>JAABUV010007494.1_pt1 | contig 11431 bp, 19 predicted proteins | sample 5559971 | NCBI WGS metagenome assembly JAABUV01 (sample SAMN10711881, study PRJNA513362) | rock metagenome | isolation source: Antarctica rocks | place: Antarctica: Victoria Land, Knobhead nord | collected 2015-12-19
GCCGCGCGCGCGCGCCGCCGCCGCGGCGCCCGGCCGGCAGTTGCCGCCGCGCTGCGCGGCCGCCGCAGCGCGCTCTCCCGACGCGCACCGCGGCGCCGGCGGTGCAGGCGTGGCATCGCCGTGCGCGGCTGCCGCCGGCAGCATACCCGACGGGGGCCAGGCCAGCGCTGCAGATGGCGAGCCGGGCACGCGCATGCGGCCAGCTCAGGCGCATGCGAGCGCGCGGCAGCCAGCGCCGCGCGGAGCCGGGGCTGGCAGCGCCTCGCCTGGAGCGCGCCGCGCTGCTGATGGCAGCCCCGGCGCAGGCGCGTGCAGCGGCGGTGCACCTACGACGGCGGGCGAGGCCGCCCAGCCGGCCCGCCCCGTGCGCCGGCTCAAGGCACGCCCCGGAGAGCGGCTGCGCACCCGGCAGCGCGGGGGGGCAGAGCAAGGCCCTGCTGCGGCTGAGCAGTCTGCCAGCCTTCTGCCTAGTGGCGCGCCGGGGGCACCCGCCGCGCCGGCGGAGCAGCGCAGCGCGCCAGCCGCGGCCGGCCTCTTCCAGCGCTTCATGTTTGCCGCACGGCAGTGAGGGCGCGTGTGCACCCGGGGGGAAGCACGCACATTAGCGCAGGGCTTGTCCGAGCGTATATGTATTATGTATTATGTAGTCTCAACTGTCCCGCGGGGCTTGAGCGAGAATGCCATGGTCTGCAGGGGATGGAGGGGCTGAGCTGGCAGTACGCCAGCCTGCGATGCACGTGCCTCGCATGTCAGCTGTGTCACAGCTTGACAGTCATTACGCTTCGTGATCCAATCTGTACTGGACTAAGCCTGAAAAAGTTTGTTCAGTATTCTACGGGGGCTTTTGTTATGAACACCCTGCGTGATTCGTATGCGGCAACCGGAGTACGCAAGTTGTTACACGCTGGCTTACAACTGCAGCAAAAGTACAAGGCGCGGGGGCACGGCACAGCTGCAAACACACTGGGAGAAGGCTCTCAATCTTCGTCGTCCTCCTCGTCGAAGAACGGGCCTTTCCTCTTGTCGACAACGGCAAAAATGTGCTTCTTCTCTATGCCCTTGTCCTTGTATGTCTTGACGATCAGATCAGCGGCCTTGTCAACAAAGTCGCCTTGTACCTGCAGCGCGGCAGAGCACACACATCCTCATCACACGCATGCACTGTGGCGGGTACAGCTGTGTATCCGCTGAAGACAGCACTGCCACACTTGCTCATCGTCAACTGATCAATACCTTCAACCGCCAAAAAGTGCGCGCCTCGATTTGGTCCTTCTCCATAGCATTCTTCGTGATGCTGGCCCCGCTCGCAAACTTCTTACCAAAGAGCTTGGACGCCTCTGCCAGCTTCACGCCAAACACCTCCAGGCCTGCACAGCAACATGCCTTACATGCAGCTTCATTGCAGTCATGTCCGCGGCTCAGACCTTGGCAGACATCAAGCATGCATGGCGGCGCACAGCAAGGTGACTGCGTGAACAACTTGAACATGCACCAAAGCAAGCCGCAAGCTCAATACACCGGATGCCTTTCCATGCACCCAATGACTGACAAGTGCGCAGTTCCTTGCTATGCCACGCTTGCGCAGAGATGTGCCCTGCTCCAGCAGATAAGAGCCAGCTTGCATGGCAATGCAGCCGTTCAAACATGCGTCGAGCCTGTCATCAAGGCTGCATGCGGCTGGTGCGCCTGCGTGCACACCGCGCAAGCGCTGCATGCGTGCAGTGGCCAGGGTAGGGTTAGGGTTACAGGGATAGGATTGCCGCAGGCCGCGCACCCAGGATGGTGGTGACGCACTTCTTCTTGCTGCGCGTGCTGGTCTCCAGCACGACCTCCGGCCGCGCCTTCTTCTTGACCTTGCCGCCCGGCAGCTGCTTCTCAATCTCCTCGCCCTTGCTCGTCAGCTTCAGCTCCGCGACGCCGCCCTCCGCGCCCGCGCCGGCCGCCTTCCACCTGGGCCCCGCCGCGGCGCGCCCTGGCTCAGTGCCGCGGCTCGCGTTCCGTGCGCCCTGGCCGCCCGGCCGCTGCCTCTCGACACCCCCGTCCTCATTATCGCTTTCGGCTCCCCAACCGCGCCCTCCACGCCAGCGCCCCTTCGACTGTCTCCCTGACGCCAGCCACACACCCGTCTGCTGTTTCCCCACCAGCCGTCCACTCGTGGCCCCTGCTGCCGTGGCCCAGCGGCCCCTGTGCCTACTTGACAGAACGTCAGCCTTGCTGAGAGGTACCACGCATTCAGCGGATGCCGTGGCATCCCTCCGCGCCGTGCTCCTGCTGTCGGACGCCCTGTCACACTAGTATGCAGCCTCTGCTGAGATGAAAAAGAATAAATGCTTGCCAGCTCTGTCCCAAGGAGCCCCACTCCCCGCGCCGCCTGACGCACTGTCAGAAGCAAACCTCCCTAGCTCACAGGGAGCCACTTGACAGTATTTAAGCTTTAACAACGCGAGTGCAGCTGCTGAGAGAGCGCCCGCTTCTCATCAAGTGTCCTCAGGCGCTGAGCGCGCATTGCACAAACACGTCAAACACACCTCTGTATGTGCTCTAATCAAGGCCACAAGCGGCCACAAGCTGTCTGGCGAAGCGCTCTCAAGGGTGAAGGAGAAAACGGACTGCAGTGACTGTGCACAGCCCACCAATGTCGCATAGCAACCAAGCACACACTTGCCTAGGAGGCTGCATCAGCATCAGTGACTCTATGTACACCTGCTGATAGAGCAGAGTTTGTTGCAGGCCCACACGAGTCAGAGCAGCGCAGACAGCGCGCGTATAAGGCCGGCCACCCACCGCTTGTATTCCTCGCAGTCCTTGGGCAGGTACTGGTTGAACTCTGACGGCACGCCTGTGACTGTGTCATACTGAACGACCTGCGGCGCCAATGTCACTGGCTCATCTGCCATCTACGTGTGTCAGCGTCTGGAGCAGCATGCAGGTGCCGGCAGCCTTGCTCGACTCTTCTGCGGACTGCTGTGGACTTTCCTGGAAGCAAAGTTCTCCCCCGTCTACAAAGTTGCCCGGACTGTACTTGTGCTGGCGGCACACCCTTACAGGGTCAAAAAGCTTCTTGCAGAATGCCAATGTCAATTGACCCATGGGACGCATGCAAGCAACAATGATCGGCGCAAGTGACATGCAGTTGCTTGCAATGCTCGGGTTGCTTGGACGCAGCTGCTTGGAGCGTGCACTGCCACACGCGTTTGCAGCACAGACCCACAGCTGCCTGCACATTACTCGTCGGGCAGGTACCTGCTCAGCGTCAAGCCTGCACTAGGCACCTGCACAGAGGCAGCTGCTCGCGGCATGACCGCCAGGGGACTGCTGCAAATCGACGCTCACCGGCAGCACTGTAGACACAGCACCTTGATTGGCTCACAAAGGGACCAAGCACTGCCCTCAGCCTGGCTCCCGCGTGGGCGTGCGCAGCCACCATGCAGGGCTCGAGGAGCAGACACGCTGAGGAGCAGGCTTCATACATGCTTCAGACATGCATACCTGGTTAGGCCCTGCCGTCTCCTCTACACCTGCTTATGGCATGAAAACACACACTCTGATGCATGCCCCAGAGGACAACAGCAGCCGCATCCAGGCAATAGAGCACCCGGCTTCCCTCCTCTGCACAGACAGCTCGCGCGGACCCGCCCGAGCATGCCCGGTATTAGGCTGTGCGCGCGCACGGCGGCCCCGCAACACAGGCGGCTGCGCCTCTGGCGCCACGCCGCCGCATCACGCCGCCACTACTGCGTCACATCACCACTGGTGCCGCGCCGCCGCATGACACCACCACCGCCGCATCACACGCCGCAGGCGCCGCGCCGCCACGCGGCTCAGGCCGCAGTGTCCCAGTCGGGCGACAGCGCCTTCTGCACCGAGGGCACCCAGTCGTACTGGCGCTCGCACGAGTCCACGTACGTCGTGCGGCTGCGCCCGCGCAGCTTGTGCCGCAGCACCGTGATGAACTGCAGGATGCCCGAGTTGTACGAGCCCACCTGCGCGCCGCGCGCGCGCTCGGGCGGCCGCTCGGCAGGGCAAACCCGGCAACGCCTGGGCAGGAACACGCCACGCATGCAACCACAGGGCTCTGTCGGCCTGGCTCCCTATGGCTCTCTGTGGCTCTGTCGGTCTGGCTCCCTATGGCACTGTCGCTTTGACATAGGGCATAGGATCAGGGCTAGGGTTCATTTGACAAGGCGTTCTCTGGCTCTGCGCCGCAGGTTAGGTCAATGTGGGGGCGCGGACCAGGTAGTCGGAGTTGGCCATGATCTCCTCGTCCACAAACATCTCCGCGGTCGCTGCGCACTTGACCTCATAGCTGGAGTGCGTGAACGTCGACTGGTTGTGCCCGCCGGGCAGCTTGTATGCGGTTGGCCGCCAGGCCTGGCAGCCAATGAGCCGCTCTGCCTGCTCGCCGATCTTGGCCGCCAGCTGCTCGTCGTCGCCGACGATCACGCAGGTGCCGCCCTGCGCGCGCGCGCGCGGGGGTCAGGCGCCGTCACGGAGACCCTAGTGAACCCCACTCCCTGGTTCATAGGTGCCGCCCTGCGCGCGCGCGGGGCGCAGGATGCCGTCACGCAGCCGCCCAGTGAGCCTTGTCTCTGGCACAAGGGTGTGCAGCATGTGCCACCAGGCGCTGTGTTTGTTGCTTTAATTGCACGCTTCCTCAAGCTCCTTTGAGGCATCACATCATCGTGTGACCACGCTGCATGCGCCGCAAAGTCCTGTTTCCAACAGCCTAGCTGCGTTGCGCGCGATGCGTTCGATCCTGCTGCGCTGCGGTCCTAGCATGGTGGAATGAGCGCAGTTGAAAGAATCATGCGTATCAGCGTGAGAAACATGGTTGAGAGAGGCCATGACGAATCCGCATGACAACGGGCCAGGCGCCTGCCAGACAACAGTGACAGGAGCAGGGCGCGCGCCCGGATGTCTGGCCACGCGCGTATGAAGGACGCGACAGCATCATCCGCGCCGACAATCTTCCGGTGGAGACTGCGGGGTCGCGCGGGGGCAACATGAGCCACAACTCATGGCTCGATGTAGTGTTGGAGAGCCATGACAAGCCTGCCAGCATAACAAGGGAAGCTGCAGCACCCGTGCTGCACGGCGCATGACCCCAGCGCAGCAAGGCTCGCACACAGGGACCAACGACCTCATCTCTCCAAGCAGCTCCAGCAGCTTCGCCATGCGATGCGACTATTACTTCCTGTGATGCTATCTGCCAAGAAGGACGTGAGCCGAGCGAGCGCGAGCGACTGTCATGGCGCACACAGAGCTGGGGCGCACGGCATGCAGTGGTCCTACCAGAATGATAGCATCATCAGATGTGACTTTGCTGTGACAAGACGTCCATTCTTGTCTCCAACGTGTTCCAGGGTGGGAGCCTGCGCGAGCGCACTTGATGTCCTCGTCGCGCTTGTCGCCGCCGCGCGCGTGGAACGCAATGGTCGGCTTCGGCTTGGAGCCCAGCAGCTGCATCGCCGCGTCCACCTTGGCCTGCACGTGCGGCTTATACCGCCAGTTCTGCGCGCGGCGCGCGGCGCCGCTCTCACCCCGTGCCGCCGCGCCACGGCGTGTGCGCCGGCGTCGCCGACCAGGGCGCGCACAGGATGCAGGGGGGCTGCGCCTGGCATATTTAAGCGTACTGAATGGCAAACCATGTTTTGACCGCAGTTTACATCCTGACGCATTTACGCTGCTGAGCTGCAAATGATTTTTTGACTGCTGTACATACTGAGTGGCACGCACGCGCTCAAGCGCATCCGCAATGCAAATTAATTTTGTGACTGCTGTTCACATTCACTGGCGCGCACCCGCTCGAGCGCGTCGGCGATGAGGTCCTCCATCGGGATGCGCGGCTTGAGCTTCTTGCGCAGGTCCCAGCCGTAGTTGAGCGTGCCGTACACGCAGCCGGCGGCGCGGATGTCGTCGGGCGTGCCGTCCGCGAGCGGCCACAGCGCGAGCTGCTCATGGTCCAGGAAGTCTGATAGCCCGCCGTCCTCGCTGCGGCGCAGAGCCGCCGGCGTCACGCCACCATTGCCCAGGACTGCTGGCAGCGCGCTCAGCGGGGGCAGGCAGGTCAATAGCAAACAGGAAAATGAGGTGCTGTACGCGCTGCCACGACCACAACACAGGCTGTGCTGCGCAGGAGCAGGTGGCTCCTGCTCAAGCCTGTGTTTGTGCTGCGCAGTAGCAGCAGCCACCTGCACTTGTAGTGGAAGCGGTTGAGCCGGTAGTGCACGGTGCCGTTGTGCAGGTGCGCCACAAGCGGGATGAGCGCGAGCAGGTTGTTCACATTGGCGTGGAAGCCCGAGGGGTTCAGCTCGATGACGATGCAGCCGGCCGCGAGCTGCACCAGCGCCGCCGCTGCGGCACAGCTGGCCCAGAGCGGGGCGCGCCCGTGCATGCTGGGCCGCGCGGGGCCCGCACGGTTGGTACACAGGCGCAGCAAAGCGCCTCCGTGCGCAGCCCCACTCAGTGGGTCACGCACTCGCACGTAATTGTGTCAGAGCAGGTCTGCGCAGGTCCAGCACCAGGCCAGGTTGCGTTCCCTCAGATCCTGCCACCCAACGCCGGCGCTTGCTGAGAACCTTGTACAGCTTGAGCGCCTCAGATCGCGAGTGATGCGCGACGGTCCGGGTGTGCAGGGTAATAGCGAAGTTCGTACAAGAAGTCCGTCAGCATTTGAACGGCTAGGGTCTGTTTGAGTTACGAACAACAGGCGCCTTGCTCATTGCCCTACAATCTCACAGCCTGTGCTACGACGGAAGCTTGGCGCAGCAAGACCAGCTCAGGGACCCTGAACTGAACCGCTCGTGTGCTGCAGAGCGAGCAGCACACTACAAAAGGCCATCTCTGTAGCTAAGAAACCCCAGAGCAGGCACAGCATGCCTGATCACCAACAGAACAGGTCAAGTAAAGCACATGAAATTGTAGAGCACCACGTTCCAGACGTCGACCACGTTGTTGCAGAAGTGGCGGCAGTCGGTGATCGCGTCGTCCACACGCCCACGCCCGAACGAGCCGTGGTGGCTGTCCGGGCGGCCCAGCGACAGGTCGAACACGGGCAGGACGCTGATGTGCGCGCAGCGCGGCCCGCAGTCGCGCAGCAGCTCCCTGATGTACTCGTCGTACCAGAACTCGCCGACGGCGGCCGGCTCGCAGCGCGGCCGCGGCGGCACGCGCGGGTCTGCGCGCAGCTGCTCCTCGACCTGCGGCGCAAGGGCGTGGGGAGTAAATAAATGAATATTATACAGCCGGCCATCAGCCAACCTTGGCTGTTTACGGGCGGCGTCTCTGCGTGGTGCAACAAGGGCTGGCATGCTGAGCTGTCTGAACCCCCCGCAATTGATTGGTTAGTGCTCCGCTCCTGGACGTTGCAGCGCATGAGGGGGCGCGCGCCATGGTGAACGTGCCGGTCACGCCGCCAAAGTGCGTCGGCGCGTACGACTTACAGATTACGCGCGCCTTGACGTCCACCAGCCGCTGGAAGAACAGCTCGTTCACGTCGCGCTTCCAGCGCTCCCACAGCCCGTACGTGCGCGCGCCCCAGTTGAAGCGCCCGTACCTGCCGCGCGCGCGCGCCCGATCAGAGCCCGCCTGGTCAGAGCCCGGCTGTCATGCAGCAGACATGTCTGCTGGAGCGTGGCAGCCATGCGTTGCATCAGGCAAATTGCGTGCTCCGATGCTCTGGGCAGGCCCTCACGGGTGCGTATTGCTGTTGGCAAGGCTGCATTAGCTAAATCAGTGGTTGCTCCTTTGTTTGGCCGACCAAGACATATGTTAGGTTGCCATGCATGCTGAGCTCCTGCAGGACACTTCAAAACGGTGGCGTGCTCTGCTCGCCGCCAGAGACAGGGGTGGTAGGGCTTGGTCTGAAAGGCTGCGCAGTGTGGTGGAGAAAGGCGGGGCCGCGCACCAGGCGCCGTAGTTTACCAACAGAACGTCCGAGGGCGCCAGCGGCTGCAGGTCGGCCAGCATGTCGTCCCACAGCTGCACATGGAACCAGCCCGAGTTGCGGATGTGCACCTGCGCTCGCCACCAGGCCTCTTGTCCGCGTGGCTCCTCTGCCGCAGCGCTGCTTCCTTCCCCTGCCATGGCCAGCTATAACGCATGGGATTTTGCACACAGCTTGACACAGGCCGATTGCTCCTGCATACTCTTGGCAGAGCTCACGCCTGCCTTGATGACCCAGGGGCCTGGCGGCCGCGGGTGCTCGCTGGGAGCCGGCCGCGCGCCTGTGCGCCATTGTTCAGCGTGAAGTTACCAAACCACTCCGCGGTCGCGTTGATGACCGTGCCGTCGTCCGCCGTCACGCCATACGCGCGCCGCTCCCCGGGCGGCACGAGCCTCGCCGGAGGCGGGGTGGGGTCGGGATCTGTGCCGGGGCTGGGCGCTGCCGCCGCGGGCGCCGCCTCGGGCTCCGGGTTGCGCCATTCGCCCGACACGCCGCTCTCGACGACAGGCGCGGCCAGGCAGCCCAGCGACTGCGGCGCCCGGGCGCCCTGGTCAGCTGCAGCAGCTTCCACACTGTTCAAGGAGCACAGCAGCTACTACAGCATGTAGTTATAGCTGCATGTTCATGGTGCATGAACACGAGCATGAGCAAATATGTAGGCAAAGCCCCGTGACAGCCCCGTCTGTCACCAGCAAGTGTTCATAGGCCTATTTGTATCAGCTGCAAGCAAGCCCACGCTCTGCACAGCGGCCCCTGCGCCCAGCCTCACCCCAGCCTGCACGTGCCGCCGCGCGCGCGCGCACCGTGAAGGTCTGGCGCATCAGCGAGTCGCCGACCATGACGAGCCGCCGCCCGGCCAGGCAGCGCTCGAAGCCGGCGGCGTCCCAGGGCCGCAGCTCGCACTCGCGCGGCCGGAACACCTTGCGGAACTCGCGCGCGTACAGCCCGGGGTCCGGGCGCGCGGGCTCGTAGGGCTGCCCGCACACAAAGTCCTTGGCGAACTCGGGGCACTGCGCCGCCGGGTCGTACAGGCCCGTGTGGTTGGCGTCCGCGTGGTCCACCCACTCGCCCGTCAGCACCGGCACCTGGCCCCGCACAGCCTGGTCGGGCCCCAGGCGTGTTTGTCTGGCCCCAGGCGCGCAAACGCAGGCAGGGTATAGTAGTATAAGAGAGTACAATCCGCCACAGTCACAGCAACGTCCCGCGTGTTTGCAGTTGTTGACACTTTTGCCCGCCTGCCCTCCCCAGAGCAAGCTCACTATGCGCAGAGGCCGCCCCGGAGAGAACGCTGACAGGCAGAACTCAGGCAACTGCACAACAGCTGGCGGGTGACGCGGCGCTACCTGCTCCCGGCCGCGGCAGAGCTGCCGCGGCGGCTCCGCCGCGGAGTCGTCCTCCTCCTCCTCCTCAAAGCCGCCCTCCTCCCAGGCCCCGCCCCCGCGCTCGAGCGCGCCGCCGCTGGCGGCGGCGCTGCCGGCAGGATGCTCCAAGTGCTCCGCGTGATGCGCTCCCGAGCGCGGCGCGGCAGCCGGGGCCCGCGCGCGCGAGCGCCGCCGGTGCGCGTGCGCGTGCCGGTGCTCGTGCTCGGGCAATGCGGCGCTCGCGCACAGCAGCCCGGCCAGCAGCAGCACCAGCACCAGCAGGCGCCTGTGCCTGGCCACGCAGGCAGACAGCGTGCGTACTCAGCCGCGGACCTGGTTTGACTGCACAAACGCCAAGCACTTGCAGGCGCATTACCACCTTGGAAAACAGAGGGCTGAGCGCGGCGCTGCACTCGGTGAATGGCACTGGTGCAGAGCGCAGCAGGGCACGCAGCAGAGAGCGACTGACCCGCACCCCCGTCTGGTGCGGTGAAGTTGTGCACCCATCACGGCTGGCCAGCACCTGCACGTGTAGTCTCCATTTGCAGCAGGAGACCCAGGCTCTCGAGGACGTGGTGAGTCGCAGAGCGCGATCTGCGCGTAGGCTCGGGACCTTGCAGAGTACAGAACCTGAAAATCAAAATTTCGCGGGCTGGAGACCCTGGCGGCACAAACTTTTTTGCAGCAGCAATTCTTTTCTATGAAAAACAGTTGCACAGCACTCCTGGCACGGCGCAGCTTGCGCTGCAATGGTCGCGGCTCGGGAGCCGCTCTTCCTGCCGTTCAGAGCACTGGGCTACATAACTGACCGGCTGCCCTTTGCCGTGCAGCGGCTGGGGCGCGAGACGTATGTTACCGTCAGCGTGGGCAAGGCCTGGCAGGTGTGCATCCTATGTACACTGCATTTGCAGAGAGCATGCCTTTTTATGCCTTGCAGCTTGTGCCAAGGCTAGCCGTGTGTATGCACGAGGCCACGACACGGCCTGCACGTGCACTTGCGGCAGCACACCATTCTGCAAACGGCTCTAGGCGGGTGTGCACGCAGGTGTTCAACTGTGCGCAGCTGCGGCTCACGCTGGTCGGTCCCCAGGTGGGAGCCCCGCGCTGCGCGCGTGCTGTCCCTGGCTCCGCCGCAGCTGTCAGGCTCTCTCTGAGCGGCTGGGCAGTCGCCGAGTGTGTGAGCGAGCGTGCGGTGCTAACGGGTGCCGGCTGCCCGCGTTCGCGGGGCAGCTGCCGCACAGCATCACGGCGCTGGCGGTGCAGAAGGACCTCACGTTCGCCGCCGTGCGCGCGGACATCCTGGTCTGCCAGCGCGTGCACTGGTGCGCCGCGCGGCTGGCGTGCGTGGCCCGTCTGCGCAGCGCCGTATCACACAGGCTGCCCCAGGCTGGCCCGGCGCAGCAGCGCGAGCAGCCATGCGAGTCCAGCACCGCAGCGTGCTGCACTGCACACCTGCATGCATGAAAGTGCACATAGAGAGCACGGCGCGCGCTGGCGTGCCACCAGCGGCGGGCGCGCGGGGCGGCAGTGTCGGGACGCTGCGGGGCCACCGCGCCGGCATCCTGCAGCTGCTGGTGCTCGGCGACCGGCTGCTGAGCCTGGGGTCCGACCGGCAGCTGCTGGTCTGGGCGGTCGGCGAGTACGGCGAGCCCCTGGCGCGCCCCCGCCCCGCCTGCGCCCACGCGCAAGCCGGCCTGGCCGCGCGCGTACGGCGCCGGAGTCCTGTGCGGCTCTGCATCGCGCACTCAGGCTGCTTTGTGCATTACTGTATCGCACAGCATATCGTAGCTTGCGGAGGGCACACACGTGGTACCAGGCGCGCACGGGAGTGCCCAGTCGGTCGCTGACGGTGCACGGCTCCGCAGCTCCAGCTGTCCTTGCAATCGACGGCCCGCGTTCACTCCTGCTCCTAAGGCCGGCCGCTCGGATGCCGTGCCACTCCTACTCTTGAGGCTGGCCGCTCGGGCGCCGCGCCAGGCCAGCATCGCGCTGGGCGACGACTTCCAGCCGACGTGCATGGCGCACCCGGACACCTACCTGAACAAGGTGGTGGTGGGCGGCGCGGACGGGCGCCTGCAGCTCTGGAACTTTGCGAGCGGGCAGCGGCTGTTCGAGTTCCGGCCCG
>JAABUV010007495.1_pt1 | contig 11431 bp, 10 predicted proteins | sample 5559971 | NCBI WGS metagenome assembly JAABUV01 (sample SAMN10711881, study PRJNA513362) | rock metagenome | isolation source: Antarctica rocks | place: Antarctica: Victoria Land, Knobhead nord | collected 2015-12-19
CAGCGTGCTGATCTGGTGCGCCAGGGTCACCGGTAACCCGCTGATCGCCGACCTGGGCCTGCCGACGGTGAAGGGCCGGCTGACCGTCGATGAGTTTTTGCACGTTTCGGGTCACCGGGAGGTGTACCCGATCGGCGACGCCGCCGCCGTCCCCGACCTGACCAAACCCCTGGAGAAGGGCGGTCTCCGGCCGGTGTGTCCGCCGACCGCGCAGCACGCGATGCGCCAGGCCACCGCCGTCGCCCGCAACATCCGCGCCGGTCTGGGCCGCGGGGCGGTAAGCCGTACCGGCACCGCGACCTCGGCCTGGTCGTCGACCTCGGCGGACCGGACGCCGCCGCCAGTCGGCGGCCGGACCCAAACGTCGGCGACGCTAGGTCTGCACTCAGGACTTCTCGCCGACGCGCTGCGGTCGGGCGTGACGGAACCAGTTCAGGGCCGTCACAATCACTGATATTCCCGGTGGAAGTTCTGCTCGGGACGTTTAACGGAAGCGGCTGATTATAAAGTCTTGACCGACGTTGGGGACAAGCCAACTCGTAGGAACGTCTTTTCACATGCCCAGTAGTGCGGCAAGTGCTTGCCGGGCGGCAGCGTTTTGCGCTGTCTGCTCCATGAGTACTTCCGCGAACTGGCGAACCCATTCATCGATCGGGACCTGTCTTCGGGAGATGGCCACCCCGCCAACCACTTTGCGTACCTGCGCCCCAACCGACCCATGCGGTCTCTGGGTCAGTTCGAGTTCACGATCGGCGCCTCTGATGATCAACCCCACCGGCGTTCCCGGGCGGCCGGCCATTCGGTCGCCCAGCGAGCGCTGACGATCGACCTCCACCACGCCAGCGGGGAGGGCGTCGCCCAGCGCTCCGGTAAGCACCCGAACGTAGGACGCGACGTCGCTGCGGTCATTGCCGAGCATGGCCGAGAGCAGTTGGATGTCACCGAGTGCTCCTATGCCGCTGGGCGATCCGGCGCTGGGTGTGGGACCGGCTGGTGTGGGCCTGCCACCGATCGACCGATCACCACCTGCGTCCGCCTGTTCGCCGGGCCTCACCTGTCGGCCAAGGGCAGCACCAGCTGCGGCGTCGGGATCGAATGGTCGGCCCGCAGCGGACGCACGGCCGTGCCGACAGCAAAGAATTCAGTGGTGTGTCCACCCCAACGATGCGGCAGCGACAACAGATCCACTCCGACGATGCCCTCCGCGTGCAGAGCCTCCCCCTCTGCCTGCATGCGGCTCATCGCCAGTTCTCTCGCGTCGTACAGCGCTTCGGTGAATTGCGGAATCTCCACATTCTGACCAATATTCGAGAACGACTGGCTGAATTTTTGGTGTGCGATGTGATAGACGCAGGTGCCCATCACCATGCCAAGCGGTGCATACCCGGCTTGCAGCAACGTCCAGAAGTCCTGCCCGGAAAGGTCGGATGTGAAAGGTTTGCCGGTGTTGGGTCTCCACCCGAAACCGTCCGGTGTTTTGGCGGCATCGGATTTCACGGCTGTGCCGACAGCGGTGAATTCGGCGAGGTCTGAGCCGAACTCCTTGAACTCGATCTCCAATCGAACGGCCACCACACCGTCGGCACCCAGTACATCGGCCTCGGCCTCCATTCGGGTCATCGCCAGTTCACGGGCGTGGTACATCGCAGCGGACAAAGTGCCCATCTCCTGATTCTTGCTCCACCGCCCGGCCTGAAAGCCGACGTGGTAGATGCTCGACCCGAAGACCAGCCCCAGAGGGCGGAAGCCGGCCTCGCGTACCAGCAGGAACTCGTTGACCGACAGGTCCGAAGTGAACATGGACGTCGGTTGACCGGGCCGCATCGCCGACAGGCGGCGCAGTGCGTCCTGCGGAATTCCCAAAACACTCGGGTCGATGGTCATAGTGTGCCTTTCCAGATTGATGTGGCTGGTTCGTTATTGCAAAGGCAGAAAGGTCAGTGTGGTCGGTGCAACATTCCCGCACGGTCGGGCGAACTGCAGGACACCGGTTCCGAACATCCGCGCCTCGGCAAGGTGGTCACGGTGCCCGTCAGAGGGCTCCTGCTCCCACACCCGCACCATCGAGTCGGTGATCAGCACGCCACCGGCACCCTTGCGCGCCGCCTGCGCGGTGACCGCCGCTCTGGCCTGGTGCCGGACGTTGTTGGTCAACTCGGTGTACCCGGAAACCTCGGTGTTGAGCCAACTCCTGGTTTGCGAATAGGTCTGCCAGTCGTCGTGCCGGATCGCCAGTGCCACCCCGTAGACGATCGAGGTCGGCATCCACCCGTTCAGCATCAGCTTCGCCACATCGGCCCCCGGCAAATTGGTGAGGAACGGGACCGCCGTCGTCTTCCCAAGATTTGCCGCTGCGCTGCGTTCGGCGCCCAGGCGCACGGCGCTGCCCACCGCGATGAACTCGTGGTTGTCGGTGCCAAGTGGAGTCACCGAAATCCTGACATCAATCACCCCGTCCGCCTCCAACAGGGTCGCCTCATTCAGAAGGCGTAGCAACGCTGTGTCGTAGCCGTGTCGAACCGAGTCGACGTAGGGCTGATACCCACCGAAGGGCGCGACCGGTGAAGTGACGTAGTCGTTGCCCAAAAACCCGCCACCCCGGTAACCGCAGCCCGACCACCCGCGCCAGCCGATGTGCTGCACAATGCAGCCCATCACCTCACCGACCGGGGACATGCCGACAGCGCGCGCACTGACCGCGCTGGGCACCGATAGCAACGACGTTCGCACACCCGACGCGGTCGCCCTGGCAATCCGGTCCAGCGCTATCCGGGGTAGACCCCCACCCGCTGTCATGACCGATCCGATCCGCTCTCGACCGAGGATCCCAGCGGTGCGTGCCACGCGCAGTCGATCCGCGAATCGGCGCAGCACGCGTCGATAGAACTTGCTGCCACCGATCCGGTCCACGTCCCCGACCGGGCAGAAGGGCGACCGGTCCCCAGAACGCAGGCGTTGGCTCCGCAGCTCAGCTCAACCATGACTCACACCTTGCCAGAGCCGGACCGACCGCCGCGCATCGCCAAGACTGGTCGGCCGGTTGCTGCTGGTCGACGACTCAGTCATTGCAGCTTCACTGCTACCTGCCACCGAGCTGGACCCATTTCCGGACCGCCGCAACCCACCGGCGGTTCAGGGCTTGCTGGATTGCCCGCGGGGGGCTTCTGCGGCCGGTGTGTGTTGTGTTGGGTTGGGTTGGAGTGGGTAGTGCTCGAGCAGGGCGTTGTTGAACTGGGCGCCCAGGATGATGGCCATGGAGGCGAAGTAGTAGAACAGCAGGAAGGTGATGGGGGTGGCCAGCGCGCCGTAGGTGAGGCCGTGGGAGTAGACGTATGCCAGGTACAGGCGGAGCCCGAAGCTGGCGATCAGGAACACGACGGCGGCGAGCAGCGCTCCGGGCAGTCCCCGCCGCCAGGGGTGCCGTCGTTTCGGCGCCGCTTTGTACAGGGTGGTAAGGAGCAGGATCAGCAGGGCCGCGGTGACCGGGTAGTAGCTGATCGACACGACGGTGCTGACGGTGGTGTGCCAGCGGGGCGGTGACCATTTGATGAGCAGGTCCGGGCCGATCGCCAACAAGGGCAGCAGCAGGATGCCGAACAGCAAGGCGAGCAGATAGATGCCAAGGGCGAAGATCCGTTCCACCGCCGGGTGGCGGAATTCGTGTTGCCGGTAGGCGATGGTGATGGCTTCGATCAGGGCCGAGATGGCGGAGGAACCCGCCCAGAGGCTGACGATCAGCCCGACGGAGACGACGTCGCCTCGGGGGGCGCCCAGGATGGTGTTGACGGTGTCGCCGACAAGGTTGTTGGCAACCTCGGGGTTGAACACTCCGTGCAGGAAGCGGCCGATGGCGGTGTGCACGTCGGTCAGCGTCGCCGGTCCGAACAGCGGCGCGATCAGTCCGGTGAGTCCGAGCAGGGCCAGTAGCATCGGCGCGGTGGACAGGGCGCACCAGAACGCAGCCTGGGAGCTCAGGCCGAACAGTGAGTCGCCCCAGGCTTTGGACAGTGTCCGGGCGGCGACCCGCCGGTAGCGGTGATGCTGGGCCGGCGGCTCGTCCCCGGCGCGGAACTGGTGCCAGGCGATGATCGGCGGCTGGTCGGCGCCGACCGGCTCAGGATCATTCGGACCGGGGACACGAACGGCGCTCGCTCCGACACCGAGCCCTCCGGGAGCCGAATCAAACTCAGGCAAGGGACGATACGGGCTACTCATGCCAGAGAGCATCCTCGAAAAAAGCGGTGACCACGTCACGGCGCAAGACCACCCCGGTTCAGGTCCAACGGGTGTACGACCGGACCATCAGACCCTGGCTATTCCAGACCACAAAAAACACGCAGGTAACAACCACGAAGCTGAAAAGACTGGACAGCTCCGGTCTGGCCGACAGCATCGCGAAATTGATTGAAAAGATCCGAACGAAATTCGTTTTGAGAAGCGGGACGCGCCAGGTGCGGCGGAATCTCGCGACTGAGCGGACGATATCGCAAGCCAGCTGAAAGACCGACCGGGACGAGGAGGAACGGCCGGATTCGGTTACCCAACCGCATGGAGATGCTTGCGGTTGGGCGTTCGCTTGGCTGCGTGCGCACGGCGCGCCGTCATAGGTGTTGGACACACACTCGTCCGGTAACCACTTCAGCTGTTGCTTGCCGACAGCCAAGTCGGCCCGGCATGTCCTGATTCAGCGCCAGCCGCACGTCGGTGTTCGGCGGTAAACTCAGTCCATGCTCGCACTCATCGGAATCCTGTTGGTCATCTGGGTTGTGCTCGCCATTGTCGGCTTCGTTGTCCACAGCCTGCTGTGGCTCGGCGTTGTCGCAGTAATCCTGTTCCTGACCACGGCGGCATTCGGCTGGATCAGGCGCAAGGCCGTCAGCGCGGGCAACCCCCGCCGGATGATGTGAACATCCCCTGCGCTGAGTTGGATGAAGCGAACGGTGCTGTCACCGGCCCCAAACCTGGTGGCTGTTGAGCCAGGCGGTACAACCGGCGGCAGCGGCCAACCCTGTCTGCCGCGGATGTGGCCGCAGCACAAAGCTGGGTAGTGGACAGCATCTTGGCTCGATCGGTGTAGAAGACGATGCCCGGTAGTTCGCCCGCATCGCAGCGACCTGAGCGTCACCGGACCCAGCGCCGTGATGCGGCGCGTTCCAAATGGCGACCATCCGCGCGGCCTGTGACCGCCAACCCATCCCCTTCGATGAAGCAGCCCTCCGGCGCGACGACGCCAAGGAGTTTGTCAGCCTGGTGGTTGGCCATCCAGCTTCGTTGAGGGCTCCCAAAACCGGTTTCAAGTCAGGCACAGAGACCTGGAAGTTGATACCCCGTCCCAACGGCGGGACGAGCTGCGCAGTGATCCAATTTCTACCGCCGCCCACTTGTGTGAATTCGCACGGTAAGTGGTTCTGGCTCAGGTTTCGTGATGCTGGCTGCGTTATGGCCGTGCGGCCCGGTGGCTGCACGTTCTGCGGACGGCGTCGAGGCGCTGGGTGTGTTGGGTGCCGTCGCCATTGGAGCGGCGGGGGCTGTTCAGGCTGCGGGGTACGTCTTGCCGTGGCGTACCCCGGGGGTCGGTAGGTGTCGGTGTTCGACGTTCAGGCCAGCAGGATCAGTTTCCGTAGCAGGTCGTGGTTGGCTCGTCCGAACAGCTGCATCTTCCGGGCCTTGATCTTGTTGACGGTGCCCTCCACTGCGCCGGAGTTGTACTGCAGTGTCAGCCCGGCGGTGACGGCCTGGATGTCGCGGCGGAGCCCGACGGTGAATGAGCGCAGCGCCGGCAGGTCGTGATCGACTGCGGCCATCCACGCGGTCAGCTTGTCCTTGTCGCCGGACAGGTCCTTGATCATCCGGGCGAAGCCGGCCACATGTGTCGAGTTGCTGATTATCTGGCGTAGTTCTTTGGCGGACCGCTCTGCCATGCCAGGCATCGTCGCAGGTCAGCAGCGTGTGGAGGTCAAACTGCATGAACAGGCGACCGAAGACTACGCCATCCAATGCAAGAAACGTGCCAAATAAATGGTTCTGGCTCAGGTTTCGTGACGCTGATGAGCTGCCGATCGCGGCGAAGATCGACCCTCGGTTCTTGCGATGAGGGGTCGCGTCGGCTGCGTTATTCGGTGTGACGGGGTCTTGCGGGTGTACGGCGAGCCGCGCTCGGACCAGGATGTGATGCCCTGGAGGCATGGCTGTTGACTGCTGTTGTTGCCGCGTTCTGCTTCCCCAGCTGTCGCCGGTGGTGGTCGATGACCTCTGCAGGGTCGAGGGCGTGGTGAGGATCGCTGCGCATCCGAGGGCGCGGGCAGCGCGATGCGGCCGGTGCCGGCGTGTGTCGAGGCGCGTGCACAGCACCTACCGCCGCCGCTTGGCGGATCTGCCGGTCGCCGGGCAGCCGGCGGTGCTGTAGCTGACGGTGCGCCGGTTCTTCTGCGACCAGCACGACTGCAGCACCGGCACGTTCGTCGAGCAGGTCCCGGGTCTGACCGAGCGGCACGCGCAGCGCAGCGCCGGCCTGCAGGATGCTCTGGCATCCATCGCGCTCGCGTTGGCCGGGCGGGCCGGGTCGAGGCTGGCTACCGCGCTGGGTATGCCGGTCAGCCGCTCCACGTTGCTGCGCCGGATCCGCCACTTGCCGGACCCGCGCGTCGGGCCGGTGACGGTGCTTGGTGTCGATGAATTCGCGTGGCGTCGCGGCCGCATTTACGGGACCGTGTTGGTCGACCTCAGCGATGGGAATCGGCCGGTGGATGTCCTGGATGGTCGGGAGGCCGGGGACTTCGCCGTCTGGCTGCGTGCCCACCCCGGTGTCCAGGTGATCTGCCGGGACCGCGCCGGCGGTTACGCCGACGGTGCCCGTCAGGGCGCACCCAGTGCTGCGCAGGTAGCCGACAGGTGGCACATGTGGGACAACCTGTGCCAGCACGTGAACAAGTTGGTGGCCGCACACCACACCTGCCTGGTCGAGCCCGCCCCGGCAGCGTCGCCCAGCGATACCGACGAACACTGTTCCGGCGAGCCGGCGGGTCTGGCAGTGCTGGATCTGCAGCGCACGACGCGGTCCGAGCGCACTCGGTGGCGGTGGTGTGAGATCCGCACTCTGCGGGTGCAGGGCCTGTCGATGCCGATGATCGCCCGCAGGCTCGGCTTGGACTTCAAGACCGTGCGTCGCTACTTGTGCGCCGACAGCGTGGAGCAGTTGGCCGCCAGCGGCGTGCGGGCCAGCAACCTCGATCCGTTCAAGCCTTACCTGCACCAACGACTCACGGCCGGAATCCGAAGTGGCACCGCGCTGCACGCCGAGATCGTCGAACAGGGCTACACCGGCAGCTGCCACACCCTGGAGCGATACTTGAAGCCGTTGCGCCGCAGCGACGCGGCTACGCTCGCCCAGGTCCTGCGGAACCGGCGCCGGCGGTGCGGCAGGTCACCGCATGGATCACCGGCCTGCCCGGCCATCTCGATACCGTCGACGAGGCGCGCCTGAAGGCGATCCGGGCCCGATGCCCCGAGATCGACGCCGCCGTCAAGCATGTGGCCGGCTTCGCCCGAATGATCAAGGACCTGTCCGGCGACAAGGACAAGCTGACCGGGTGGATGGCCGCAGTCGGTCACGACCTGCCGGCGCTGCGCTCATTCACCGTCGGGCTCCGCCGCGACCTCGAGGCCGTCACCGCCGGGCTGACACTGCAGTACAACTCCGGCGCGGTGGAGGGCACCGTCAACAAGATCAAGGCCCGCAAGATGCAGCTGTTCGGACGAGCCAACCACGACCTGCTACGGAAACTGATCCTGCTGGCCTGAACGTCGCAAACACCAATATCTATCGACGCCGCCCCGGTTGACGCCACGGCAAGACGCGCCCCGCAGCCTGACAGCCGCCGCCGCTCCGACGGCGACGACCACCGAAACGGCATCAACACACCCAGGGCCTCGACTGCGGCCGCGGAACGTACAGCCACCGGGGCGCACGGCCACAACCAGCCAGCATCACGAAACCTGAGCCAGAACCCGGTAAGTGGCACGTTCTTTGCGAGCTATTTGGCCATTTTGAGCGACTTATTTGGCCGCTCTGCCGTTCGCACGCCTTGCACTCGAACTAATGTTCGCAAACCGTGCCATTTAGCGTGCAAAGAATCGGCCAGATAAATCGCCAATTCACACCTGTCGGCGGTCACCAACCGGCCACTCGCGACCACCACAATCACCGGGTATGCGGCGGACTGGGCGCTGTTCACCGACTGGTGCGCCGCCACCCACTACCACGCTTTCCCGGCCGACGCTGCGACCATCGACGCGTTCACCACCGCCTGCCCCGCCGCACCAGCCACCCAGCGGCGCCGCCTGGCCGCGATCGAGCACCACCACCGCGCCGCAGGTATCGAAAATGCCATGGAAAGCATCAGGTTCAGTGGCGGCCGCTCATCCGATTCGGGTTCGGGAGCCGCTCGACCCGGACCTGGTCGTGACGGCGCTGCGGCTGCTGCCGTCCCGCGGCTGGACCGCCGGTCTGTTCGGCCGCCGTGACAAAGCCCTGCTCACCCTGGCCGCATGGACCGATCTTCCGTACCGAGAGCTGACCGTCATGCGGGTCGGGCAATTCCAGCTCGTCGACGGGGTCGCTGGTGTCACCGACACCTCCGGTGAGATCCACGTCATCGACGCTGCGGCCGATCCGGTGCTGTGCGGGCCGTGCGCGCTCGCCCGGTGGCGACGGGTCGTCGATGCCGAGGTCGGCGGAACAAGCGCCAAACGCATGGCCCAGCTACTCAAGGACGCACACACGGTCACCCCGGCCAGCAGGCACGTGTGCCGGGCGCCCACGTCGATCCGGGCGAAAACCCTGCCGGTCCCGCTGTTCCCGCCGATCAACCAGTGGGGACACCTCCCACTGCCGATCCACCCGTTGAGCCGGCACGCCATCTCCGTGCTCGCCCGCCAGGTCCAGACCGGACTTCCCGCGCATCGCGACCTGGACGTCGACGAAGTCGTCGACATCCTGAACCCAGCCGAAACCGAAGCGGGGAAGCCCGCGCCCCCGCGACCGGCCTACGACTGGGCCGCCGCAAACCAGAAGAAGAAGGACGCCATCGCCCAACTCGCCTCCCTCTCGACCACGATGGACGACATCGACGCCAGGATCAACGAACTCATCGACCCGGACCCGCAGCCTCGATCTCGCCTGACCCCGACCCGGGCCTGCAAGACCTCCCCCTCACCGGGCATCTTCACGGGCGGGTCATACGGGAATGTCCGCCGTGAGCTGAGTGGCCCTTCGGTGGGGCCATGGCACCCGTAGAGGGTTCGGCATATGGAACGGATCTCTAGCCGCCGATTGGCGGTGATCGGGTCTCGGATCGCGTTGAAACGCTCGCGCAGCTGGCGTTGTTCGGAGATTCAGCTGATCACAATCCCCAGGTTCTTCCTGCATCCCATCCCCGGCCCTTGAGGGACTTCCCGTGGGTGTGCTGGTTGGTTAGCTGGTAAGACATGACAATGCGGCTGTATCACCCGGGCATCCCGAGACTGCCGACTGTGATGCACTCAGCGCCCATCTCACTCGCCAGGGCACGCAACACTGGGCCTTGAGCGACGGGATGTGCTGGTCCGGGACGGCGACCGTATCGAACTATGCACGGGCAAACCTCACCTGCGGGCGGAAAACGTGAGGTCCATGATTCTGGGCGGCCGCCACCGACGGCCCGGAGTACGACCGAAGGAGCATCGAGTGGCCCAGGAAAGCATGCGCCAGTACGACGACGTGTGCTACTCGCTGATCCCCGGGTTTGGTCCGCTGCTGATGGATCTCGTCGTGCCCAACGAGGCAACTGCGGTGCCAGTCATCGTCTATATCCACGGTGGCGGCTTCACCACCGGCTCCCACAGAGCCAACCGTGACCACTTGCTTCCCACGCTGATCGAACACTCCACGGCCCGGGGGATCGCGGTCGCGAGCGTGCAGTACCGCCTCAGCGGCGAAGCTACATTTCCGGCGCCGCTGCACGACATCAAGGCCGCCGTCCGGTGGACCCGCGATCACGCCGAGGAGTACGGCCTTGACGGCCACCGCATCGCCGTCTTCGGCGAATCCGCGGGTGGCTACTTCGCCGCGATGCTCGCCACCACCGCCGGCATCGAGGATCTCGACGGCGCGAACCGGTCGTTGACCTCGAGCGCAGTCACCGCGGCAGTGAGCTGGTACGGCCCGACCCACCTGCCCAGTCAACCCCCGCTGGGGCCGCCGCATCTGGGCACCGACCCATCGAGCTCCCCCGAATCACGATTCCTTGGCTCAACGGTGTCCACCGTTCTCGAACTCGCCGAATGGGCCAGCCCCGTCACCCACGTCTCCTGCAGCTCGGCCCCAATCCTGCTCGTACACGGCACGGCCGACAGGGGGGTACCGATCGCGCAAAGCGAACGGCTGCACGCCGCCTACGCAGCCGTCCAGGCGGACAGCGAGGTCATCCGCGTCCCGGACAGTGGCCACGGATTTGAGCCCCTCGAGGCGCGGAACGCCCTGATGGCCACCAGCGTCGACTACCTCACCAGCCGCCTGATGTCTCCAACACCCAGGAATAACCAGCTGTGAAACAGTCGGTTTTCGCTTGACGTTCCTCATGCGAACCTGCTCGAGCGACAGATGCGCCAACCATGCGGTTGCTATGCCCTGTCCTCCAACGCGAGGAGTAGCTCAGCGGCACGATTCAGTGCCCCGTCGTACTTGTCGGGTACGCCGTCGACCAGCTCCCGGTACAGGTCGACAGCTTCGCAGGGCGGCCAGCCCCTCGGCCCGCCGCCCAGCCGGTGGCTGAGGTTGTTCACCGCCGCGGCCAGGTTCGGCAGGTAGGCGTCCCGGTTGCCATCGGCCAGCTCCCGGTACAGGTCGGCGGCTTCAAGGGCGGCGGCCAGACCCTCGGCCCGCCGCCGGCTTTCAGCCAGGCGGCGCCGGCCGCCGAAACTGGCTGAACTCACGCACCGTGCGGCGGATGCTCGGGTCGCCTCAAAGGTCCACCGGTGGTGGCCGGAGGTGCCGATGCAGGGTCTGTTGCAAAGCTTGCTCGGCCGCCTGGACACCGGTCAGGTCGCGGGGCTGTGCGACCTCGCGGGTAGCGTCGGCCAGGATGAGGTCGGCTTGTTCGGCGATGGCCTGCCATCGGGCTGGGTCGTCTTCGACGACAGCGACGCAATTGGCCAAGAGGCGAATCAATGCCACGGACACAGTGGGTTCTTTGGCTCCGTAGCGGCGGATCAGCCCGCACATGGTCGAGAGATAGTCCCCGAACCGTCGGCCGGGGATGATGACGACCGCTCGTTGCTCGGTGTCGCGGACCAGGTAGTCGCCCAGCGGCCGGCGGGCCAATGCGCAGAAGATCACCGACAGGTGGTCGATGGATTGGATGGCGGTGTACGGGTCGTTCACCGCCGGGGACAA
>JAABUV010007497.1_pt1 | contig 11430 bp, 6 predicted proteins | sample 5559971 | NCBI WGS metagenome assembly JAABUV01 (sample SAMN10711881, study PRJNA513362) | rock metagenome | isolation source: Antarctica rocks | place: Antarctica: Victoria Land, Knobhead nord | collected 2015-12-19
CGTTCCTTTCGCTCCCGTCTGCTAAAGAAATAGCCTGAATTCTCTGAGTCAACGTCGTATTACCTTCTTTATTACTCATAATTGCAGACGAAGCAAATGAGATAAAGATCAATTGCTAGAAAGTACTTCGTAGGAGGGGAAAGATGTACATCGCTACTATTCTATCTACCTCTGAGCTAAAAATCAGGAAATCATCCCCGGACGCTAAGACTAAATTACATGTAAATTACAGTGTGGCTGGGTCTTGGCATTCCGAGAACATAGCTCGTCATGCTCCGTAACTAGAAAGGTTAGTTACAGATAGTATCCCGGGATACCAGATAGTATCCCGGGGCACCAGATAGTATCCCGGGGTTTAGCGTGCCCCGGGATACTATCTGTAACTAACCTTTCTAGTTAGAGTGCGCGGAAACCCAGTGTGCGCGGAAACCCCGTGCATACGAGTAGTTGAGGCGCCAATCGGCGCCATATCCGCTCTGGCGCTTTCACATGACTGTATCGGAATCTCGGGGTTCTGCCTGAAGGATCATCAGCCTTGTCTGTCTGGTCCGCTGTACCGGGGGCGTATATTTCATGAAACTACCGGTATTGAGCTAGTATGTGGGGTGAGCTGTGAGATGATCCAATCGTTCCACATCTGATGCATCGGGCATAGTCGAAACGTCAAAGTCGAAAGGGGCGAAGCAGTGGGGGCTGGGGCCGAGCCGTACGCCGCAGCAGCAGGGCCTGTTCACATAGCTTAAACTAGGATTAAAAGCTTTTCCAGGCGTAGTTTGGCACTTATATAGTATGTATTTTTTGTACTCGTATGCACGGGGTTCCGCGCACACTGGGTTTCCGCGCACACTAACTATAACTAACTATATTAGTGCCGTTTTCAGTACGCTAAACCCGATACTATCTGTTACTAACCTTTCTAGGTTAGAGTGCGCGGAAACCCAGTGTGCGCGGAAACCCCGTGCATACGAGTAGGGTATTGCTGCTCTCGCTCCCAACCGCTCAAATTTAAAACCACGTATTCTCATCAGAACATGACCCTTCCTCGGTAGTACCCATAGAACACGCCATCGTGTCCCTGCTCAGTGTGTTGTTTGCTAAGAGAACACTCCACTCTTTTCCTCCAATCATATACTTACTTATGTCGGTGCGCCGTTGTTTTTGTTTTGGCGACTTGTAACAGGCGTGGTGGCCTAATTGAAGCCGGGAGGAGAAATGGCCACCAGGCCGCTGGTAACAGCGAATTGAACCACTGGATGTGCTACTCCCGAAAACGGATTATCGGTATTTACATATCCATGAGAGTTGCTCTTTCAAAACAGCTGATTCGGTCTCCAGATTAAATTGACTTCATCTCTCTCACTCTGTGGGCCATCTTATATCCAAGAAATCTAAATGGCAGAATGTCTTGACTATATTGTTGTTGAACATGTGACCTTGGGATGTGGTTATTCAAGAAATAGTCTATGTGCTACAAATGGGGACATCTGCAATCTGCGGTTGCAGTCCAAAGGCGCGAGAATTAGCGTATCTGCCATTATACTTACCAAGAGATCTGTTAGCTCTCCTGAAAGGCAGGAGGTTCATAGCCGGCACCACGTATAGGATGCATATACTCACTTGTATCAACATCAATGCATGATGCTTGAGTAAGGATTATTTGCTCGATCGGCATCGTCAATCATGGTCGAGCAGGACATCCCCGTGTCCCCTTTCATCAGATCTCATTCGCTAAATCCATCACGGCTCTGGAACTACCATTCCCTTCGATGGTGAGGGCGCGTCTCCCCAAGTCATTGTCCTCTTAGTATCGCAAATGCAATGGACCTGGTCGACCGGTTGATCTGAAGTGGATACTGCCGCGTGCTTTAGTTGATGAGGCCTCCTAAAATCCCTGAATGCTGCAGGGGAGGTGTTGTTTCCGTAGTCACAGTGTTGCGGTGAGGAGTCCGATAGACAACAGGTTCAATTGGAAAACGTTGTCAAAGACGGCAAGCCACTAATGCATCGGAATCCTCTTAATATCCCAACGCCGCAATCGGCTCAATTCTACACCGTTGTAGGCGCAGCTGACGGAATTAATAAGCTTAGAGGCATCGAAAGCGAGCAATTGTGTGTCATAAAGTTGCTACTACTGTATATAAACCGTCTTCTGTGCTCTAACCTGTCTCCAGAAGTCAGCTTATCTATCTCAATCAAGTAGAAGAGATAGCACCCTTCGCAACTCAGCTTGCAATCATGCCCTCAACGACCCTGCCCTTGCCCGTCGAAGCTACTTTGAACGGACACAAGATTACAGACTCCATCCCAAGCTGCAAGAAATGCACCAACGGGAGTAAAGTTGCTGTCAGCTTCCCAGACGGAGAGTTCACCTTTCACTCGCAATGGCTCCATGACGCCCGTTGTGACGACGGCGCCTCTAGGAATGCTGTTACTGCCATCTGCCAGCAGCCGACTGAAACGATTCGCATTAATAGTGCCGAGATGAGGAACGAGGGCTCAAGGGTGACTTTGAATGTCACATGGAACGATGGAGTCAACTCAAAATTCCCCATAGAATGGCTCCAAGTTATGGCTCCGATAGTGGCTCGGAGGACGAGTGATGACTCGCAGACCAAGGCGACTGCCTCAGCCAAAGGATGGACTGTTGAGACCCTGAAAATCCCCGAGATCTCCTACAAGGAACTTTTCGACACATATACCGAGCAAGAGCGGCTGAACGCTCTTATGCTTTCGATTCTTGACTACTTACTTTCTCCGTCTTTCCCCGGACTCGTCAAAGTGGTCGATCTCCCAAATCCAAATATGGAAGATGAACTGAATCACGTAAATAACCTCAACACCATCATCCTCAAGAAGCTTTTCGGGTCAGTTTTCGTGCACCCGACACGAGGCGCTGACAAATCTTTCAATGTGTCCTCCCGTGCCGACGAGGCGGAGCGCAGAAAAGACCTACCAAATTACGATACCACGCAAGTACTTCTGCCACACGCGGATCATGCTTTCTATGAGACTCCCATCCAGGTCCAAGGGTGGTATATCCTTGAGGGTGAAAGTGAGAACACCTGGGTTTCTGTGTTGGCAGCCCTTGAAACTCTCAAAGAGGAAGCTCCAGAGTCTTATCACCACCTATGTAATACGCCAATGACTCTTGGCCGTGTCTCTGCCTTCTACGGAGAGCCGGTATATCAGATGACCGTCGACACCGCGATATCCATGCAGCCTGGCACGCAGGATCAGTACAAGCGTGTTCGCTGGCATCCCAATTTCATCGGCAGTCTTCTCTGCGATTATGAGGAATATCAAGAAGCGCGTCTCGCACAGCAAAGATTCCGAGAGATTATGCGAAGGGATACCCATCAACTCAAGGTCCACCTGAAACCGGGGGACATGTTCATCTGGGACAACTTCCGGGTATTGCATGGGCGTGAAAAAGTATTCAGAGTGCCTCGTACTGGTGTTGGTCAGACGGTGCCGGAACAAGTTGTACATGACAAGTACAGAGCTCTATGCATCGGCATGCTTGATGGAGTGATAGAGGAGCAGTGGCTTGTTCATTTGCCGATGCCGCAGTTGAGAGAAATGGTTATGCTTGTTCAAGATAATCGTTATAGCGCAAGCCATTCTTGAAAAGTTGCTGGTTTGAAAAACTGATCGATTTCTTAGTAGAGAGAGGTTCATACTCGTCAAACAAGATATAGCCATGGTCTAAACAATTGCGGATTGTTCTCATATCCAATGGAGTTTTCTCGTGCCTAATGATATCATGAGTGACACATCGAGCATACCTTCATAGACTTGAGAGGGAGAGACTTCAGAAGTCTAAACCGTTGGTTTGTCTCGCGACGGGGTGCGTCTCTCGACCCAGGGACGGACGTTACTCCAGTTTCATAATTCGAACTTATGACACTGCTTCTATTGCCAAGGGTTATGCTTTGCGATGTGTGTAATGAAATTGACAGTTGATGTGGCTACATTCGGTGTCCTCGCAGCAATCAGATAGGCTGGTGTAGTCGCAGGGTGATGGGACTCTGTATGCCGTGGCGATATAGAACAGCTTCGGCATTATGGCGGAGCGGGAGTCTTTGCACCGGCGGCCCACTTCCAACGCTCTCAAGTTGGCTCACCGTGCGTTAGGCGTTCAAGGGGTTTCGCCATGAACGTAGCGTCTCTGATCCTTGTGGAGGCAATGGCCTTCTCAAGTGTGGTGATCGTGGACGAGTAGATTTCACGTCGCAGCTGCCGCGCGTCGTCGTTGAGTGGCTAGTGAGGACCAGGGTCATCGAGGAGCCGAAGGCGATAGTGAAGCGACTTATCGTCTAACCAGCCGATGTAACATGTGTTGATTGAGGCGTGGATCAGTAGGAGCAGTGTGGTCTGTATCGTAGTCTTAAGGCTGGTGAGGACCTCGTGGTCATTGGTGCTCTCGAGAGGGTCATCGCACGTTTGGACGATTTCTTTCGGTGAGGGGACATGTCCGCCGATGCGTTTCTCTAGGGAGTCAAGTCGTCGAGAGATAGAAGCTCGTGTGCCTTGATAGTCTTCGCGAGGCAGGAGGGTAGACCATGTAAGTGTCGGTTGTACATCCCCTACGTAATCCGCTGGATATAAACCACTGCCTCTGCGATTGGAGCCTCCGATGTAGAAGCCTCACCTCGGGGGGTGACGGTTGACCTCTGCTCGTTGGAGCGGCAGAGAGTGTCCTCGGCCGTCGTCGATCGATCGTGCGACTCATTCTGTTACTCATTCCAGGAGGCCATCGTATCAAGGGAGGAAATTCAGTCTTCAACACACAGTAACTTGGATGAAGGTTCTTCGCTAACGTTGATGCAGATTCGTGGAAATCAAATCTAGCGAACGTGAACCCTTTATCAAAGCCCTGCAGAGACTTCGACCAAGTTTACAGAAGACTGTTTCTGAGCTAGAAGATCAGCTTGAGATTCTCAAAGACGACATCGCAGACTTACTAGGACGGCTTCAGTATACGGGTATACCCCAGGAGTGAAAGCTCCATGTCGCGGAAAGAGCGCGCCTCGTTGTTGTACGAATTGACGATGCCGTTGAGGAGTTGCCAGGAGCTTTTGGCATCCCATGGTGGTCAGCATCATAACATCCTTCGACTCTCGAGCAAGACGGTACCAAAGTAGAGCACACCATGGCTGACCTGATGGGTACACCCAAAAAATATTATCCTGAGGACGGGTCGTCTCGAGACGTATCCAGTCGTTAGACATCTTTTGTCTAGAGACTAATGTTTAAAGACATGCTAGGTCTGGCGACATATTGTGTCTGAAGACACAATTTGTCGTAAGAAATCATATGTTACCTATGTACACATCCCCGAAGCTACCACCATCGATCCTTCTTTGCAGCTGATAATTATCGGCCACGCGTAAATCCTAATGTAGATGAACTGTCAACATGCGCTAGGCCGGTTTTTTGTTGATACCGCTTGATAGAAAGCAAAATCCACTCACCAAGTTCCCCATTTGTGGTTCCGATAGACACAGGTCTCGGCTCGCAGCTGCAGTGCGTTGAAGTGCTCACACCATTATCACTTGATTTTATTCAGCGCTTAGATAATTTTAGTAGCAATTTCTAGGCAACAGCCATTCCGTTGATTGGCTATCAACCCCGCACTCGAAATAACCCACTATCGCTAGTGTGGTTGCGACAGACGCGCGCTCTCTTCCAGTTCACATCTAATCATTCTCTGTCATTCCTTAGTTCTAATCGTTTCATAAAGATCGAAGTTCAATGCTTCAGAAAAGATCTCAGTGACTCACAATCGAAAGCGACAATTATCTGTTGAAGTAGAGCTTACGACAACTTCTTCATCGTCACTTTCAGAGTCGTTCGAAGTTCATTCTAGAAGAAATGAAGCGTGCTCGCGTAGTAAAGCTCGAAACCTTGCTCGTCGAACCTTCTTTACTGCTTGACAAGAATTCTGTGGAATGAAACCCTTGTGAGTCATGCCTCATCATAAAGAGAGTATAGCTCGACAGATCAACACTAAAACTCGATGAATCATGCAAAGTGTTTAAGCATGATCAGATAATCATGCGCATAATTTCGCTTTTCTGCGCTACTGATAATGTAATCTAAAATCACAGAAAACAGCATCTAAAATAATCTTCTAAAATATATCACATCAATTCTATTATTTTATTGATAATTAATCAATAATTGATCAACAAATAATAATTAATCAATTCATTATCAATAAGTGATTAATCATGAATACACTTATGATATCTTTACATATGTTGCTCTTATCATCAACATATTATCAAAATTTCTTCTCAGATATAATTTTATTCTATCAATTTATTATTAATCAGTGATTAATAATAATAATAATAAATTCATACACTCTTGTGACATCGATTAGATCGACTCATGAGAAACTCTATGCTATCTGTATCGAGTGAACAAAACCCTCTGAGGTAGAAAACCACTCGCAGTCTACACGACTGCTTCACGCAGCCGAAACAGTGAGTTTTGAGACTATGTATCAAATTTGTTCGCGTTGATTGCACGTTAGAGAACGAGTGTTCTAGTCACTCTAAATTGCTTCAAGAGCTTCGTTTTCATCATCATCTTTGCTACTGTTCTGAGATTCTTCGTGATGACGACGATTATTCGATAGTTTGAGAAGTTAGCATCTTGTAGCATTCTTGATCGCAGATGCGATCAGTTCGAGCAGTGCATGAGTACATGCTTCGTCGTCTGATGACTTCATTCGCAGCTGCATCGCGAACTATTCGTGTCTGAAACGTTTCTAGAGTGCAGATAAGTGTTCAGATCTATGCGTTCGATTCTGATGTGCATTGCGAGAATGCTTTCTGCTTTCTGAAGATCGTCACGCATCTTTATCGTCTTATTGCTCAGGTGCGATCTTTGTGCTGAGATTGCGTTGACGTCTGCGACGCGTTCTCTGTACTTTTCTCATCGTTGATTTCATTGATCTTTGTGATACTGCGTTATTGCGATGCTATCGCTTGTTGAAATCGTTGTGAAGAAGAGAGTGTGTCGTCTGCGTCTCGACTGTATCTTTGCACCTTCTTGAATGAAGACATTCAGAAGTACTATTTTCTTGATGACGAGTGAGCGAGGAATGACGCGATTAACTCTCGTCAAACGAGCGCGTATTAGTTTGCATGCTTGTCTGATCTCTTGCGTTTGATCGTTGACTCGACTATGTAGCGTGACCTTGTTCTGTAGCATGTTCAGATGAACATGTAGCGAACTCGTGTATGTTTCTGCCTCTAGAGTTTCGATGTTTACTCTTTTGAATGCTTCTGCTACGTGATGCAGAGTCTGATTCTGAAGTGTTTCTAGCCTGCGTTCTTTGCTCGACAGTTCATCTTTCTTGTTGCGCTGATGTCAGACTGATGCTTCGAATGCGATTTCTGATCTCACTACTGCTGAGTATACTTGCCTCGCTTTTGTGAAGATAGCTTCTCATGTGAAGACTTCGAGATGACTAAGTGTCAGCATTCTTGTGACGTGATTCGCCTCTATTTGTCGAAGATGCGCGCCTCATCGCAGTTTCATGTTCAGTTGCATCTCTAGAACTCGTACGTCTGATTTCGATTTGATAACTGAGCTTTCTATTTGTATGCTAGTCGTCATGTCAAATCTCTTCGATTTTCTAGTGAAATGCGTGAGCTCGTACTTTTCTGATGCAAACGTTGCGTCATGAGTGCGAGCTCATTTCGCGCAGACGTCGTGTGCTTTGCTCAATGTTCTGCAGATTTCTTCAGTGAATCTGTCGTAGACTAGAATGTTAATATCGTTTACAAAGTCAAGCACTTCGATTTTAATTCTCAGTGCTTCGCATTTTTCAATTAGACTTGCGTTGAAGAATAGAAAGAGAATCGATGAAATGAAAGACTTCTGCGATATGCCTGCGTTTATCTCGCGCATGTCGCTCGTTTGTTCATCAAATATTAGCGACGTCTCTCGATTCTCTAGAAAGCTGCGTGTTCATTCGATTATGTAGCTTGACGTTCTTTTCATTTTCAGCGTGTGCAGAAGTCTGACGTGTGAGACTCAATTGAACGCTTCGACGACGTCTAAGCTTAGCATGAAGATCACATATTTGATTTCACAGTCTCACACTGTGTGAACTTGATCTACTAGTAGATCTAACGTCAAGATCACGAATCACTTGCGCCTCGCTTTCATTTGAGCATTTGATAGCATGCGATGAGTCTCGACTATATCACTCAGTCTTTTGATCATGATCGACTTCAGCGCTTTGCTCATGATATCGAGCAAAGCAATGAGTCGATACGTCTTCAAATCGATATAGTCGCTTTTCTTCAATTTGCGTAGTACTATTGTCTGAGTCTTTTTGAACTTCTTCGAATGATACTTGTGTGTTACGCATGCGTTGAATAAACTCGTCAGTACTGAGATCAGTTCTGCGAGATTCGCTTGAAGCGCTCTGTTTGAAATATCTGAAGCGCTCGACGCTTTGTCTGCTTTTACTCGTCTGATTGTCTGCTTCACTTCATCTTCTGTGATGCGTGAATTGAATGAGACTGTCAGAGATATGAATGATTCTGCGATGTTGCTGACATTCGCTTGAGAAGATGAAAGAAAGAACTTTTCTCGCAGTATCTCGATTTTTTCCTCGAACGTCGTTATCATATGATCGATGTTGCTTCGCTTCAGTGACGAAAACTGAGAAAGCTTTTTAGGTAGCTGACTTTCGATTCTAGCTCATTTTGCAAAGCGTCATATTGATTTGAATGCTTCGCTCAACTCATGCATTTGTGTTCTGAAGTGTGCGCGTTTCGTTTGTCGAATGATCTTGTTTTTATGATCGTTGTGCTTCAAGTATTTATTTCACGCTTCTAATGTGTCTTGTGTTTTTCATATGATTCGCAGTCGTCTTGATTTCATTACTACTTCGAAGCAGCTTTGATTTCAAAAGTCTCTTGCTCAATTTAATGACTTTGTCAAGAAAGTAGATTTCTCGATGATCTTCTGTAGCACTCTAATAATCTTGCACACTCTGTCATTCATCATAGTCTTGTCGTCTAGAGAGCGTTTCAAAGGTAGATGTATTTGCAGATAAGCACTCAATGCTTCTGTATTCATTTTCTTTTAAAGTCGTCGAGTCAAGAATTGCACTGAGATTGTTTGTAAACATAGCTCTGTGATGATCGAAAGATGATTCAATCTCTGATGCAGATCGATTCGTATTTTGCACTTGCGTGTCATGAACTGTATTTTCTCGCTGCTAAAGACTAGATCAATCGTCGTAAATTGATTGTGAGCTTCGCAAGTAATAGTGCCTGATTTCAGTAATAATTTCAGCCTTGCGTTTGTAATGACGTTTAGTAGAGTATCAGTCGTCGTATGACGAGTGAAGCATCTTCATCTCTCTCAGTGAGAATGATGTAGATTGAAATCTTCTATGATCAGTTGTTCACAGTCATTCTTGAGTAGTTCGTTCAAACGAGAAATGATTGAAGATCTCTCTGTGAATGTAGTAGACAGTGAGCATGAGTTGTAGACGTTTAGAAGTCTTAACGTCTGCGTTTCATTGTCTGTGTTGCGAGTTAATATTCTGATTGAGCAAATGTCTGACTCAGCTGTTTCTACTATTCATTGATCGAGTCTTAAATGTTTGTTAACGTATATGCATGTTCTTGATTGAGATGACGAGTTTTTCACTAGATGAAAGAAGTTATGTGCTGCGCTAAATGACTGCAAGTCGTTGTTGTTGCGATCTTGCTTCTGTATAGCTACTATGTTGAATTCGTGAACTTCTCTGTCAATTAGAAACGATTCTTGAATTCTTAATGATTTTCTGATGTTGTACTGTAGAATTTGTAGAAAAGACTGTTTTGTCATAAAGTTATTCATAGCTGTTGTTGATTCTGCAATGAGAAGACTCTTTGTATGCTTTTGATCATCGACGATCTTTCTCGCTTTCTGATTGAACGTTTCTGAATCTGCTCAGATGTCGTCTCGTCTGAGTCACTACTTACGCAAGAGAAAAGATCGACTCGTCTCTTCTTAATCTCTACTATCTGTCAAGCTGATTCATCAGCGATTCAACTGCGTGTTTTCAGCATGACTGTTGCTGAGCTCGAGAGATTCGTTGAACCGAAAGAATTCATTGAATCTGAAGAGTTCGTTGAATCTAAAGAGTTCAGAAACAGCGAGAAGAGTGTGTGATTGTATTTAGACATCTCAGAGTATCTGAATGATTTATTTCTATAGATTTCGAACGCTTGTTTCATCTGCTGTCGTCACTTGAAACAGATGCGTCTTCAGAGTTCGTGATTTTCGTTGCAGTTGACGCAACGTCTTTTATTCGAAGGCATCACACACTTCTCTATGTGATGCTTGTCTGCGCATTTTTCGCAGCGCTGATTCTTTCTGCAGACCTTAGTCATGTGATCAAATTCGTGACATCTGAAGCACTGTGTGATGCGACAGTTCTTTTCAAATAGCTCGCATGCACATTCTTGATACGAGTTCAGCATGCTCACGTTCATTAGTCGATTCATCATCGCTTCGATTGCAATCTCTACGATGAGCGACGAATGAGTCTTTTCGCTATCTGCTACCTTCTTGAGTCAAACTATTCTTAGAACTTTCAGATCTTCATGAAGTCTCGCGTTATCTTTTATCAGTCTTTCAATGATTTTTTCTTGATTGCTCATGTCTATTGTAGTGCGTACTTCATATGTCAGCACTGCGAAGATTCGACGTGCTACGCGTGTCGAACTCGCGATTTCTTTTGCTCACGTCTAAGTTTTTTTCAGGTTTGCTCGAGCATCTGAGCTAACTGCGTGAAGGGAAATGTCATCGCTGCTCAGCTTGCGAAGTGACACGATTAGATCTCTTTGACCTGTCGACACGCCTGCGATTCTCTGTAGAATCTGTTCGATCGACCTATCGAAAATATGTTGTATACGTTGCATGCAACATACATAGAGCACGATCTCTATGCTGGTTTCCCCCTTAGGCTCGAGGAATTACTCAGAGAGTTTTCTCGCGACAGATTCACAGTTCAAGGCGAACGAGATCTCTCACTGCTCAGATTTCGGCAGTTTACTTCTTAAGCATGAATCGCAGACGTATCGCAGTCGATTTCTTCTCTAATCACATCGACACGCGCTACTGTTCTCTCGAGCTATACAGACAATGTCTTCGACTAGAGATTGACTCTATCATCAAGACATTCGAGAGTCAGAGCTCAGTGAAGGAATGAGATTCTCGAGGTCGACAGTCGTCGTCATTGTATATCACGCTTCGCAGACGCTCGCTTCGCTTGTAAGGCGTGCGACTCATCTGTTTCGCGTTATCTGTAGAGATCTTTCTCGTGCAGATCGATCGTGTCTTGCAGAGATGTTCATATGCTACACTTCTAATCAGGCAGCGTAGTTCGATCATTCTCTACTAACT
>JAABUV010007498.1_pt1 | contig 11430 bp, 8 predicted proteins | sample 5559971 | NCBI WGS metagenome assembly JAABUV01 (sample SAMN10711881, study PRJNA513362) | rock metagenome | isolation source: Antarctica rocks | place: Antarctica: Victoria Land, Knobhead nord | collected 2015-12-19
TGACGAGTAGAATGATGAGTATGTAGAATGACGAGTAGAATGATGAGTATGTAGAATGACGAGTAGAATGATGAGTATGTAGAATGGCGAGTAGGGTGATGAGTATGTAGAATGACGAGTAGAGTGATGAGCATGTAAAGTGACGAGTAGAATGATGAGTATGTAGAATGACGAGTAGAATGATGAGTATGTAGAATGACGAGTAAAATGATGAGTATGTAGAATGACGAGTAGAATGATGAGTATGTAGAATGACGAGTAGAATGATGAGTATGTAGAATGGCGAGTAGGGTGATGAGTATGTAGGATGGCGAGTAGAATGGTGAGTATGTAGAATGACGAGTAGAATGATGAGCATGTAGAATGCGAAGAACGAAGATGTTGTCAAACTGTTTAATGATGCTGTTAATCATCTAATTATCTATGCGCAAAGGTAAATGATTCAATTTACTAGCTATTAGACCTAAGTACGAGATTAATGACGTAATTTAGTGATGTTTGATTGAACCTCTGATTTGATTATCTGTCAACGATGTCAACAATGCCAACGTGGTGATTAGCTGCGTGTGATTGACTAATTAGCACTTGAGAATTTGTCGATGTTGCGCATAGATAATTAAATAATTAACAGCATCATTAAACAGTTTGACAACATCTTCGTTCTTCGCATTCTACATACTCATCATTCTACTCGTCATTCTACATACTCATCATTCTACTCGCCACTCTACATACTCATCATTCTACTCGTCATTCTACATACTCATCATTCTACTCGTCATTCTACATACTCATCATTCTACTCGTCATTCTACATACTCATCACTCTACTCATCATTCTACATATTTATCATTCTACTCATCATTCTACTCACTCATTTACTCGCTCATCTACTCACTTCATCTACTTACTTTATCAATCTTTCTATCAAACGCTCTATCAAACTCTCTATCAAACGCTTTATCAAACACGTCGATTGAATGCATAAAACACGTCAAACAGTGCTTCAAACAATGCTTTCTACATGACTTGAAAACAGTACTGTTATCTCTGTGATTAATAATCTTCGCTCTCAGTTGAAGATCGACGCTAGAAAATTCAGGAAATTCAGAGTATTTACTTCTTTTCACTTCTTTCTTTCTTCGTAGTTCTACTTTCTAAAACAACAACAATTGTATTTCAACAATGCTAACTAGCTCAATAGAATACATTCTTCATGACTCGATATCAAACTTTCTATCAAATTCTCTACTGAGCTTTCTACTGAGCTTTCTATCGATCTTTCTACTGATCTTTCTACTGATATTTCTACTGATCTTTCTACTGAGCTTTCGATCGAGCTTTCTATCAAACGCTCTGTCAAACTTTCTACATGCTTCAAATTACTCGTCGATCGAGCGCATAACATGAGTCGAACAGTGCTTTCTACATGACTTCTTTCATGTTTTTCTACCAAGCACTCTTCATGATTCTCTACCAAGCACCCTTCATGTTTTCCTATCGAGCACTCTTCATGTTTTCCTACCGAGCACTCTTCATGTTTTTCTACCGAGCACCCTTCATGTTTTCCTACCAAGCACCCTTCATGTTTCTCTACCAAGCACCCTTCATGTTTCCCTACCAAGCACTCTTCATGTTTCCCTACCAAGCACTCTTCATGTTTCCCTACCAAGCACCCTTCATGTTTTTCTACCAAGCACCCTTCATGTTTCTCTACCAAGCATTCTTCATGTTTTTCTATCGAGCATTCTACATAGTTAACAATTCGTTTAAATAAATGATTAGATAACTAGTTAAATAATAAATTCATTAATTTATTACTTTGCTTTTACATGCGCTTGAACATATAGAATTGAGCATATAGAACTGAGCATATAGAATAAGAATAATCATTGTCAGCAGTATCATTCATGTTATTTTGATGATTCATGTCATTTTGATGATTCGTGTCATTTTGATGATTCATGTCAATGTGATAAACGATGTCATTTAAGCTATTAAACATGTGCTTGCAGTTAATCACGTCAAAGTGATCTTATAAGAAGAAAGATTGATCAAAATGATAAATCATTTAATTTATCAACTAATTACGTGATTAAACATTCAACGAGATTTCTCAATGTTGCTCACTTCATCTCATTCTCTGAGATGCGTGAATTTAATGATACTGTCAAAAATATGAATGAATTTAAAATATTGTTGACGTCTGCTTGTGAAAATGAAGGAAAGAATTTTCCTTGCAGCATCTCGATTTTTTCTTCAAACGTTGTTGTCATGTGATCAGTATCATCTCATTTCAATGATGAAAACTGAGAAAGTTTTTTAGATAGTTAACTTTCGATTTTAGTTCATTTTGCAAAGTATCATATTGATTTCAATGTGTCGTTTAACTCATGCATCTGTGATCTGAAGTGTGTGCATTTTGTTTATTTGATGATCTTGTTTTTATGATCATTGTGTTTCAGATATTTATTTCATGTTTTTAATGTATCTTGCATTTTTTATATGATTTGCAGTCGTCTTGATTTCGTTACTACTTTGAAGCAGCTTTGATTTCAGAAGTTTCTTGCTTAATTTAATGATTTTGCTCAAAGAATAAACTTCTCAATAATCTCTTGTAATACTCTGATGATCTTTGTTGTTCTGTCATTCATTTCAGTTCTGCTGTTCAAAGAATGATCTGATGAAAGATATATTCACAGATAAACATTCAGTGCTTCTGTATTCATTTTTTTCAGAGTCAATGAGTCGAGAACTGCACTGAGATTATTTATAGATTTAACTTTGTGACAATCGAAAGATGATCTAATTTCTGATGTAGATTGATTCGTACTTTGCACTTGCGTGTCATAAACTGTATTTTCTCGCTGCTAAAAACTAAATTTATCGTTGTAAACTGATTGTAAGTCTTGCGAGTGATTGTGTCTGATTTCAGCAGTAGTTTCAATCTTGCATTTATAACGATGTTTAATAAAGTATCAATCATCATATATCAAGTGAAGCATTTTCATTCTTCTCAATGTGAATGATGTAGATTGAAGTCTTTTACAACTAATTATTTGCAATCATTCTTGAATAATTTATTCAAGCAAGAAATAGTTGAAAGTTTCTCTGTAAATGTGATGAATAGTGAGTTTAAGTTGTAGACATTTAAAAGTTTTAGCATTTGCATTTCATCATCTGTATTGCGAGTTAATATTTTGATTGAGCAGATGTTTGATTCAACTGTCTTTACTGTTCATTGATTAAGTCTTAAGCATTTGTTAATATATATGCATGTTCTTGACTGAAATAATGAGTTTTTCACTAAATGAAAGAAGTTATGAACTGAATTAAATGATTGTGAACTGTTAATGTTGCGTTTTTACTTCTGTATGATTATTATGTTAAATTTGCAAATTTTTCTGTTGATCAAGAATGATTCTTGAATCTTCAATAACTTTCTGATGTTATACTATAAAATTCATAGAAAGAATTGTTTCATCATAAAATTATTTGTAGCTGTTGTTGATTCTGCGCTGAAAAGACTCTTTATATGCTTTTGATCATTGAGAATCTTTTGCACTTTCTGATTGAATGTTTCTGAATCTGCTCAGATGTCATCTCATCTGAATCGCTAGTCATGCATGAAGAGAAATCAATTCATCTCTTCTTGACTTTTATCATCTATCATGTTAACTCAACATCTTGATTGCATGTTTTCAACATAATGATTATTGAGTTCAAAGAATTCGTTGAATCTGCAAAGTCTGTTGAACTCAATAAATTGATTGAGCTTAAAGAGTTTAGAAACAGCAAAAGAAATGCATGATTATATTTTAACATTTTTGAATATTTGATCAATCTGTTTCTGTAGATTTCTGATGTTTATTTCATTTGCTGTCATCATTTGAAACAAATGTATTTTCAAAATTTGTGATCTTTATTGCAGTTGATGCAATGTCTTTTATTTGAAGACATCATGCATTCTTCAATGTGATGTTTATCTGTACATTTAATGTAATGTTGTTTCTTCTTGCAGAATCTGATCATATGATCAAATTCAAAGCATTTATAACATTAAGTGATGCAACAGTTTTTTTCAAACAGTTTGCATGAACATTCTTGATACAAGTTTAACATGTTTTCATTCATTAATTGATTCATCATTGCTTTGATTGCAATCTTTACAATGAGTGATGAGTGAATCTTTTCACTTTCAATTACTTTCTTGAATCAGACTATTTTTAAAATCTTTAAATTTTCATGAAGTTTTGCATTATCTTTTATCAGTCTTTTAATGATCACTTTCTGATTATTTGTGTTTATTATGATGTGTATCTCATGTGCTAGAACAGCGAAGATTCAATGCATTATATGCATCAAGTTCATGATTTCTTTTGCTCATGTTTGAAATCTTTTCAGATTTGCTTGAGCTTCTGAACTCACTGCGTGAAGTGTGATGTCTTCGCTTTCAAGCTTGCAAAGAAACATGATTAGATTTCTTTGAACTGTTGACATGTTTGTGATTTCTTGAAGAATCTGTTCAATAGATTTCTTTTGTATCTTTTCTATTTTCTTTCTTTCTGCTATCTTCATCATGACTTCTCATTTCTTGCATAGACTGATCGTCGAGTCGAATTTTCATATCTACATTCTGACTCGATTCGATTACTCAGATCGAACATTTCGACTCGACTCAATTACTCGAATCAAACATTCTGATTCGGCTTGATATTGACCTCGAGTCAGAATTCGATTTGAGTTCTCGACTCGACTCGCTAAGCAATCGAAAATGACGTCAAAAGAGCTAAATATAGAAATTTTTCCGGTTTTTCGCCTTTGCATTACCTTTTTGCATTACCTTTTTGGTAGAAAGTCATGAAGAGAAACATGAAGAAGAACATGAAGGGAAACATGAAGATCGTTTGATAGAGAGCTTTGATAGATAGCTATGGTAGAAAGCTATGATAGAAAGTCATGACGAAGAACTATGAAGACTGTTTGATAGAAAGTCATGAAGAAAAGTCATGAAGAAAAGTCATGAAGAAAAGTTATGAAGAAAAGCTATGATAGGGAAACATGAAGGTTATTTGATAGAAAGTCATGGTAGAAAGTCATAATAAAGAGTCATAATAGAATATCTATCTATTTATCTTTATGTCTTGACGAGTCGAGTCGAGTATTTCAAGTCAATACTCGATTTCACTCTTCTGACTCGATTCAATTACTCGAATCGAACATCTTGACTCGACTCGAATACATAAGTCAAGAATTCTGACTCGAATCGAGTCTTGACGAGTCGAAAACTCGGCTCGACCTCGATGACTTGATTCGACGCGACCAGTCTATTCTTGCAAAGCGATGACAATTTGTTTCTGAGACGTTGCTTTCTTGTTGTTACTTCTTCTCTTGTCACGTTCATTCATGACGTGATTCTCGATGAGAAGCATGTACTATCTTGCATTTGCATGCTATCTTGTGTTTGTAACTGCTTGCTAAGCAGTTGTATGAATGTCTTCAGTTTCTATACATTTTTTGCAATGAACACATTTTGATTCTTATTGTTTTTTTCTTCTGAATCATTTTGAAGATGTTGCATCAGCTTCACTGCTACTTCTTTTCATGAATGATCTTTGCTTTTCTCTTTCTTTAACATTGATGTCTGTATTAAAAGATCAATAATGTTAGCAACATATTTTTCATCATTACGTGAACTTTTTGATTTCACGTTGCTGTTTCTTCGTAATAAATTAACATCACTTGCAATCATTTCTGAATCAGCATTGTTGCAGTTCATGCAATTCATTATCATTTATTCATTTTCTAGATTCATTCTGTCTTGATTGTATTGCTTTTTTCAAAAATTTGCTTTGCGCGTGTTGTAATTGTTTTTAAAACAAATGCAAGTTTCATATGCAAAAAATCATCTTTCTAAAATTATTGATATTCATTAAGAAATTAAAGATGAATTCTTAAAAGATACAGATGATCATTGAATGATTTATTTTCATCAATCTCATTCAGATACAGTTTTTCATTGACTTCTGCAATTTCTATCAATACTTTATCAAGAATTTCTTGAAAATTGTTCATTTCATGATTCAACTTACTCAAAAGAAAATCATATTTGAATGAAATCAGATTTGTCAGATGATGTTCAATCATATGAAGAAGTAAATGATTGAAACTTTAATACTTCATCATTTTGATCAAACTCATGAAACAATTCTTGAAACTGATTCATTCAACTACGTCAATGATGAAATTCTGTCTCAGTATGATGATGAAAACACATTACATTCTGTTATCTTCTATAGCAAGAATCTGTTCTTTGCTGAATGCAATTATGAAATATATGATAAGAAACTGCTGATCATCATTTAAGCATTTGAACATTAATGATCTGAGCTGAAGCTGACTGATATTTCTATCAAGATCTTCATCAATCATTAAGCATTAACATCATTAATGAAGAATAAAAAGCTTAGTAAATGACAAATGTGCTGAGTACAAAAGCTCATTGATTTCAACTTCAAGATAATGTATTAATCTGACAAATAGAACATCAAGATTAATGCATTAACTCATTAAGTTAATGTTGTGCTCAGAGATTTTAAGAATGAGTGCTATCATTAATCATTATCAGCAAATCACGACTTTAACATTGAATTGAATGAAGATTGCTGATTTAAAGAAGAATGTCAGTCAATCAATTTATTAACAGATTCTCGAAGTTAATAGAATCAACGAAAATTATATTCTGCTTCGCGAAGTCATATCAAAAGACGAAGCACAATGAAAAGACATCAGATTGAAGAATTACTGAGTTCAGAATGAAATTCTGTATCAAGATAATCATTTATGAATTTTGTTCAATGAAACTTTACAAATGAATCTGATTCATGAAGTGTATAATCAATTCTTGATTGATCATTTCAATATTCTTAAAACTGTGAAAGTCATAAAATGATGTTACTATTGATTCTTGATGCAAAAGACAGTAAATTGTTATATTAGAAACTGTTATATCTGTTAATGCTTGAAGATGTTTCAGAATAAATTCAATGAACTACTATATTTTCTGTTGATACTTGAACAGCAATGACGTGATATAATCATGAATTTTATTATCAATCTATCTTCTTCTGATGATTACAACGCGATTTTGACTGTAGTTTGCAAATTGTTAAAGAAAAAACTTTACATTTCTTGCATCACTGATGATGAAAATATCACAGCAGAAAGAACAGTTGAGCTGTTAATTCAATAAGTATATTGAATTCATAATTTATTCAACTTCATTGTAATAATAATAATAATAAATTCATACACTCTTGTGACATCGATTAGATCGACTCATGAGAAACTCTATGCTACTTGTATCGAGTGAACAAAACTCTCTGAGGTAGAAAATCGCTCGCAGTCTATACGACTGCTTCACGCAGTTGAAACAGTGAGTTTTAAGACTATGTATCAAATTTGTTCGCGTTGATTGCACGTTAAAGAATGAGTATTCTAGTCACTCTAAATTGCTTCAAGAGCTTCGTTTTCATCATCATCTTCGCTACTGCTCTGAGACTCTTCTTGATGATGATGATTATTCAATAGTCTGAGAAGTCAGCATCTTGTAACATTCTTGATCGCAGATGCGATCAGTTTGAGCAGTGCATGAGTACATGCTTCGTCGTCTGATGACTTCATTCGCAGTCACATCGCGAGCTATTCGTGTCTGAAACGTTTCTAGAGTGCAGATAAGCGTTCAGATCTATGCGTTTGATTCTGATGTGCATTGCTAGAGTGCTTTCTGTCTTCTGAGGATTATCATGCATCTTTATCGTCTTATTGCTCAGATGCAACCTTTGTGCTGAGATTGCGTTGACGTCTGCGACGCGTTCTCTGTACTTTTCCCATCGTTGATTTCATTGATCTTTGTGATACTGCGCTATTGCGATGCTATCGCTTGTTGAAATCGTGAAGAAGAGAAAGCGTCGTCTGCGTCTCGACTGTATCTTCGCACCTTCTTGAATGAAGACATTCAGAAGTACTATTTTCTTGCTGACGAGTAAGCGAGAAATGACACGATTAACTCTCGTCAATCGAGCGCGTATTAGCTCACATGCTTGTCTGATCTCTTGCGTTCGATCGTTGACTCGACTGTGTAGTGTGATCTTGTTCTGTAGCATGTTCAGATGAACATGTAGTGAGCTTGTGTATGTTTCTGCCTCTAAAGTTTCGATGCTTACTCTTTTGAATGCTTCTGCTACGTGATGCAGAGTCTAATTCTGAAGTGTTTCTAGTTTGCGTTCTTTGCTCGACAGTTCATCTTTCTTGTCGCGCTGATGTCAGATTGACGCTTCGAATGCGATTTCTGATCTCACTACTGCTGAGTATACTTGTCTCGCTTTTGTGAAGATAGCTTCTCATGTGAAAACTTCAAGACGACTAAGTGTCAGCATTCTTGTGACGTGATTCGTCTCTATTTGTCGAAGATGCGCGTCTCATTGCAGTTTCGTGTTCAGTTGCATCTCTAGAACTCGTACGTCTGATTTCGATTTGATAACTGAGTTTTCTATTTGTATGCTAGTCATCATGTCGAATCTCTTCGATTTTCTAGTGAAATGCGTGAGCTCATACTTTTCTGATGCAAACGTTGCGTCATGAGTGCGAGCTCATTTCGCGCAGACGTCGTGTGCTTTGCTCAGTGTTCTGCAGATTTCTTCAGTGAATCTGTCGTAGACTAGAATGTTAATATCATTTACGAAGTTGAGCACTTCGATTTTAATTTTCAATGCTTCGCATTTTTCAATTAGACTTGCGTTGAAGAATAGAAAGAGAATCGATGAAATGAGAGATTTCTGTGATATGTCTGCGTTTATCTCGCGCATGTCGCTCGTTTGTTCGTCGAATATTAGCGATGTCTCTCGATTCTTTAGAAAGCTGCGTGTTCATTCGATTATGTAGCTCGATGTTCTTTTCATTTTCAGCGTGTGCAGAAGTCTGACGTGTGAGACTTGATTGAACGCTTCAACGACGTCTAAGCTTAGCATGAAGATTACATATTTGATTTCACAGTCTCACACTGTGTGAACTTGATCTATTAGTAGATCTAACGTCGAGATCACGAATCGCTTGCGTCTCGCTTTCATTTGAGCATTTGATAGCATGTGATGAATCTCGACTATGTCACTCAATCTTTTGATCATGATCGACTTCAGCGCTTTGCTCATGATATCGAGCAAAGCAATGAGTTGATACGTCTTCGAGTTGATATAGTCACTTTTCTTTGATTTGCGTAGTACTATTGTCTGAGTCTTTTTGAACTGCTTTGAATAATACTTGTGTGTTACGCATGCGTTGAATAAACTCGTCAGTACTGAGATCAGTTCTGTGAGTCTCGCTTGAAGCGCTCTGTTTGAAATATCTGAAGCGTCTGACGCTTTGTCTGCTTTTATTCATCTGATTGTCTGCTTCACTTCATCTTCTGTGATGCGTGAATTGAATGAGACTGTCAGAGATATGAATGACTCTGCGATGTCGTTGACATTCGCTTGAGAAGATGAGAGAAAGAACTTTTCTTGCAGTATCTCGATTTTTTTCTCGAACGTCGTTGTCATATGATCGATGTCGCTTCGCTTCAGTGACGAAAACTGAGAAAGCTTTTTAGATAGCTGACTTTCGATTCTAGCTCATTTTGCAAAGCATCATATCGATTTGAGTGCTTCGCTCAGCTCATGCATTTGTGATCTGAAGTGTGCGCGTTTCGTTTGTCAAATGATCTTGTTTTTATGATCGTTGTGCTTCAGATATTCATTTCACGCTTCTAATGTGTCTTGCATTTTTCATATGATTCGCAGTCGTCTTGATTTCATTACTACTTCGAAGCAGCTTTGATTTCAAAAGTCTCTTGCTCGATTTGATGACTTTGTCAAGAGAGTAGATTTCTCGATGATCTTCTGTAGCACTCTGATAATCTCACACACTCTGTCATTCACTTTAGTCTTGTCGTCTAGAGAGTGTTTCAAAGATAGATGTATTCGCAGATAAGTACTCAATGCTTCTGTATTCATTTTTTTTCAAAGTCATCAAGTCGAGAGTTGCACTGAGATTGTTTGTAGACATAGCTCTGTGACGATTGAAAGATGATTCGATCTCTGATGCAGATCGATTCGTATCTCGCACTTGCGTGTCATGAACTGTATTTTCTCGCTGCTAAAGACTAGATCAATCGTCATAGATTGATTGTGAGCTTCGCGAGTAATAGTGTTTGATTTCAGCAGTAATTTCAGTCTTGCGTTTGTAATGATGTTTAGCAGAGTATCAATCATCGTATAACGAGTGAAGCATCTTCGTCTCTCTCAGTGAGAATGATGTAGATTGAAATCTTCTACAATCAGTTGTTCACAGTCGTTCTTGAGTAGTTCGTTCAAATGAGAAATGATTGAAGATTTCTTTGTGAATGTAGTAGACAGTGAGCATGAATTGTAGACGTTTAAAAGTCTTAGCGTCTGCGTTTCGTCATCTGTGTTGCGAGTTAATATTTTGATTGAGCAAATGTTTGACTCAGCTGTTTCTACTACTCATTGATCGAGTCTTAGACATTTGTTAACGTATATGCATGTTCTTGATTGAGATGACGAGTTTTTCACTAGGTGAAAGAAGTTGTGTGCTGAGCTAAATGACTGTGAGTTGTTGTTGTTGCGATCCTGCTTCTGTATAGCTACTATGTCAAATTCGCGAACTTCTCTGTCAATTAGAAACGATTCTTGAATTTTTAATGACTTTCTGATGTTGTACTGTAGAATTCATAGAAAAGATTGTTTTGTCATAGAGTTATTCGTAGCTGTTGTTGACTCTGCGATGAGAAGACTCTTTGTATGTCTATCGAAAATATGTTGCATACGTTGCATGCAACATACATAAGACATGACTTTTATGCTGGTTTTTCTCTTAGCGAGAAATAGTCTTTCTCGCAGCAGATTCACAGTTCAAGACGAGCAAAACCTCTCACTGCTCAGATTTCGACAGTTTACTTTTTAAGCATGAATCGCAGACGTTTTGTCAGCGATACGCATGCGTATCGCAGTCGATTTCTTCTTTAATCACATCGACACGCGCTACTGTTCTTTCGAGCTATACAGATGATGTTTTCAACTAGAAATTGATTCTATCATCAAGACATTCGAGAGTCAAAGCTCAGTGAAGGAATGAGATTCTCAAGATCGACAGTCGTCGTCATTGTATATCACGTCTCGCAGACGCTCGCTTCGCTTGTAAGACGTGCAACTCATCTGTTTCGCGTTATCTGAAAAGATCTTTCTCGTGCAGATCGATCGTGTCTTGCAGAGATGTTTGCATGCTACACTTTTAATCAGGCAGCGTAGTTTGATCATTCTCTACTAACTCGCTTGTGTTTCTCTTCTCTTAACGAAGTCTTCTCGTCAGCGTAT
>JAABUV010007499.1_pt1 | contig 11429 bp, 11 predicted proteins | sample 5559971 | NCBI WGS metagenome assembly JAABUV01 (sample SAMN10711881, study PRJNA513362) | rock metagenome | isolation source: Antarctica rocks | place: Antarctica: Victoria Land, Knobhead nord | collected 2015-12-19
GGAGAACGGGTGTGAGCAGATGAAAGGAACTGGATTTGTAAACGGATAACGGTGGGATTGATTTGTCCCCTTTTAGTATACAATGATTAGCAAATCAAGTGTATAATGTTAGGAAAGTAAATGTTAGGAAGCTAAGAGATAGTTTGGGGTGGACTGTAGAGTGGGTCTCCCAAAAGAGATTCACGAGCCACGAACGTCATCAACCTCTATTCTGTTTTATAATCGTTTTATCCGGCTCTTCTCAGCCCTTGCGAAGTGTCGAAAGAAAAGTGAAACCTCATTCGCGGTCCACAGTTCTCTCGAACTCGCTCTCCTTGAGCCTCTCTGAGTTGTCGTGGAAAAAGGAGGGGAGCCTGTGTACGGTCCCGCACCCAAGACACATATGCATAGAGCCTCTATTTCTGACGTTTCAGCCTATCAACTTCGACTCGTCAAGTAATATTAATACTATCGGATTGAAAAACCACGAAAACGAATTACTTAAACTATCTAGAGACAGAGCACACCATCGGCATGATGCTCGCGCTTCATCCTGACCGTCAAGGGCAGATGAGGAGCGTCGTCGACGCGACGTCGGCAAGTGAACGAGGAGCGATTACCGCTACCTCGCAGAAGAATTCAGTCAAGGCGAAAGATATACAGAAGGAATTACACAAGCTGCGAGTACTCTATGAGCTCAACGAACGTAGAAACAACGAGCTGATGCTCTGAGAGAAGATGAAAAGTTTGACAGAGATGATAGAAAAGCTGACGCGTCAACGCGTCGCTGCGTCGACTGTCAATCAGTGCATGAAGAATCAGCTGAAAAGACTGAAAAAGATAACGAGCAGACTTGAAAAAGAGTTCATGAAGAAGAGAAAACACATTGATAGCTGAGCGAAGAGAGCAAGCGTGAAGTCGACGACATCATTTGAGAATCATCTTGTGTTCAACGTTGACATATCATCGTCAGTGTAAAATCATTGTAAGAAATTTGAAGTAAAGATTTTCATCAAAAAGAAAGAAGAAATAAAGAGAATCATGATGACAACAATGAAGAACATAGTGAGATGAGCAAAAGAGATTGACATCGACAAGATGCTGTCAACGCGCAAGAACATAAAGACAATGAAAAGATGATTGAAACTGCTGATATTTTAAATCAAGATGAAGAGCAGCAAAAAAACATTAAAGAAAAATGATTTTTGAATCAAAGAGATATTATTGAACATATGTCTGCACAAGATCAGTTTTGAAGTAGTGATATATAAGATTAAAATCAAAGAAATGTTTAAAAACAGAGAAGAAAGAAGTGAAAATGCTCATCAAGATCAACAAAGATATACATTCAAAAATGATGATCAAAAAGATTGAATGACTCACAAAAAAGAGTGAGCAAAAGAGATACATTTTACTGATGATATGTGTAATCAGTGCTGAGATGATGAACAAGCTGATTAATGAAAAAGTATGTTATGAGATTGATATAAAGATCACACAGTTTTACGACTTAAGCTGCAGAGTGCATCAGTGTTTAAAGTATCAAGAATACAATCACAAGATGTATGAATGCAAAAACAAGCAAAAATGCATTTACTGCATGCTGAATCATCATTTAAAGCATTGTTTTTACAAACAGACTCAAAACATATGAAAATGTGAAGCATGTTGAAACATATACAAAGTCTTTAACTCTCAATGTCATAAATGACAAGTTGAAAAAAAAAGAATAAAGAGAGTCATAAAGCACAGACTTTTATATCATGTCATATGAAGATAGAAAGAACTTAAAGCAGCGATATTAAAGACATTCACAAAGACATTTATCAATCTGAAATCATTGATGAACAATGACTTAAAGAAAAAGCAAAAGCATTCAATGAATGAAAGTTATTTATTCAGCGCAGTCATCACATCAGAAAACACTATACTGAATCACTTGATCAAGAAATCAAGATCAAATGAATCAAAATCAACATCAATCACATTGTTGTTAATATCATTTTCTGTCGAGAATTTTACAAATGAAGCAATCACTTTACAGACATTCAAAAGAACATTAAACAGTTTGAAATATGAGTTTTAATGTTTCAGCAAAAGAAGCTTTGAATATTACAGTACAATGTTCACAAGTTCAGAAACAAAATGATGATAATATTACTACATGAGAAAAAAATAAAGAATTATGACATTTTGATTCTTCAAGAATTCTAATGATTTGATGACATTTTCAGAGCATACTGCTCAGCAACTGTTGACTTCATGCTGAAAAATAATGAAGATAGAATCTGTTTCTACATAAACAAAAGAATTGACAGCAACATCTGATACTCAACATGATACTTCAAAGATGTAAACACAATTGTTGCAAGCGTGTCTCGTTACTTTGAGTTAGTTTAACATAAATCATGTTAGACTATCATGGACTAGTATAGAGCTGATGTTGACACGCTAGTGACCTAGCGCGCCTTCATGAGTATAAGATTCTCAACGTGTTTCATCTTCTTTCTTCTTTAGCTTTGAACTTCTAGTTAGAATACACTCATATGATTCGCTTTATGCAGATTCATAACATTAGTTCAAAGCTCATTAATCTTGCTATCAACGTGTAAACGATACAAAAACAAGTTACACAATCAACTCAATCAGAAGTCGAATTCAGAAATTTTGATAGCAGAATCAGAACTTGAGTTCAGAAAGCTTAATAAAAATCAGAAATTTCTAAAGAAGAATCTTGATTTGAAATCAGAAATTTCGATAGAATCAGAATCAAAAAACATGAACGCGTTGCTCTTGATTAACTCTTTATTGAGTTCATCATCAGAAATCAGAAATTTCAGCAGTACTTGAACTCAGAAAGTTCGATAAAGTACTAGTCATTGCTTGAACTCAGAAAGTTCAATAGAGTAACATCAGAATCTCGATCAGCAATTTTCTACTCATACAATGACTAGAAGCACAGAATCAGAATCAGTGAGCATTGCTCATTACGACTTTCAAAATGTTAGAAGAGAATCACTTTTATCACAGAATCGAGCAGCATCAGAAGAAGAGAAAGGCATGAATGCAATGTTAAACACAGAAGAAAAGAACATGAATGTGTTGCTTTTTGTCTACGAAATGATCAAGATCAGCATCAATGAAGAGCTGAATGCTTGAATAACAGCTAATAAAACAGACGACATCATCATCTTTATCAAGTACATGCTTCATCAGCATGACATTGAAATCAAGACTCACAATGACATGATTCAGATGTTAAAAGATGTCAATGAGATAAACATCACATTGAAGATTACACAGACGCGTCTGCAGAAAGAGAATAGAAACAAAAACGTGATTATACATCATTTAAAAGCTGCATCAAGTCAACAAAGCACTTCAACTTCTGAAGATTGATTCTTGAAGTTAATCAAGTTATTTGATTTATTTCAGTTCAAAGATTCAACGCAGAATGTAAATAATTGATTGTCTTGAATGTGAAACAAGCTGAAAACAAACAAGAATCATTTTTCTATTGAAAAGTTAAAGATTGCATACATTGAAAGTCAAGTCAATGAAGCTGCGATCAAACATATTGCATCTTGCATGCAAGATATCTTCTTGAACTCATTTCTAGAAGTTGAAGAAGTACTATTGATGATTAATAAGATGTACGATGATTTTAATCATCATCACATGACTCAATGTCAATACTTAAAGCTGTATCAAAACAAGATCTTCTTTCATGAATTTTGAATGAAATTTCAGAGATTTAATGCAGAACTAGAATACAATAACGAGATTTTACTAAATGATCTTCAGCATAAGATCAGCTCAGATCTTCAGTAAGCAACGCTCAATGAACGAATCACGAACTTGAATGAGTTTATCAACATTTGCATGCAAGTCAATGTTAAATTGACTGAATTGAATGCTTGATCAGTCGTCAAAGCATCAGTTACTCAAGCTGCTTGCTCTGTTGTCAGCACATCGACTACTTAACTTACGTCATCAATTTCTTCGTGAAAGAAACTCAGAAAATCAAAGCTTGATTCTATTCAGAAAGAGTTGTTTAAGAAAGAACTTTGCTTCAAATGCAAGAAGTCAGAACATAGAGCATATGATTGTTTCAAAATGACTTAAGTGCATGAGATTGCTGCAAGTTTGAAAAATGATCTGTCTTTGTCAAAGTAGTGACTGAGAATAATATATTCATATTCTGTTTCATCAACATGTCTGATGATTCATTTAATTTCAAGTCATTCACTGTTGATGTCATTTTGAGTAGTTTAGAAAAGATATTCAGATTTCTCGCTTTGATAGATACTGAAGTCATTGACATGACTTTCATTAATGAATCTTTGATGTCAAAGCTATGTGAACACTTTGATATTCAATCAATATTGCTGTCAAAATTAAAGTTGATTCAATTGTATGATGAAATCTTTGATTGAAAGTCGATTACAGACACTCTGTATACATTGATCATGATACAAGAACACAAGAATGAAATGATGTCTTTATTGATAACTCATCTAGATCAGCATAAGATAATCATTGAAAATCTTTGATTAAAAAGAAATTAAATTTTGATAGATTCTGCAAATGATTGATGAATATCATCATTGAAGATTCGAACATCAAAATCTGTTGTTTCAAAAGTGAGCAGTCAATCAGCATTTCACAGATCTGAGTCAAGCGAGATCTGCAAAATGAAATGAAAGAACTTGAACTTGATGATTACGTCAACAATCATTTTAAAGTGACTCATGAATCAGAAACTAGTGAATCAGTTTATTGAATCTGTTTGATTCATTGAATCTGTACTCATATGAAAGCAAAGCACTTAAGTTGACTTCAATCAACTTCGTTTCTTTCAGTCAACTGAGAAAAAGAGATTCGTCAATATTATCATAATTGAAGTTGTTGTGTATCAAACTCTAGTCAAGAATAAGAAGATCAAGATCTTCTTCTTGATTATTAGTAAAATCAACAAAGTGCTTAGCTCAGTCAAAGATTTCGCGAAACTGAATGAAATGATCTTTGTCATGTCATTAAATGAACTGAAGAAGAAGCTTTTGATAGTTTATCACAACTTTTTGAATGTTTTTGATAGAGAAAAGACAACGCAGTTGCTCTTGCATCGATCATATGATCATAAGATTGAATTAGAAGATGAGAGTCAATTCTTTAGAAGTCAATTGTATCTCATGTTAAGCTACAAGTTGCAGAAGGTCAAAGAGTATCTAGAAGAGAATTTGAAGAAGAAGTTCATCACACTCAGTAAAGCTTCTTTCGCTTCGTCAATACTATTTGTCAAAAAGAAAGATGATAATCTTTGCTTTTGCATGAACTATTGAAAACTGAATGCTCTGATCAAAAGAGATCGTTACTCAATACTCTTGATAGACGAAGTACTAGCTTGAATTCAAGACAGTAAGTATCTGACTTGACTCAACATTATCATCGCGTTCAATAAACTGCACATGAGTTCAGAAAGCGAGAATTTAACTACTTTTGTTACTTTCTTCAATGTTTACAAGTATAGAGTAATGCTCTTTGAATTGATCAATGAATTCGCGTTCTTTCAGCATTATATCAACGATGTATTGTTTGACTGTCTGCACAAGTTTTGTCAAACATACTTGAATGATATTCTCATTTATAGTAAGATCTTGAAAGAACATAAAACTCATGTGAAAGAAGTGCTAGACAAGCTTCATAAAGCTGATCTGCAGATAGACATTGACAAGTGCGAATTCAAGATTCAGAAAATCTCGTTTCTTGAACTACTGATATTCATCAATGATTTATAAATGAACTCTTGAAAAGTAGATGTGATTCGAAGCTGAGAAGTGCTTCGATTGTTGATTTATGTGCAGATTTTCATTGACTTCTGCAATTTCTATTGATGATTCATAAAGAACTTCTCAAAGATCACTCAATCTATGATAAAGCTGATTCAAAAAGATCATTTCTTTGAATGAACAGAGATCTGTCAGATGATCTTTGAAGAACTAAAGCAACAGATGATGACAGTTCTCGTTCTGAAGCATTTCAACTCAATCAGAGAAACTATTCTGAAAACGAACTTCTTAAACTATGTGAACGATGAAGTATTGTCTCAGTATGATGATGAAGACATTCTACATTCAGTGGTCTTCTATAGTAAGAACATGATTCTTGCGAAATGCAACTACGAAATCTATGACAAAAAACTGCTGATCATTATTCGCTGTTTGAAACATTGATGTCTCGAATTGAAATGTATGAATATTTCAATCAAGATCAATGTTAGATTCATGTCTAGAGCGAGTCATAGAGATACAGGTAAACGAAGGGTAAATCAGGTAAACGAGAATTCAAAGCTAAAGAGCGAGATCTATCGAGGTGCGAAGGCTATATGTACAGAAGAAAGGGAAGCGCTAGACTCGATAGAACCTAGGCTCGCTTCGAGAACGCGCGTTTCAGTAGAAGGCTGAGCACGCTCGTAACATTACTTTCTTCTCTCAGTCAAGCAATGATCTCATTGCTTCAATCAGTTCTTTCTTTCTTGTTCGTTTCGTTATCGTTCTATTCGAGCGTTTCAAGCTCATTTCATCGAGCGTTTCAAGCTCATTCCATCAGGCGTTTCAAGCCTATTTCTTCTTGACATAGAGCGTTTCAAGCTCATTTCATCAGGCGTTTCAAGCCTATTTCTTCTTGCCAAATGTCATTGAAGCAGGCTCACTTCTGGTTCGTGCCTACTACATAGTAGAGCTTGTTCTGTTCGTTGACTGACTCAATCAAGAGGTCAATCATTGTCTTTCGATTCGTGCCTGCAACGCGTCGCAGAACTTGTTCTGTTCGTGTCATTGAAGCAGACTCACTGTCGAATTCTGGTGTCATTGTAGCAGACTCACTTTGGGTGCCGTTCAAGCAGGCTCACTATCGAGTGACGGGCTCAGTCGATGAGATCAATCGTTGTCTTCTGATTCGTGCCTACTACACGCATGTAGTAGAGCTTGTTTCGTTCGTGCCTATCGCATTCGATAGAGCTTGTTCTGTTCGATGACGAGCTCAGTCAAGAGATCAACTATAGGCTTTGTCATTGTAGCAGACTCACTTCGAGTGATGAACTCGACGACGAGATCAATCGTTATCTGCCTTTGTAGCAGGCTCACTATTCTTGTCATTCAAGCAGACTCTTTCTATTCAGCTTCAAATATTCAACGATGAACGAGTTTCAGCTCATATCTTCGTGTTTTCAGACATATAGTATATGTTCTATTCTCTCGAGGCATATAGTATATGCTACCCTGTCTGCAGTACATATAATCTTTGCTGTTGTCGTCAATGTCGTGAATAGAGGTAAATCGTAGAAGGTACGAATAAGAGATTCGTTGCTGAATCGAATGAATTGTCATTGAAGCAGACTCACTATCGATTCGTGCCTACTACACGCATGTAGTAGAGCTTGTTTCGTTCATGCCTGTGTAGCAGGCTCACTTCGAATGCCGTTCAAGCAGACTAACTATCGAGTGATCGACTCAGTAAAGAGATCAATTGTTGTCTTCTGATTCGTGCCTGCAACGCGTCACAGAGCTTGTTCTGTTCATGCCTATCGCGTTCGATAGAGCTTGTGCTGTTCATGTCTATCGCGTTCGATAGAACTTGTTCTGTTTGATGACTGACTCAATAAAGAAATCATTCAGAATCATTCTTTGCTTTCGATCGTAGAGCTGCAAAACTCGACTAAACGAGAAAGCGAACCACTGTCGTGTGATATGTACGAAGCTTTGAATAATGTTAGGTTCATGCCTAGAGCGAGTCATAGAGATACAGATAAACGAAGGGTAAACCAGATAAACGAGAATTCAAAGCTAAAGAGTGAGATCTATCGAGATGCGAAGACTATATGTACAGAAGAAAGAAGAGCGCTAGACTCGATAGAATCTAGGCTCGCTTCAAGAACGTGCGTTTCAGTAGAAGATTGAGCACGCTCGTAACAATCTTCATCGATCATCTGAATTTAAAGTACTTCATGATCATCAAAGAACTGATCAGATGACAAGCTAAATGAGCTGAGAAGTTATCTGAATATAACTTCAAGATCATACATCAGTCGAAAAAACAGAATTTGAAAGTTGACGCGTTGATCAGAATGTCAGACGTCAAGTCAGTTGAAGCAAATGATGATCGAAAGCTATATCAGCATCAGATGCTATTGTCAGAAGACAAATTTGAGCTGCAGTCAATAAAAGTTGATCAAGAAGATGAGCAGAAAGCTGATCAAGATCTGACTCAGATCTGACTCAAATCTGACTCAGATTTGAAACAAGAATCGAACGCTAATAAAGATTTAATCAAAGAGATGATTTCTATTCAGAATCAAATTATAGTCGAAAATTGAACGAATCAACTGTGCTTCAATATTTGAATAATCATGAAACAGAATAGAAGAACTTGTCAAGATATTGATTTAGACAATTGCAAAGTACTTGATGAAGTACTCTGAAAAGATGATAAACTGTGAGTTTCTCAGTCAATGATCATTTGATTGATAAGAGAAGCACATAATCTTTTGATCAATGAACACTCTGACATGAATTGAACGTTGAACTTGCTGAGATAATTATATTGCTGATTGAAGATGAGAACGATGATCAAGCGCTACATTCAAAACTGTTATGTTTGTTGTAGATCAAAAGCATCGAAAGATCAAATCAATGAATTGCTGAAGTCATTGCTCATACTTGAGCAGCAATGACAGAACATATCATTAGACTTCATTATCAATCTATCAGAAAGTGATGAAAACAACGCGATTCTGACAGTCATAAATTGATTGTCTAAGAAACGACATTATATATCATGTTGATCAGATGATGAAGAAATCTTCGCAGAACAAACAGTCAAGCTACTGTTGATATGAGTCTTCAGAATTCATGAACTATCAAGATCAATAATGTTCAATCGTGATTCACAATTCATATTGATTGTCTGAAAGTCTTTATGTCTGAGACTCAACATCAAGATGAAACTATTCACAGACTATCATTTGCAGATCAATGATCAAACAGAAAGAGCGAATCAGAATGTGAAATGATATCTACGAAGCTATTACTCATATATGCAAGATGATTGATTCATCTGATTATTTATGATTGAATTCGTCAAAAACAATGCTATTTCATCGTCAATTGAACAGTCAGCGTTCTTTCTGAATAAGAGCTTTCACTCTTGTATGAGCTTCAATTTGAATTCAACTGAATATGAGATCACTCAAGCTAGAATCGAAGCGAGCAAAGCGAAAAATATATTTGAACATATGAAATGATCACTAGCATTGATTAAGCAAGCATTAACAAAAGTCAGAATCACAATGAAGAAACAGATTAACAAGCATTGAAAGAAAATGATTTACAAGATAAATGACATGATGTTTCTAGATTCTAGAAACATTATGATCGCAAGATCATCAAAGAAACTAAATGATAAGATGCTAGAATCTTTCAAGATTCTGATTGAGATTGAACATGCATATTGACTGAAATTGTCATTGACAATGAAGATTCATTCGAAATTCATCTTGAATCTGCTGCAACTGAATGTAAAGAACTCTCTGAAAGAACAACGAAATGAATCATCTGATTCTATAGTGATGAATGACAAAGATGAATGAGAAGTGAAGAACATTCTGAACTTCAGACACTACAAATGATGACTACAATATCGTGTCAATTGAAAAAAATATGACGTCAATCTACATTGATACAACGTCAATGAAAATGAGTTTGTTATGAATCTGCATAGAGCGAATCATATGAGTGTATTCTAACTAGAAGTTCAAAGCTGAAGTAGAAAGAAGATGCAACACGACGTGAGTTTTACTCACGAAGGCACGCTAGACCGCTAGCGTGTCAACAACAGTTCTACTCACAGCTCTATACTAGTCTATGTTAGACTAATCAGGCTAATCAGAGATAACAGAGATGCATGCTCGCAACATTATCTCTCTTCTTCATTTAGCAATGTTCTCATTGCTGCAGTTCAATTGATTGATTCTTGTTGAGTCGATTTCTAACTTGACTTGTTCGAATACTTCTGATGAAAGTCATTTATAATCTTCGAGCAGTCTTCAAACTCATTTTCATCGACATTGTATCAATGTAGATCGACGTCATAGTCTTTTCAATTGACATGATATTGCAGCCGTTTGCCTCGTTCATAATGTCTGAAGTTCAGTATGTTCTTCACTTTTCATTCGTCTTCGTCATCTATCACTATAGAATCAGACGACTCATTTCGTTGTTCTTCAAGAGAGTCTTTTGAATTCAGTCGTAGCAGATTCGAGATGAACTCTGAATGAATCTTCATTGTTGATGACAGTTTCAGTCGATATGCATGTTCGATCTCAGTCAGAATCTTGAAAGATTCTAGCATCTTATCGTTCAGCTTCTTTGATGATCTTGCGATCATAATGTTTCTAGAATTCAGAAACATCATGTCACTCATCTTGTAGATCATTTTCTTTCGATGCTTGTCAATCTGTTTCTTCATTGTGATTCTAACTCTTGCTAATGTCTGCTTGATCAACGCTAATGATCGTTTCATGTGTTCGAATATATTCTCTGCTTTGCTCGCTTGAATTCTAGCTCGAGTGATCTCATATTCAGTTGAATTCGAATCGAAGCTCATATGAGAGTGAAAGTTCTTGTTCAGAAAGAACGCTGATTGTTCAATTGACGATGAAATAGCATTGTTATCGACGAATTCAGTCATAGATAGTCAGACGAACCAGTCATCTTGCATGTATGAGCAGTAGCTTCGTAGATATCGTTCTACATTCTGATTCGCTCTTTTCGTTTGATCGTCAATCTGTGAGTGATAGTTGATGAATAGTTTCACCTTAATGTTGAGTCTCAGACATAAAGACTTTCAGACAATCAATATGAATTGCAAACTTCTATCGAACACTATTGATCTTGATAGCTCATGAGTTCTGAAGATTCATATCAGCAGCAGCTTAACTGTTTGTTCAGCGAAAGTTTCTTCGTCATCTGATCAACAGAATATATAGTGACGTTCTTTAGATAATCGATCTATTACTGTCAGAATCACGTTGCTTTCATCACTTTTTGATAAATCGATAATGAAATTCAATGATATGTCTTGTCATCGTTGTTCAGATATAGACAATGACTTCAATAGTTTATTGATTCGATCTCTTGATGCTTTTGACCTACGACAAACGTAACAGTTTCAAATGTAGCGTTTGATTGTCGTTCTCATCTTTGACCAGCAATATGATCGTCTTAACAAGTCTAACGTTCGATTTATGTCAGAATGATCACTGATCGAAAGATCATGTGCTTCTCTTATCAATTGAATGATCATTGACTGAGAAACTCACAGTCTATCATTCTTTCAGAGTACTTCGTTCAGTACTCTGCAATTGTCTAGACTCATATCTTGACAAGTTCTTC
>JAABUV010007500.1_pt1 | contig 11429 bp, 5 predicted proteins | sample 5559971 | NCBI WGS metagenome assembly JAABUV01 (sample SAMN10711881, study PRJNA513362) | rock metagenome | isolation source: Antarctica rocks | place: Antarctica: Victoria Land, Knobhead nord | collected 2015-12-19
CCCTAACCCTAACCCTAACCCTAACCCTAACCCTAACCCTAACCCTAACCCTAACCCTAACCCTAACCCTAACCCTAACCCTAACCCTAACCCTAACCCTAACCCCGCTACATTACTTTACACTACTTTACTACTTTACTTTACTTTACTTTTTACATTATATAACTTTACTTTACTTTCTATTTTACACTTTACTACACTACTTTTTACACTACATTATACTTCACTTCACTACATTACACTACACTTCATTACTTTACTTTATTTTACTTTATACTTCACTACTTTACTTTACACTACATTACATTTTACTTTACACTTTATTACTTTACTTTACATCATACTTTATTTTACTTCATCACTTTCTACATTACACTTAACTACACTTCATTACTTTTCTTTTCTTTATCTTATATTTTACTACATAATATTACTTTACATCATACTATATTTTTACTACATAACACTTTATCTTTTTACATTACATTATACTTCACTTTTTTATACTATACTACATTACTTCTTTTTTACTTTTTACTACTTTATACTACACTTTTATTACATTATAATTTATTTTTTCTACACTTTATTACTTTACTACACTACATTACATTATACTACTTTTTCACTACATTACATCTTTTCTACATTTTACTATATTACATTACACTTTACTTTCTTATACTACATCATATTACTTTCTACTAACTCTATCTTATTTCTTATACCTTTTTTTTCTTTATACTACTCTTTAATTCTTTTACTTTATATCATACTACACTTTCATTCTACTTTTACTTTCAATTACTTTACTTTACTACACTTTTATTATCTTTTCTTGAAAACACGCATGAGCTCAACTCGCTCTTACTGATCATTCTTAACTTCATGTCTGTGAAAGCATTCACGAGTCTAACCTGCTCTTACTGAGAATCATTAACTTCATTTCTGTTGAAACACGCATCGACTCAACTCGCTCTTACCGAAAAACCCTAACTAATTTCGCTGAAAACACACATGCGCTCAACTCGCTCTTACTTCAAACAATCAACTTTATTTCTCTTTAAACATGCTTGCTCTCAATTCACTCTTTCGAAAAAATTCGAATTTCGAATCTTAACTTAATATTAAACCTTTATCGTTTCATTACTTAATCTTTATCTCATAACTTGAACTTCGTTTTTCTTCTTCATCTTTGCTATTCAATTTCAATTCTATCTCTTACTTTAACTTAAATTCTAACTCGTGTCTTTGAATCTCAACTCTGATACTCACTAAACTAAATCACTTTCTTTCTACTTCTAACTCTGCTTTATTTCAAATTCTGCTTCTGCTTTTAATCTTTCTTCAACTTTTTTCTTTTCTTTTCTTACTTTAACTTCTTCTTTTCATTCAATTCTGCTTCTATCTCTTCTTTCTTAACTCATCTATTTCTTTCTTTTCTTTTCTACTTTTTATTCTTTATTACTTTGACTTTTCAACTCTTTATATTTATCTTTATTCATAATATACTGCATGCAATTCACTTCTATAATCTTTCATACATCTAATCTATTATTATACACTCTTATCTATGATAACTATCTCGAATTTATTATCATACATTTATCTATCTTCGAACTGCATCTAATTCACTTCTTTGTATTATCATCACATCAAACTAACTATTCTACACTTATATATATTCTTACTGCATTCAATATTCTTATACATATTATTACTACATGCAATCTATTATTATGCATCTATATCTAACATTTCTACATGCAATCGACTATTTCTTAACTTTCTAATCTTTTCTTTCTTTGTTTTACTTCTTGTCAATATTCTTCTAATATCTTTCATGTCTTCAATCTCTTTCATTTCTTTCTTCTTCTCAAATATCTTAAAATCTCTTTCTGATCATTCATATTCAACTCTCTCTTTCTCATTCGATCTTGCAATCTCTTTGCAAAACTCTCATCTTGAACAAATATCAAAAACCAACTCAACATCATATTCGTATACTTACATTTTGTCTCTTTCGCCTTCAATCGTCATTCTCTCTCTTCGCTTTCATTTTCTTCCCATCGATTGCATCACGTCTGTGACACAAAACATCAATTACAATCTTCGAATTTCTTCATCGTTCTTCTCTCTTGAATCAATTTCTTCATGCTCTGATACTTCTCAACTGCCTTCGTCGACTCTCGACAATAATATATCGAATGCACATTGCTATCACTTTCATTCTTCGTGCACATCGAGCATAATTCTTTCATCTGTTTCAACTCTCGTAACAATTCTTTCGCTTTCTTGCTCTTCTCTCGCTTTCGCTCATTTCGTTCAACTCGAATACTTAATCGCTCATGCTGCTGACTGTCGTATTTCTGTCGCTTCATCAAATTCAATTCTCTTTCGTTCTGCATTGATGATCTTCTCTTCTTCTTCTGAATCGCATTCTTCACAATTTTCTTCTCATTCAATCTCATCATCTTATTGCACACGTCACACTTCTCTTTCTTCTCTTCGTATCCTCTTCGATCCTCTCGCTCATTCAAATACTCATTCAACATCACTCGTCGACATGATGCTTTCGTGTCATTCTCGTCATTCTTGATGAATCTCGTCATTCATCTCATCTCTTCAATTCTTCATTCTTTCGCTGACTTCACTTCTCGATCATCTTCTTTCCATCTCACTATCGTCTGTGATGATAATTCGTCTCTTCTCGCTCGTTCACTCTTCTGCGCATAATTCATCAAACTGCGAAGCTCATCGGCATGAATGATGACTCGAATGTCGGGTATGTCGATTCTCAATCTCAATGCACTCGTTGTCACAATCACTCTCTTCTCATCATCTTGAAATCTTTTCAACTTTTCATCTTTCTGTTTCGCGTGATGATAATAATTCTCACAATTTAATGCTTTCGTCAACTTCTTCATCTTTCTCACGCTGTTACAATACATCACGATTTTCCCTTCGACATAATCTCTCATCACTCTCTGAATCATCTGAACGATGAATTCTTCTTTCTTCTCTTGATCGTCATTCTTCACTTTCATCACTTGATATTTCACGTTCTTTCGAATCATTCTGACTCGAAACAACGTCATCTTTGTCTTCTCAAAGCTCATTCTGCTTCACAACTCTTTTTCTTTGCTGAGCGACAATGTCGTCGTCAACAAAACCATCTGCATCTTCACGTTCATCAAATCTTTCAACTGCTGCATCTGTCGTCGAAAATTGTGTTGTTCATTTAACATCACATGACATTCATCAATCACAATTCGATTCAAAATCTGCGTGACTCGCAATCGATTGATAAACATTCGAAATTCGTCACTCATCGCGAATTTCGATGTCACTAATACAATCTTGACCGCATCGAATGATCGTCTGCTGTTTCACTCGACGCATGTGATGCTCATATTCTCGCATCGTTGCTTCATATTCTGTCTCAATGCGATCAACAACATCACAATGATGCTGATGTCGCTCTGACTGCATCATGTCGACAACATGAACAACAAACTTTTCCCTTCTTCGATGATCATGACAATCATCACTGAGCTCTTTCCCGTCATTATGATCTCGATCGTCGGCTTCTGCACCTCTCGAAATCGACTGTCGACACTCATGACTCGTTGCAATTCATTCTCGATCTTGATGCTTCGCAATCGCTTTCATCGCTGCATTCTGCTCTCTTCCGCTTCACTTTCAAACAATTCTATCTTTCTTTTTCCCTCTTGACTGCTCTTCTTTCTCATGACTGATTCAAATCTCAAAAATCGATGTCACATCTCGCTGCATTCTCGAAACTTCTGTCGCTTGCTGACAATCTCATCACTTCGTTTCATGATTCTTCGAGCATATATCATTTCGACTACATGCGTCGTATGCCTCGCCTGCAAATTCATCATCTCGTTCTTTTCATTCTTCTGTCAATCATCATCTTCATCGTTCTCATTCATTCGAAATGTCTGCTCTTGCATATATCTTCGGCTGATTTCAATCGTCAACTCGCGATACGACTGAATTGTCAACTTCAATCTCAATCTCATCAAACTTTCGCGCTTCATCATCTTGTGCATTCTCTTCGACGTTCACTTCTTTTCATCGAGATCGATCGATCACATGTATGTCGATACCTCGTTCTTCTTTCATACTGTCGTCTTCAAACACTGCTGAAACGACAACATCAATCACAAATAATACATCATCAATTTTCTCATCTCTCGAGGCAAATATCGATGAATCATCTTGACATCTTCGCTGACGACATAATTCTTGTGATACCTCGTCACGAACATCATCAACCCATCTTTCACAAACACATTTCGATGTTTCTCTTTGATAATGTTGCTATGTCGAACACTCAACAACTCTGACGCTCGTGCGAGCTGTTCATCGATGACGTGAATCAACATCAATAACTTCTTTCGATACTTTATCACTCGATGCATGTATTCTTCAATCCCGACTCGATTTCATGTCAATTCTCGACCTGGTTTGATAAACTTTCGTTTAACATTCTCGTTCTGATCGATTCGATCAAACAATCAACTCTGTTCATCAATCAACTGATTGCGTACATTCTGAATGAAATTTCAACCTCGGATGTTCTCAATCGAATTGTCTCTTAACGATTGTCATGAAATTCTGAGCGTGTTGAAATCATCATCTTCGAAAATCAAATCTTTCATTAACATGCGTCGACTCTTCCTCATCAATTCGTGAATCATGTCTCGAAACTCGCTCATGCTGAACTGAATACTCTTGTACAATATCTGATTCTTCACTCAATCGATGTGATCTTCGCTGATGATATTGTAATGAATCTTCAATTCGTACGTTCTCAAATCTAACATTCATTGCATGAGACTGTGACTGTCTCGAATCATGAATCGATTCATCATCTTCGCGACGTATTTCAAACATCCTGACTGAACAATTCTGATCTCTTCGACGCTGAAACTGCTGCTGTGACTGTCTTGACTGTCGAGTCTACTGCTATCATTCATCTTCAGTCCTTGTTGAATCATCATAAATCGACTGATCTTGATCATGACGAATAATATGAAAGAGTAATTGCTGACATTCATTCACTCGTTACTCTTGATTCTCAACATCGTCAATGCACACATCAATGAGCTGTCATACTTCTTGCGCATGATGTGATCATTTAACAATGCTAAACCAAAATTCAAACATGCTTTTTGAATTCTTGACAACTTGTAATTTCGAGAATCTTGAGACGAGCTATCGCTCTTCTCGCTGAATTCACTGCTGCTGCTATTCTTGCTGAATTCGTCTTTCTCTTCGCTCTTCGCATTCTTCTTCTTCTTTTCTTTAATCATCTCATTTGCAACGATCAACAATTGCTTTCACATATGACGTTGCGTCTTATTGAATTTGTACTTGAGACTAACTCAATCATGCGCTCTCTTGATTCGAATCATGAACATCAATATCTGCTTTCATGATCGACTGTAATTGCTCAATTCTTTGACATTCATGTATGACTGCAATGACTGATATCGAATTTGATGCTTCTCAATGCGAATGATCTTCATGCGAACGAACACGTCGACTCGAAAAATCATCGATTGCTGGCAATGCTGAATCAAACTGTTCATCGCATCTCAAATGACGATGGCAATGGGTTCAGCCTCGAGATTCGACTTATTCATCGATGCGATTAATTCTTCTCGATTCAACCTCATCAAATATGTATGTCATTCGACTCTCTTCAACCATGAATTAACCTCGTTGATCTCATCTTTCTGAATCACTCGTTGCTTCTTCTCTTTAATCGTGTCGATGATCTGATTCATCTCTTTTCTGATCAAATCTCATGCTGACATTTGATCATTCTCGTCAACATGTGCAACATCGATTTCTTCTCTCACTTCAACATACTGCGATTCATGTTTCTGAACGAAAAATCGCTGGCATACGACGGCTTTTCATGACTCGAGTGCACCACTTCTTCGCTGTCTGATTTGACGACTCTTGCTTGAGCGTTCTCGCTGCATCTGTTGCTTTCAGTCATGCTTCTGCTTGCAATGAGTTCGCATGAACTTGACGTTGCGACATATGTATCGACAATTGTCTGACTTCAACTGACATATCAAACCATTCGTGCAAACCTTCAGCTTCGACATCGCGCTGTCAACATACTCGAGCATCTCAAACTTCATGAGATACTGAATCAAATTCAATGATGCTTCATTAATGATCGTTATTAAATCTCGAGCACGCTGAACTGTTCATCGATGCTTTGAACTCTGAAAATGCATCATGATTTGCGATGACAATATCACATGCATACACTTCTGACATGTAGTAACGCGATACTTTTTCAAATACGTAATGAAATTCATGATGAAGATGCTTGTTGATGTTAAAGATGAATAACAACTGAGCATTCTTTCAAAATTTTGATGTTCGTGAGCGCTCGAAAGTGATCGACGCTATCAAAAGCCTTTCTAACACTAAGAGTTGAGTATCATTACTCATCTGAAATAGAAGATTATCGATTTCGATAGATCTCATTTAGTAAATCACAAATGAACTTTAGAACGAAAGTTTACGCTGAGCATTCTCGTTCACTGATACTTGAATACTTGAAAAGAGAAGACAATTCTATTCAATGCATACTTCATCGACGCAAAGCTGTCTGCAGACTCAAGTCGACTATTTTCAGAGAAAGTCATCAGAGCTATGTGACATGATCTGAGCCGTAAGAAAGATATAGATGGCATGTCAAAGATGATCTGACAGAACATCGCATTTTCTAAAGCATCAAGCGCTTGAGCAGTAGCTCGAGCTGCTCTGAAACGTATTGCAAATGAGCTTGACTTAGTATTGCAGAAACAGACATCGACATTCATAGATGACTTCAACATCAGAATATTCTTGATATATCAAGAAATTTCGAGATCTCAGCGTGTCACAAAGAGAAAGAGCTATCATCTTTCATCTAGAGACAGCTCTTTCGAGAACGAGAAGAGCACGATCTTTTCTCTAGTCTCAAAACGTCGACTCAGCGATATTATTCAAACATCTATCAAGATCGACATCAGACGAGGTAAGATTTCGCTACTTACTTCGTCATCTTCTTCTCAGAAATCGAAGCTTTCATATCGTATTCGTAATCTCAGTCGAATTCTCAAGCTCGTGTTCAGAGCATTTTGCGACAAGAGTCAAGACATTAACTCGTCGACTTGTATTCGCGTCGATAGCTTTATGAACAGTATCAATGTCTCTTCTTTCATCAGCAGTGAAAGCCCTTTGTTCAAAAAGCACGCACTCAGGCATATCAACAAAGTGCCAAACGGATCGACATCGTTTGTCTTCGTCACTTCAAAGCTACACGACGCTTTTCATCGCGCCTTCAAGATGTTCACTAATTCTTCAATCGCGATTATTGATCTAGAATTAGCGAAACGTCTAAGAACTACGCAGAAGAAGAACTCTCACTCAGTCGCTCATTCGATCAAGTCACTTCACCTGTACAGTTCAAATAATTATAGAGGTGCAGCAGATTGACTGATGTGAGGTGAAATATCTGATCAGGCAATAATCAGTTGCACTACTATCGCTCGCGTCATGTTCATTCTCTCTACTTCTGAGAATGAAGAATCTTTCTTTTTTGAAGCAATACGCTCTGCAGCGTATAGCTCGATTGCTCGTGCTCATATCAGAAAGGCTCGTACTTCTTTAATCTCACATAACGATCAAGCTGTTGACAGACTTTTACGCGTCTTGAGTATTTCGACTTCACATCTTCATGATGCAATCTACGCAGTCATTACTGACTGAAAGTTCAATGCTTTCAGAAGCGAAAGATGAAAGCAAAAGACTGCTGTCGATCTGACAGCTAGTTTAACATGATTATTACTCATTAGTCAGTCGTGACACTTCTTGAATTTAACTTGTCAGTTCAGTCAGATTAACTCGACTCGAAATCGAGTCTCTTGTTTATTCTAAAGACAAAGGCTTTGCTGTGTAGATGACGACGGGCAAGTACACGTTGAACAGTGAGCTTTTCATCGTTCATTATCTAATCTTTCAGTTTCAGGTCAAACTCTCTTTCGAGCTGTCGACGAAGCCTGAGACTTGAGCTTATCTTCATTCGGATGGGCTTCGCTCAGAGAACGCAGAGCTTCGTCAATGCTCTTATTCGAGTGATCCGTTGCATTATTCTCGTTCAAAGTTTCCCTGTTTTCTTCATTCTCTTCTACTTCTTCATCATCTTCATCGTGATGATTCTCACTCTCATCGATCTCTCTTCGCGCCTCTTTCGATCTTCGCAAGCTATCTTTCACAGATTCTCGATGAAGCTGCGAAATCGTTTGAAAATTGAATATCATTCTACTCTGTCGATCTGACACTTTACTAATCTTCAATTGTTTTTTGCTCGATGACGTCGCGAATCTTTCAGTAGCGACATCATCAGAGTTATTCTCTTCGTCGTCATTCTCAGAACAACTGTCTCTCACAAATTTCTTAGACGAGAGCTTCACTCGTGATCGTCGTGCTTTTTTGAAAACAGAAGACTCAGACTCGTTCGAGCCTGACGTTTGAAATTTTCTACTCTTTTTCATCTTTCTCATCTTTCGATCATTCTTCAACGTTCTTACAAGAGCACGAACGTTCGAGGCTAACAGGCATGTCGCCTCGCTATGCTGATTTCGATTAGAGCGTTGAAAATTCTTCACTAATTGAGAACTTAGTCGTGAAGAACTGAGTGTGACACGCATGACGACTTGTTTTTCTAGCGAATCAAGAGCGATGTTCTTGTCAGATTGAAGCTTACTGAGAAAAGCGAAAGCACGAAGCAGATGATTACTGAATCTGAGAAGCTTCAGAGTGTCGAACAGCAACTTATCAGGCAGACAGTCTCATTGTTGAAGAATGATTCAAGATGATTGTTGCTGTTCGATCTAGAATCAGTCGAAAGCTCAGATGAGACGAAAGTCAGCGTGAGAATGTTCATCTGTCTCTTTTGTAAAATTTCCTGTGCTTTAAGCATCTTCTTCAGAGCATCATCGTAGTGCACGTTCATCTTGAAGATCTTCAGACTCTCATACTCTTCACGTCATGTCTTCTCTTGAATCACATACTGTCATGTTGCTCACGTATATTTCAGCGTCATCTCTTGCACATTCTCTCTCACTATCAGCATTTCTTTGATTCTATCAAGACGTCGCAAGTTCTGATCGATCAGAGCTTGCATTTCATTCTCAATCTGCTGTCGAAATTCTTTGATGCTCTTCGTCATCGTCAACAGACTCTTCAAGTTGCGGTTTGAGTTTTGTGAAAGCGCAACAATCGTGCTACTTGACATCGACATTGTAAGCGAATTGAATCAAAGATTAAATTAAAGCGACAAACGTTGCTTGAAAGTGCATTGCATAGAGCGCGATGAATTTGAGAATTTTTTTAAGATTTGAGTTATCGATGTTCGAGACTTGACATCGACTCTGATCATGATCGATGTCAAGCTCATGTTTCTAACAAGATTGAGAATGACGAAGATGTTTCAAATGAAAGCTTTTTAAACTTGTTTGACTTATTTCACATCATAGTTCTAACAGCTAAATAACATAGAACGAGGTTCTTTGAAACCTCTATTATTTAGTAGATGCTTTCCCAACATGTAACTCGACGAGCGCATTGAGAAAAGATCAGTCAAATTGATAAAGGCTTCTCAACTACACTGTCGATAGAGCTGATCACTGCTCTCGAGGCTGAGCATATGAAAACAGATAGACTTCGAGGCATCAACATTTCCAACCGCATTTACTAGATCAAATCTCGATCTTTTTCAATTATTTCTGAAGCATTGAATTCAGCTAATTCAGAACTACAATTATGTCTCTCAAAGTATGTGAGATAGTCAGCGCGCATAAATCAATCCCGACGAGGAAAATTGATGGTTTTGATGTTCAAGTTGATTCGCGCTAGTCAAAGTCTCTCAAACCTCAGTTCAACATTTTTCTAAAAATGCAGATTGACATCGTTGAGTTCAATATTGTGTTCGAAAATAGAACTGACTGAAACGAAGACGTGAAAGTTTGAAGAAAATCGATCAAGAAAGTAAAATGGTTTTCAGTCTACGAAATTAATGCTTTTCAGTTTCCTGCTTTCAGATTCTCGCTTAATTCTCACATCAAAATTAATGCTTTTCTGTTTCGAAAAGTATTACTCATCTGAGATAGAAGATTGCTCGTTCGATCGATCTTTGTCATGATATCGTTCTTTTCTTGTTGCTTCATTGTGAGCAAAGCATCTTAAGATATTACTTTTTTGAGAGCTGATTTAAATGATGTTGATGAGTTATTGACTAATTATGCAGCTCTCGAAAACATTTCAAGAACAAGAGTCATTGAATGATTGAACAAACAATGCTGTTGTCAATAATTTTTCATTGCATAGCTTAACTGTTAACAATAATCTCGTGATCAGAGAATTCTTGTGCTTGACGCACTTTCATGACACTGACAATTCAATTCTCTTTTCAGTGCACTCAAGAACCAGAGATTTTATTCTTCGACTGACAGTATGTTGTCACTATAGACATGAGTGCTTTGAGATTGACACACTGTCATAATTTTAACATCTTGTTTTAATCTTGTTTGCATTCTTAAAGTCTTTCATCTGAGACGACGATATCAATTCTCGTCTCTCAGCCTTGATGAAGCTTATGTCTCTTGAAAAGTAAGAGATACAAGAGATCTGTGCTAGTTCTCTTCAAATTCTCAAGTCTTTTCGATCTTCAATCTGTAAAGACAGCTTTGAAGTAAAAGTATGATCGCTGATGACAGTCACAAAGATTTTCTTCAAAAGAGTTTCTGAAATTCTTCTCAAGTTCTTGAATGAGACGATCATTATCATGTCATTTTCCTGAAATGAGAAGATAGATGAGCTTTGCTTTGATTGCTCGAATTGAACTTTGACTTGATTGATGATAAAAAGCTGTCAAATAATGCGATAGTCAGAAAACGATATGTAAGTCGTTTTTCATTCATTTTAAGCAATCGAACTGAAAACAAACTCGTCGATTCTTTATAGACTTTCTCAAGTAGCACAACGAACTTCAAGAAATCAAGATCTGCTTCGTTGAAAAGATAGCATGAGCAATCAGTAAAGTATCAATTTTGTACTTACGACTCAGAGCTTTCACACTGCAGTTGCAACGAAAATGTATCTTTTTCAACACTATTCAAGCTGATTCGCCTTCAATGTATCTCTGATGTACAAAGAAATCCGTCTCTCTAAAATCGAGTTTCTTAAAGAACTTTTCATGTGGTTTGAAGACAAGTTTATGTTTATATATGAAATCGTTCTCACAATTGCAATGATTGCTTAGAAACAGCTTCTTTAAGTATGAATAGCACATACTTTCACAGACAGTATTACTTTGACGAATTTTATGA
>JAABUV010007501.1_pt1 | contig 11429 bp, 12 predicted proteins | sample 5559971 | NCBI WGS metagenome assembly JAABUV01 (sample SAMN10711881, study PRJNA513362) | rock metagenome | isolation source: Antarctica rocks | place: Antarctica: Victoria Land, Knobhead nord | collected 2015-12-19
CGAGCAGCAGCTCGTGGGCGTGGGTGACGAACTGCACGCGCTCGATGTACTCCTCGCGCGTGCGGCGCGGCCCCTCCCACATGTTGAGCGCCGCCGAGCCCGGCCCGCCGAGCGGCACGATCGTCCCTCCCGAGAGTGCGGTCAGGACCTCGAAGCCGCGGGCCTTGTCGATGACCGTGGCCGAGCCCCCGCGCTTGAGCAACTCCTCGATCAGGAGTTGGATCAGCACGGTCTTGCCGCGTCGGATCGGTCCGAAGATGTCGATGAGGCGGCCGCGCAGCGTACTGGATGCCAGGTCGAGCAGCACCAACTCGGCCCCGATCGCGGTCCAGCCCAGCGCCATGCCCGCCGGCATCCCCGGACTCTGCACTAGGAAGGGCCAGCAATGACCCACCGTCTCAGTCTCCCACTTGAAGGTGACCTTGGCCTCGTCGCGGCCGGTGGGCAGCGTGCTCTCCCACAACGGCCCTTGATGACCTGGCCCGTCGCCCACGCGCGCGAGCGCGCCGATGGAGAGGGCATCGCGCAGGTTGGCGACGCGGTCCTCCAGGGCCTTGCGGTCGGGCGCGAACGTGGTCACGTAGAGACCGACGCGCACGATGCCGCTGGTGTGCTCGCGCAGGCGGTCGGCGAGCGCGGCGGCCTCGTCGCGCCCGCCGGTGAGGGCGTGGCCCGGCGCCTTGTTGCCGCCGGCGGCCATCGTCGCCGTGCCGTGCAACGCGCCCGCGCGCGTTTCCTGGGTCTTGCGCTCCTTCTCGCGGTCGCCGGCGTCGACGCGCAGGCACAGGCGCAGGGGATGGCCCAGGGCCACCACCTGGGCGAGCGAGCCAGGCGTCGTCTTGCTCGGGGGGCCGAGCACCTGCATCGACTGCGCCCAGGTCCCGTCGGGCAGGCGCACGGCGCCGTGGCGCTCGTCGAGGTCGCGGTCGCGCGCGGGCGCCGCGTAGGTCGTGCTGGCTGGCGTAACGGTTTCACGGCACAGGCCCTCTCGCACGAGCAGCGCGTCGAACGCTGCGGCGTCGAGGCGCCGCGCGCCCAGGCCGATGCGCGCGAGAAAGCGCACGACCGCGCCGGCGGCGCGATCCAGCGCCCCGGTGGCGGCGCCGGCCGGGGCCAGGACCTCGACGATGAACTCCAGGTGGGGGATGTGCCGCGCGCCGACGGTCTCGGCCCACGCGCGGCGGCCCACGACAGCGAGGGCGTCGAGGCCGGGCGTGGGCGGGCGCCAGGCCTGGGTGATGCGCGCGACGGCCTCCTCGGGGTGCGTCGGCGTGGAGATGACGTAGAGGGCCACCGCGTAGCCGAGGCCGAGCGCGGCGGCCCACACGCCGACCTGACCGAACAGGCGGGCCTGCTCGACCGGGGAGAGGCTATCGCGGGAGACGCCGCCGGGGACGCGCAGCGCGACGCGGGCGCGGCCCTCGGCGTGGAGCACGCCGTCGGGGGCCAGGCGCGCGTAGGGCTCCGGCTGACGGACCCTCAAGGCTTTCATGTGTTCCGTCCTCTCTTCACGCGTCCGGGGATGCGCGGGCACGCGGCCCTGCTCCTGTCCGTGGCCCCGTGGGCACGCGCGCCCGCGCCCGCCACCCATGCCCGCGCCACGCGTAGGCCGCGCTCCCGTGCGTGGCCAGCGACGATCCGCGCGTGGCGCCGCAGCCAACGGCGGGCGAAGCCGACGTGCTGCCGCGCGTAGGGCTCGCCCGCGCCGCTATAGAAGATCGTCGCGACCTGGTAGGGGCCAGCCGCGGCCAGGATGAGCAGGACCAGGTGCACGACACGCGGCGTTCCGTCCCAGCCCAGTCCGGCCGCGAGGTTCCACACCGCGATGAGGAGCAGGGCGCCGCCGCCGATGCCCAACGCCTGCGGCACGGTGCGCCCGAGCAGGATGGGATACCGTGTGCGGTCGTTGAGATAGCGCGCGGAGGTGCGGACGGTGGGTACGGCGTCGGCGGACATGGCTAGGCGACCTTGATCTTCGTGATGATGTCGATGATGTCGGGCGCGAAGAAGATCGCGATGGCGCCACCGATCCACATCAAGAAGCTCTCTCCGGCGTTGGGCAGGTGGCGGGCGGCCTTGCCACCGGCGCTGATGAGGCCGTACAGAGCAATGCCGGCCCCGCCCGACTTGATCCAGGGGGAGAACGTGTCCACGACGGACTGGATGGGGTTGACGGCGGCGATGACCGGGATGAAGGCGGCCAGGTGCGCGAGGTGCGGGTGGGTCAGGGCGGCGACGGCCGCGACGGTGAGGGCGAGGTGCATCCGAGTGTCCTCCAATGGTGCGAAACTTGCTGGACCCGGAGGCCGGGCCTGACGTTTGACGTGTCGAATGTGGGCCTGGGCGCGCGGCTAGCTATTGGACGTGGCGGCCGCGCGCTCGCTTGTGTGGGCTGTCATCTGAACTGTAGTGATCTCCCTTGTATTGGGCTGTCCCGCCCCCATCATGAGGCGGCTATCGAACTGATCTTCGTTGAGGAGCAGCAGGCGCTCGCCTGTGCGGTGCTCGTGTACCTCGACGTGCCAGGCCCACATCGCGGACCAGGCCCGGCGCACCTCGAGGACGCTATACCCTGGCGTGCGCGTGATGCGGCGCGCCAATTCGTACGCACGCTCCTCGGTCAAACGTTCTATCGCTATCTCCTCCCCTCCCTGTTTAGTTGCTAATGTTAACCGGGCATGTTATACGGTACATAGAGCTTCCTCTCGAAGGAAGATAATAGTAGCCCGAATCGGCTTTCACACTTCCATGATTATCATATCACTGTGATGCGCCGATGTGTATACTTCTAACAAATCCGAGTAAAGGTGTCAAATGGCTAGTGGGGGTGATCGCATAGGCGCTCGCTTCGCCGGGCTTCTCAACCACATCTTCGACACACATCGCCACCCGTCGGGGCGCGAGTATTCGTTGCGCGAGATTAGCGAGAGGTCAGGGGGGAAACTCACCACGGCTTATATCAGCCTGTTGCGCAAGGGCGGTGTGGCTAATCCGCCGGCCGATCGCGTGCAGGCACTCGCCGATGCGTTCGATGTCGATGTGCGGTACTTCACGGGGCAGCAAGCCTCCGAGCGCGTCGGGGAGAGTAACACTGAGCGCGCTTTGCGTCTCGCCCTCTCCGATCCTCTCATCCACGCGATGGTCCTGAGCGCCTCTCAGGTCGGTGATGCGGAAAAGGCCCTTTTCCTGCACATGCTAGACGAAGCCCGCACCCTCACGCGCAAGAGTGAGGAGGAGGACCCTCCCCCAACGACGTCGCGTGATGGGGAGAAGGATGCGCCACCACATGGTGGCGTAACGAATGACCAGTACAGCCCGGTAGCGAGGAAGAGAGATGATCCCGGCTAAGAACGTCGAAGGCGTCGCTTTGAAGGCGGTGGCGGATCTTAAACTGCCCCCCTCGGTGAGGTCTGAAATGTTTGTCAAGGCGTATGCGGCCAAGCAAAGGATACGCGTCGACATACAGACGTTCGACTTGGAGGACTACGACGTCGACGGATGGTGCGTGCGACTCGGTGAGCACAATTATGTCATCTATTACCGCACAAATCAGGGGCGTCTAACCTTTAGCAAACGCTGGCGCCGGGAGTGGGTCAAGTGGCATGAGATCGGGCATATCGTGCTTGGTCACTTAATCAAGGTGGGGGACACGAGCGTGTCATTTGACCTCAAGGCTCCCCAGGAGCAGGCGGCTAATGAATTCGCCGACGCTATGATAGCCTACACGCGGGGGACGTTGCGCCGCGACGAGTATGATGAGGACCACATAACGTTCCAGCATGCGATGGGCTGGTAGAACAACAATGTTGTGGCCCCTGATGTTCTTAACGCTCGTGGTGGGCGGCCTGGCGACATACTGGCCGCTGCGCCACGGCCCGACATGCATCGCCCTCTACAACGCGCTCGGTAATCTGCTCGTCGTTCTCTTCGGGACGCTATCGGCTAACGTGGTTATCGAGCAGATCGTGGATCGACGGGTCGGCGTACCCGGCTTCACACGCCTGGTCTACCAGTCCATCATCATTGTGGCCCTCCTCTCGTTCTTTGCTGTAACCGCCGAAACAACACATGATTGGTCTCGGTGGCTTCAGGCGCTTGCCTCCGCCGTTGCCCTGCTCGTCGTCGCCGACGGGGCATGGTGGGTTGGGCACGCGCTCGTTGGACCTACATGGGCGCACCTCTGCTACAACGGCTTCGGTGCCACTCCCTGGCCTCTGCTGGTGATGAATCTCAGCATCAGCGCATCGTTCCTTTCTGTCGCGGGTCGTTTGGTATCCGAGCATGTCCGTTTCCTGCGCGATCCGGGTCGGCGACTCGATCGCGGGCTCATCTCATGGGTGCTCATCCTGTGGAGCGTGACCGCACTGGAACCAATAGTCATCGCCGTGCAGACGGCCCTCTCTCTGGGGGGCGGGAACCCGACGACGCTCATGCCAATCCTCGATGATCTAGCGAGCCTCGGCCTTTTGCTCGCCCTCGGGATCGTCCTGCACAACCCCCTACGCTGGGTACTCTCACGGGTGCGGTACGCGCTCTATCTGCTACTCGAGCCGCGACAAAGGGGGGTTTTACGCAACCTGCACGCGGCCTATACTCTGGCACAACGCGAGCGGGCGTACCTGGAAGGTGTTCGCAACTCACGCTGGCGGCGAACGATCGCCCTCGGGGGCATCGGACAGCAGGAGCGCGTCGTCCTTGCGCCGAATCGTCGGCCCATTGTGGTCTCTCTCATCACTAGGGCTGGTCCGGCCATAGAGCCAATTCGTCGCTACCACGCACGCGTCTCTTGTATGCTGGGAGATGAGGTGGTGCAGGTAGAACGCAAACAGAGCCAAGCCTACGTCCGGTATACCGGCGAGCGCGAGCACCTTTGGCGCTCCGCCAACGCAGCTGTCCTGCACGAGGTTGCCTCGTTACCCCTCCGTGAGGGATGGCCCGTTCACGCGATACGGTCCATCGAGGAGGCCGCGATGCTGCTCACCGCCAATCCCAATAACGCCCTGTCTCCGGCCAGTGACGAGCATACAGCGCCGGATGATGAGGCCGACGACGCCGAGGTGGTGCGCCGGCGTGAGTTGGAAGAGAGCATCGCCGTCAGCGACGGGTACAGGATCGTTACAATCGTGGCTGGCCCGGATTTCTATCCCGATCTGAGGCGACAATGGGAAGGGCCGGGCTGGCGACGGGAGGCCGCGACCATGCTCACGGAGATCCTTGCGCGGCGCGGAACCATCACGCGGGAGCGCCACGACTGGCCGGGGACAGCCACAGCCTAACGCCAAAATCACGTTATGTTCGGTATCATGGAAGTATGAAAGTAAAACTCCTCCCCCCCCTTGTTCTCCTCGTGGCGTTGGGCGTCGGTGCATCGGTGGTGGCGCGCGCGCGCGACGTGGCCCCACCCCAGCCAGTCTACACGGCTGCGGCCGTCGCCCGCAGCCTCCAGCACAATCCCGCCGTATGGACAGGTCGCACCGTCCTTGTCCGGGGTGATCTCCATGTCACCGGAGGGGCGACGCCCGTTTCCATGCCCCTCGTGGTCCTGGCAGCCCCCCCTCCGCCCCATGTCTCTATCGGGCCTTTCGATCTCACACCGCTCCTGCAACGGCTAGACAAACAGGGAACGCAGGGCCAAGGCGACGGGCTGTTGCTGACGCAGGCACAGGGCTCGCACCAGCGACTGGACTTCTCTCACACGAGAACATATCGGCTGCGCCTATCGCTCACGCGGGTCGGGGTGTATCGTAACGTCCCCAGCGGGGAGATCGTGTAGCGATGCACACTCGTTTAACGCACATTAGCGCGGGCCTTGCCCTCGTCGCCACGGTCACAGTCGGCACGGGTGGGGCATTGGCTCGAACCACCCCCTCCTATGCCGGAGTGCGCGCCACGCCTTCTCCGACGGGGACGCCCTCCGCTCCTGCACTTCCTCGGGGTCTTGATCACTCCATCCACCTGCCGGCTGACGCGGCCGCGCATACGCGGGAAAACCGCGAGTGGTGGTACGTCGTGGGGCATCTGTCCGACAGCGCGGGGCATACATACGGCTTCGAGACCACCATTGCCAAAGTCGGCGGCATTCAGCAAATCATCCCCGGATCGCCGTATGATACGGACTATCACACGGACGTTTCCATAACTGACGATCATGCGGGGCGCTTCTATCAACAGATGTCTTTCATGGGACCGAACGATGCCGGCCTCTCGACGCGCACACTCGATGCCCACGCTGGCGAGGCACGCATCACCACGATCGGGGACCCACGCAAGCTGATGTATCATGTCCAGGGCTCTGTACCCGGCGCGTCCAGCGATCTCGTCGTCAGCTCAACACGGCCGGCTCTCCTCGTCGGCGGTGGCTTGATCCCCTGGGGCGATGGGTACACGTATTACTACACGCTCACGTCCCTGCGCACGCAAGGCATCCTCACTATTGGTGGCCGACGCATCCCCGTCCATGGCATCTCCTGGATGGATCACCAGTGGGGTAAGTGGGCGTCGGTCGATGTGCGTCCAGCCGGCGTGACGGATTGGGAATGGATGGGGATGCAACTCTCCGATGGGACCGGCATCAATATGGCCGTGCAAAACACCATACACGGCGCGTTCGGCGGGGCAGCAGCGCTACTGCCCAACAATAGACAAGCCCCGGTTATCAGGGACGTGACGATGACGCCGCTCGGCCAGTGGCGTAGCCCGACGACGCACACCGTCTACCCGTCGGGGTGGCATGTGCGTGTACCGAGCCTGAAGCTCGACGTGATCGTGCGCCCGACGGTGAAGGATCAAGAGCTAGTTGATAGCTGGTCGGTGATGGGCTATCGCACAGCGTACTACGAGGGCAACTGCACCGTGAGCGGCACACACGCTGGTCATCACGTCAGCGGGACGACGTACACCGAGTTGATTGGGTACGGCGTGCCATCGCAGCAACCGGGCTAGGCGGCTGGTACGGCTGATAGCGGACAGGGACATCCGTGCGGAAAGTTCATTGCGGCCTACCCATTGCGCTGTTCCTGGTGTGGTCGGCCCTGATCGGCGTCGGCCTGCTCTCCGCGACGTTACGGCAGGGGGTCACGCCCGTAGATTACCAGGCGTATCAGCGTGCGGCGGCGGCCATGGCGCGCGGGGCGAGCCCCTACCAGACGCCGGCACAAAGCCTGGCGATCTGGCGCTCCTACCACCGCCTCGATGTGCGCCTCCGCACAGCCCACGCGCGCGATGCCTCAGGGCGCGCGCCCGGCAGCGACCCGTTCGCGCGCACGCAGCCTGGTCCCTATCTCTACCTGCCCACGCTGGCGCTGCTCGTGCGGCAACTCCATCTTGCGGCCGCGCCGTGGGAGATCCTGGACTTGGCCGGCGTCGTCGCCTTCCCCCTGCTACTGCTGCGCTGGGCGCGGGCCTCGTGGTGGTGGCTCTTGCTCGTCGCCGGGTCGTGGGATGTGTGGTCCACCTACACCGGCGGTAATGTCGAGGGGCTGCTGCTTGCCGCGACGCTGGTTGCCGCCCGGTTGCTCTGGCCACCGCGCCCGCTCGGTCGGGCCGCCGTGCCGCTCGCCGCCGTGCTCATCGCGTTCGTCCTGCTCGCCAAGCCATTCTACGCCCTGTTCTTTGTCGCGTTCGGCGTCGTGCTTCTTCTTGGCGACCGTGAGCCACGCCGCGTCACACGCCGCACCCTCGCCACCGTCGCCGGCCTGGTTGTGGCACTGCTCGTGGGAGAGGTCATCCGGTGGGGACCGATGCTGCGCGCGGACGCTCTGCACTACATCGCGCACACCCTCGACGCGCAATGGTTCGTGCTACCCGTCACCAGTCAGACACCGATGAGCGCCTGGAACCGCACACCCCTCCAAGCCTTCATCGCGCTTGGGCTGCCGGCCGCGCCAGCGCAGTTCGCCGCCGGCCTGGTGTGGCTGGCCGCGCTCGTCGCGTCGGCCCGGCTCGTGCGTGGCCGCCGGCTATCCTTCGCGGCGGCGTTCGCCCTCGCGTTCGCGCTGCTCTACCTGGGCCGTCCGGTGGGTTGGACGCTGGTGTACCTCGACCTGGTGGTGTGCGTCGCGGTGTGGCCGTCCCTGCCCCGCGCTGGCCGCGCCGTCCTGCTCGTCGCGGTCCTGGCCCTGCTTGCCTCGCACTGGGTGGCGCTGGTGCTCACCGGCCTGGGCGACGGGCTGCCGCTACTGACGCTCCAACCGGCCGATCGGCCCTGGGAGACCTGGCTTGTCCTACCTCTGGCCTGGGCGTGCGCCACAGGGGCGGCACGGCGATCAGGCGCTCCTCGGGTGGTGTCTGTTCAGCGACAATTAGAATTGCCGGCGCATTGCATCACGGTAGATCTTACTTTCACGGAAACGTTGCCTCACGAATAATGTAACCCGAAGCGATCGTGCCACCGGCACAGTGGAGGGGAGAAAAAGTGAGGTCCATCATGAGTTTCCAGGCCAAGCGTGAGCTCTTAGGGCAGGTCGCCCCACGCTACCGTGAGGCGAGGGGGGCGCAGAAGCGCCACATCCTCAATGAATTCGTCGCCGCGACGGGCTACGCGCGCAAATACGCCATCCGTGTCCTCGGGCAACCAGTCGTCCCCGCAGCCGGCCCCATCACGCGGCCACGGGAGCCGCACTATGGCCCCGCTGTCGTCGCGGCCCTCGAGGTCGCCTGGGCAGCGGCCAACGTCGTCTGCGCCAAACGCCTGGTACCGTTCCTCCCCGATCTGGTGGCCTCGTTGGAGAATCATGGGCATCTTGCGCTCCCCGCCAGTGTGCGGGCGCAGCTCCTCGCGCTCAGCCCGGCCACCGCCGATCGCATCCTGCGGCGCGTGCGCGCGGCCGATCGCCCCCACGGCATCGGCACCACCAAGGTTGGCACGCTGCTCAAGCATCGTGTCCCGATCCGTACCTTCGCCGAGTGGGACGATGTCTGCCCCGGCTTCATGGAGGCCGATCTGGTCGCGCATTGCGGAACGAGCGCTGAAGGGGCCTACCTCTATACGTTGACGCTCACCGACGTCTCGACCGGCTGGACCGAGTGCCTCGCCCTGCCGTACCGCAGCCCCGAGGCCGTCACCCAGGCGATCGACCACGCGCGACGCCTGTTGCCGTTCCCGCTGCTCGGCCTGGATACCGACAACGGCGGCGAATTCTTGAACAACCACCTGCTCGCGTACTGTGCCCGTGAAACGATTACCTTCACGCGTGGGCGGGCGTACCGGAAGAACGACCAGTGCTATGTCGAGCAGAAGAATGGCTCCGTGGTGCGGCAGCTCGTGGGCTATGACCGCTTCGCGGGCGAGCGCGCCTACCGCCAACTCGCCGAGTTGTACCGGGCGGTGCGCCTGTACGTCAATTTCTTCCAGCCCTCGCTCAAGCTCCAGCTCAAGCGTCGGGAGGGCAGCCACGTCTATCGGCGCTACGACGCGGCTCAAACCCCGCTCCAGCGGCTGCTAGCCGCGGGCGTGCTCGACGACGTGTCGCGCGACCGGCTGCACACGCTCTATGAGGCGCTCGACCCGGTGCGCTTGCTGCGGCAACTCCAGACCTTGCAGGAGGCGCTGTGGCGGCATGCCGTGGTGAAGACACCGCTTCCGACCGGGCCGACAGAGCGGTTCAGCGCCGGAGCGTGCGGTCTGGAGCCTGGCACGGGCGCGGAGAGCGACGCGTTGAGCCGGCTCACGCACACCAGCCACCCGCGCACCTATCGGCGAACGGCCAAGGCTGCGGGGCCGCGCACCTATCGGACCCGCGAGGATCCGTTCGCGGGCGAGTGGGACGAGATCCACGGCTGGCTCGCCGGCGAGCCGGAACGCACCGCCAAGTCGATCTTCCTGGAGTTGCAGCGGCGCGATCCCGCGCGCCACTCCGATGGGCAACTCCGCACCCTTCAGCGGCGCATCGGTGAATGGCGGGCGACGGCTATCCTCGCGTTCGACGATGGGTGGCTCAATGAGGACACACCCCTCGGTCAGCGGGGGCCAGGTGCCCTACGGCTATGCATTGACAGCACTATCGCGGCTGCCGCGGGATGAGCGGCGCTATGGCCCGTTGTATGTTACGCTAGTTTTCGGTGAAAACTAGCGTAACAATGAAAAGGAAGGATATGGCACGCAAAGAACGGCGTATCAAATGCGCCGCGTGTGGCGAACGCGAGACGGTCATCCGGGGCGAGCGCGGCCCTCTCACCGCCTACTGTGATGTCTGTCGGGAGGAGCGCAAGCGCGAGCAAGCGCGTGAGCGTATGGCAACTCTACGTGCCCGTCGGCGGTAACGACTGTCCGGCTGCGCCGGACCAAGGGGCCGGCCCCTTGGTCTAGGCCCTGGTGGACAGGGGAAAGAACGAAACTACGTCACGCTCACGCGTGACAGGGCTACCTGGAAAGAAAATATTCCTGCCGTTGTTACCGTTCTTTCCCCACCAAATGTTGAGCCTAGATCCCCTTGAACCCCGTTTCGGCTGCGGCGACCACAGGTCAGGTCACGGCGGCACAACGTCTCCAAGGCTGACCTGTGGCCGTCCTCGCCGATCGTTATGGCTCCGTTGCGGTAAGATATCTCATGAGGCAACAACCCGTCGAGGGGTTACATTCTCCCGTGAGGCAATACGCCGGCAATTCTAGTTGACGTTAAACAGGTGTCCGTCGGCTCTGCCACGGCAGAGCTTGATGTCGTCGACTCGGCGGGCTAAAGCGGCGTGTTGCTGGGTGGAGAGCGTCGCGCCCGCGCTGCCCTTGTCCTTACCCTGTGCCCCCAGGCGCTTCGCGCGGGGCCGGCCATGCGTTGGGTCTAGGCCCACGGATGGGGACCACCCCAAGACAAAGGGCGGGTCGCGCGGGCTCCAAAGGCCCGTTTCCACGCGTCAAACGGGGGGGCTGCGTGGGTCCAAGGGGTTGGGCCTAGACCCACGGGTGGACCCACGGACTGGGCGTCGTTAGACCCACGCAGCCCCCCGCAATTAGTGGCCTCACGGGGCCGGCGGGAAGAGGTCGAGGCCGGCGCGAGCGGCGGCGCGCGCGAGGTCGAGGCGAAAATAGGGGTCGGCGAGGGCGACGGCGAGGCCGGGGAGGACGCGCTGGTAGACGCCGGCCTGGCCAGCCCGGAGGATGCGGCGCAGCTGGTGGGCGCCATGGCGCGCCTGATCGCTCGGGCTCCCCTCGCAGACGGCCACGAGCGCGGGGAGGTCGTGGCCGGCGACGAAGTGGGTCAGGCGGTCGGGGGTGAGCGGACGGGCCGCCGACGCGGGCTCGACGGCGAGCAGATGCCCGGCGACGAGGACGAGGAGCGCCACGGCGGCGCGGTCGTTCCAGCCCGGCACGCTGACCGGCGGCCGGCGCGTCGGCTCCCTCATGCCGGTGTCCCTTCTCCCCGATGTCCGCCCATCCAGTAGCACAGCTGGTGGGCCTATCCCGCCGACGTGGTCGGGTCGTCCGCATCGAGCGG
>JAABUV010007506.1_pt1 | contig 11425 bp, 17 predicted proteins | sample 5559971 | NCBI WGS metagenome assembly JAABUV01 (sample SAMN10711881, study PRJNA513362) | rock metagenome | isolation source: Antarctica rocks | place: Antarctica: Victoria Land, Knobhead nord | collected 2015-12-19
TCTCAGAGATGCCCCTTCGTGCTGTTGAATCAGGTCCTAGACAAACCCGATTCTCTCAGTGCCAGGGGCATTCTCGCTGTTAGGACCCGCTCTACAAGCCACCCAAGTCGGTGGATCCAGGCTTAGGCACCGAATCTAGTTTCGCCACCGAACCCAAGCTTGGCCGCACACTGTCTCAGGGCCGAGGTTGAAGGTGATCGGGGCCCCTACGTGCGGTTCTTCCGCGGCACGGCTCCTCATGATCGATGAGGGGCTACCTGTCGCCGCCGCCGACGACGCCTCGATCCTGTGTCAGGTGGTCGACGAGTGCTACCTCACGAACATCCTGGCAACCAACGCCGATGTAGCGCGTTGGATCTGCTGCGCAAGTACTCCAACCGCCGTGACGTTGGCTGATGCTCTCTTCGGCGCGGAGTACTAGAAAGAGCCCACACCGTCACGATGTGGGGCCGTTGTAGTCAAATCTCAGGAGGCTATATTCTACGCGCGGTGCGCGGACCGGACCTTGAACTTGGGCATGCGACCCGTCAGGCGCTCCGTCCTTGCCTGCTCGTACGCTTTCTGCCACGCCTCGGTGAAGTATGTGTCGGGATCGCCGAGCACTCGATCCAACTGCTCATCCTGGCTGGTTGTGTCGACTTTGCGTTGTGCGGTGGTCATGTTGTTCCGGCCTCCTTCTCTCGCATCGTTGTGACTCCGTCATTCTGCTCCACTTTGGCACGTTCTGTGCTGGTACGCGGAAGATTATTGTTACGGTTTGCCGTCCTCGTTGCCATCATCCGGTTCCGCGCTGTGTTTGGGCCTTTTTCGCGTGTCTCTTGCCGCATGCATCATCGCTGCGAGTTGCGAAGCGATCAGGTGCAGCGTGTGGGCATCGTTTTCAATCAGGTCGCCCGCGTGAGGCGCGTCGAGAGTCAGCATCCCGTAGGGCGTTTCGCCTGAACTCACGCTCGCCGCGATGTACGACTCATAAGTGGGCTTCGTCTCTCGGTCGGCGAACGACGGGTCCTCTCGGATGTCATTGACAAGCAGTACGTCGTCGTTGAAAACCATCTTCAGTGCGGCGTCTCCGCTCGGCGTACCTGCCCGGAACGTCGTCCTGGGCTGCTGGGTTCGGCCGACCGACTCTCTCGGGAGCAGGGTTGACGGCTCAGTCAGCTCATACCAACAGGCACGTACCTCTTGCGGGCCGATGACGTCCTTGGCGACATTGAGGGCCACCGTCAAACCCTTGCTCGCTTGGGCTCGGCGAACCACTGAGTTCTCGGCGCCGATCGTGCGATTGAGCGCACTTGCAAGTGGCGTGAGGCCAGCGTTGATCGTGGTCAACATCTGAGCTCGTGTTCTGTCCCGCGCCTCTTCGGCAGCACGCACGCGGGCGTACGTGACACCGAAGGCTAGGCCGGCAGCAGCCGCCGCACCAAGAATAAGAAGAATTTTCTGCGTCTTGTTGGTGAAGATCCCGACCAGGCCTCCCAGCAGAGGCGCCGCCACGGCCGCCCAGAACGCCAACTTCAGCCGAAGGGTGGCCAACCAACCCAGTACAGAGTCGAAACGCTTTCGGTCGACCGGCCTTTGGGGATCGCTCACTCCATTGTCCTTCGGTTGCCGCTAAGGTCGGGCTGGGGGGTACACGAGCGTAGCCGCAAGATAGGGGCAGTACGGGCCAAACCCTCGAGGGCTGGAGATCGGTTCAGTCGAACCGCCACCAACCACCGGCCTCAATCAACAAGTGCGGCGGGCAATCGTTTCCCCAGATCTGCTCGAGCACCTCGGACCGGCAACGCCGGCGTTGGGGCAAGTCGGGGCAAATCCTGCCGGACGAGGACCGACCATCACCTGCGAGGCCCCGCGTTCGCCGTTATCCTGGCCGGTCAACTGGGCAGGATCCACGATGTCGGTTCGCTGCCGTCGGATAGGGCGGGAACGAAGTAATAGCCGCCGGCCAGGACCTCTTTTTCGAAGGTCAGCAGCGGGTCGATGCCGGCATTGGGGTGCGGGAAGTCCGGATTGGTCAGCCAGGCGGCCATGATGAATTCGATTTGGGTGCTCAGGCTTCTGGAGAATGTGATTAGCGTCAGCCCGCGTTTGGTTTCGGCCCCGGTTTGGAACATGGGGTAACCACGGCGGAGTACTCGTCGTTGCGGATCAGAGGCTGCCAACCGTGGGTTCGCGCGCCGCACATGGGACGTAGGCGGTACAAGAACTGACGTGGGCTCGGTGGCGAACAGCGGTTGTTTGTCCTTGTTGGCGGCGGTGTCGACTCGGTCCAGGAAACTGCCCGATGACTTGAACCGGCCGACCGTGGCCTCCTGAACTCCGATCGGTTGGCTGTCCCACATCCCGATATCGCTGACGCTGCCGCGGACGAACATGTAGCTGCCACCCGCGGTCCAGGCGGGCTCGACAGTAGGAGGCTGCCGAAGGGTGGCCGGAAATATTGGTTCGGTCGGTGTGGGTGGTTGGCCACCATATCCGGCAGCGCCGGGCGCTGGTTGCGCAGTCGGTGTCGCCGGGTAGCTCGCCACTGCGGCAGGGTCGAGGAAAATGAGCGCTCGATCGGCCTCCACGTGGGGGTTCAGGTTTGACAAGCCGTCGTGGAAGCCGTTGAGGGCTCTGCCTTGATCTCGCAACTTGGTGCCTGGTGGGGCGAAGCGTTGGGTGCCGCTGAGGGTCCAGATGGTGGCGAGCTGGCCGGTCAGGTTGTGCTGGACGCGTCGCAGAACGTGTTCCGCTGCGAAGAGACTGTCCGCCCGGATGTGCAGCACCAGGTCGCCGCTGATGGGGTTCAGCGGGATGCGCGGTCCGAACCGGTCCCACGGCACCTCGATCAGGTCTTGGGGTTGCAAGCCCATCGAGGTGTAGCCAAGGGCGACATAGCCGCTGGCGGAGAAGCCGACATCAACGGTGAGGTTCGTCTGCGCCCAACCGTCAGCGACTCCAACCTCCCCGGTCTCGCTCCAAACATCCAGCTTCGCCGTGGTGGCAGTGATTTCGTCGAGGTCGCCGGCCAGTTCACGGCGTAGCAGCTCGCGGAGCTTTTCTACCGTGGCCCGGTTGACCGTTGGATCGGTGGGTGTCGCGAAGTTCAATGCGGCGACCAGTAGATGTTGCGGCGGGGAACTCAGTAATCCGAATTGCGGTCCTGCGGTCATGACGTACCTGCCTTCTACCGGGCTTCACCCGGCTCGTGTGTCGAGGTCCGTGCTGCTTGCCGAACCGTGTCGTGTGGTTGCCGACTGCTACTTGAACGTCACAACACATCCACGGACTTGAACCTAGTGCACAGTGCGGGTTCAGCGCAAGGGTGATGGGGTAGAGACGAGTAGAGCTAATTGACGAACTGCCGACACCTTGCGGCGCATTCGAGGTTGCCTTCGGTAAGTTGCTGGTATCGGCCGAGGGGTGATGGAGTGTAATGGAGTGAAAGTTGAATACGTCGACACCGAGCTTCGCCGTCTGACGCACGACTCGAATTTCGAGCTTCACTGCTGGAGTCGGGCCGTTGTGGTTGCGTACCGCAAGAAGATCTTGCTTCTGATGAGCGCGAAGGACGAGCGGGACGTGCAAGCCATGCGATCGCTGAACCTGCTGAGAACAAGAGGGAAGACTGCCGGCACCTACTCGGTCCGGCTCAACGATCAGTTCCGACTGGTCCTCAAGTTTGACGCCCAGGACGGTGACCGAGTTGCCGTCGTCCTCGGGCTGGTCGAGTGTCACCGAATGGAGGAGTCGCAATGAGTGCTGCCCTAGCCGAGGTGTTTCCCGTCGGTGAGATCCTGTCCGACGAGCTGGTGTCCCGTGGATGGACCCAGGCTGACTTCGCCGAGATCCTCGACCGGCCGGCGCAGTTCGTGTCGGAGATCATTTCGGGCAAGAAGGAAGTGACTCGCGAGTCTGCGACGCAAATCGCCGCCGCGCTTGGCACTTCCCCCGAGCTGTGGCTCAACCTGCAGAACGCGTACCACTTGTGGCGACATGCGCAAGACCGAGGTAAGCAGGAGAGCCTCATCGACGTCCGGCTACGCGCGCGCCTCAAGGAATTAGCACCGATAGGTGTTCTTAAGCAACGCGGCATCCTGACCGGAAGCACTCCTCGCGAACAGGAAGCCGAGCTCAAACGGCTATACAGAATCGACGACATCTTCGACGATCCTGAAGTCCTAGTCGCCGCTAGACGGTCCAAGGACGACCAGATAGTCTCCAGCACGCAGCTCGCATGGGTGGTGTGCGTACGACAGAAAGCAGAAACCCTGAAGGTCGGGCCATACAACCAACGACGACTCAAAATATTGGCTGCGCAACTCACACGCATCGTCGACGGGCCCGCCGCCATCAACGATCTTCCCGCAAGGTTCGCCGAGGTCGGTGTGCGGTTGGTCTTCGTCGAGGCATTCCCGTCGTCAAAGATGGACGGATGCTCGTTCCTGCTTGACAACGGTTCACCCGTCATCGGACTCTCAGGGCGCGGCCAACGCTTGGACAAGGTGCTGTTCACTTTGCTGCACGAAGTGGCCCACGTCTTACTCGATCATCTTGACGGTCACAGATACATCATCGATGACAAGGGAGAAAGCCCGACACTTGGGTCAGAAGATGACGCCGATGCCCTAGCAGCATCTTGGGTTTTCCCCCAGGCGTTGCCCAAAGTACCGCAACGTCTTGGGTTCGATTGGGTCACTGTCGTGGCATCCCAACAAGGCATTCATCCCATTGTCGTCATTGGGCATCTGCAGAACCAGGGCAAGATTCCGTGGAAGACGGTGCTCGTACGAAACGCGCCCGCAGTCACTGCACAACTGCAAAAGTGGTAAAGCGATTGCTGATACCGGGATACCGGGTAGTTAGGGCTCGCGTGAGATTTAGGTGGGTGTGTTCGGGCGTGTCGCGGGGCCCAGGCTGTAATTCCAGTCTGGGTGGAACTCGTGGCGGTGTAGCTGGGTGGCTTCGAGGTCCTTGATTTTGTGGTCGGGGATCTTGATGCCCTTTTCGTAGGTCCCGAGGTCGAGTTCGGCGTTGACGTGTCGGTAGCCAAATTGTTTGTCGTACTTTCGCCACATTATTTGTCGCATGGCCGCGAAGCAGCCATCGGGCTCGGAGCCGCCTGACGTGCACAGACAAGCCCGCGGGCGAGTGGGCGTCGGTGAACCTGGCGCCGCAAACCGCGGCGTCGGTCACCATGTACACCAGCTGCCGACCATGCACGATGTGCAGCGGCGCCATCGACCGATCAGGCCTCGGCCGAGTGGTGTACGCCCTGTCCAACGACCAGTTCGCACAACTGTTCCCCAACGCAGTGTTCGCCTCCGTCCCCCAAGAAGGACCGGCCCTGTTCGAACAAGCACGAGTCCTTTTGGAAAGCTACTACGCCGAGAATGATCACTGAGCACGATCTAGCCAAACCGAAGCACCGGCTGCCGACCCACCTGGCCGGTCAAGGACCTGCGAAGGGCGCCTGATCAGGGAACGGCGGCCGGTGACGGGACGATCCGGGCAGCGACCGTCACCGCAATGGGATGGTTCAGCGGGAGCGAAGATCATTGACGGCGGATGGCGTTGCTGGGGGGATTGCACCGCAAACGTTCGGCAACCGGCCCGGTTTGCTCCTACTGGCCGGCCATCGGATTGATCTCCCGGGTTCGGGCATGTCAGCGCGGGTCGGGGGCGCCGGTGAGGTTGAGGCTGAGTTGCCAGAGACGCTCCTGTACGGCTGTGTCGTATACGCTGGGGGCGGCCTGTGCTTGCCGGGTTCCGTTGTAGAAGCGACCGGTAACGTTGTCGAGAGCGGGCTCGATGATGAGCTGGTAAGTTGCGGCCTCACCCGTTTCAAAACCGGGTTTGACGGTGGATCGCTCAAACACTCTCGTACTCCGATCGTGATGGTGACCGCCTACGACTACCCGAGCGCGCGGGCCGCCAAAGCCGCCGCGGTGGACATCGTGCTGGTGGGCGACTCCGGGGCCATGACCGTGCTGGGATATCCGAGCACCGTAGCCGTCGGTATCGAGGAGATGCTGATGCTGACCGCCGCGACCAGACGCGGCACCACCAGCGCACTGCTGGTAGCCGACCTGCCGTTCGGTTCCTACGAGGTGAGCGATCAGCAGGCCGTTGCCACGGCGGTCCGATTCGTCAAGGAGGCAGGAGCGGACGCAGTCAAGCTCGAGGGCGGCGGTTCGATGTCGGTGCACCGCGCCGCGGCGGTGGTCGCCGCGGGTGTGCCGGTGATGGGTCACGTCGGCCTCACCCCCCAAACCGCAACGGCTCTGGGCGGCTACAGGGCGCAGGGCCGAAGTGCCGACTCGGCGATCTCCATCGCCAGGGGTGCGTTCGCCCTGCAGGAGTGTAACTGTTCGAATTAAGTGGCGGGTTCTGTTCTAATTATATGGCGGTGTTAGGCGCCGACGACGAGGACTTCGCGGGCTGCTTCGATGGCGTCGGGGGTGATGGTGTCGAGGTTGTTGATGGTCATGATGCGGGCGACTTGGTTCATGAGTCGTTCGACGAGGCGGAAGTTGCCGCCGGTGATGCGGATGATGGTGACGATGGATTCGGAGTCGGTGGATCTTTGTGGGTCGTAGGTTTTGCCGAGTTGCTGCCAGTACTGGGCGAGGACCTGGGGGATGTCTGTGGAGTCCAGTGGCCGGTAGTGGTGGGCGAATCCGACTCGACTGTAGAGCTGCGGGTAGCGGGCCAGGCGTCGTTCGAAGCCGGGCATCCCGATCAGGACTACGCCGATGTCGCTGGTGTCGAAGTAGTCGCGGACCAGTTCCAGTCCGGCGGTTTTCAGGCGGTCGGCCTCGTCGATTTATGACGAACTCGTCATAAATCGACTTATCCCGAGAGTGCACTTATCCCAAGTAGGCTGCCCCGGCGCAGCCGCCACCATTCGGCGGCGGCGCGCCGCCATCGCCCACCATCACCGCGCCGCCGGGCAACCCGCACCCGTCGACCCGTCAAGGAATGCCGGGCAACCGACGCGGGAGCTGATCGACCCCTGGCAGGTCGACATGCTGATGCGGCTGCTGCCCTCCCACGGCTGGACCGCCGGGCTGTTCGGCCGCCGCGGCCGCGCCCTGCTTACACTCGCCGCTGCGGCGACCATTCCGTACCGGCAGCTTCCGCGCCTGACCCCTGGCCTGTCGGTCCTCACGCTAAATGCGCTATTTCCTCACGCTATTTGGCACCCCTCCAACGTCCTGTGTACGACCGTCAAACCCTCTGAGCTGCGACGATGCGCAACCGAATTGCCGGCCGACGCGCACAAGCGTTCGAAGGACGGGTCGGCGGGCTGTTCGGGCGACGTGACCGTCTACTACTGACCCTCGCTGCCTACACGACCATCCCGTACCGCCAGCTGCCCGGTTGACCGTTGCCCAGCTGCACATCGCCGACGGCATCGCGACCATCACCGACCACCACGGAACAACGCATGTAGTGGAGTCGGTAGTGGATCCGGTGCTGTGCGGGCCGTGCACCTTGGTGCGGTGGCGCCGCGTGCTGGACACCGAGGTACAGCACCTGAGCGTCAAGGAACTGCTGCGTAAATCTGAGACGGTCACCGGCGACAGTCACCACCCCTGCCACGCGCCGAAGCCGATCGACCCGCGGACACTCGACGCGCCGGTGTTCCCGCCGATCAACCAGTGGGGACATCTACCCCTACCGATCCGGCCGCTGAGCCCGCACTCCACCTCCCGGCTGGCTCGGCAGGCCGACACCGGCCTGGCACACCACCGGGTGCTCGACGTCGACGAGGTCGTCACTTCCGTCGCCGCGGGCCAGGCGGCGACCGAACCGGCACCGGTGGTGGCGCGGCCGGTGTACGACTGGGAGGCGGCCAACCAACGCAAGATTGACGCCGTACAGCAGCTCGCACCGCTCGCCGACGCCCTTGACGACATCGAAGCCCGCATCGACGAGTTGGTCGCAAGGACCAAGGGACTCGAGCTCGACTGACTTCGCCCCACCCCGAGTTGAACGGCAACGCCTTGGCCACGATGCTGCACCGTCAACATCCGCCGCAGCGCCGCTTGCCCTTCACGCCGTCCCGTACAAGGCACCCCTGCGACAATTCTCTCCGGACAGGATCGCGTATCGTCCTAGCATGCCTCAGACGGCAAACCTATTCAGTCAAGCATTCCATCAAAAATACCGCCGTCTGCCAGTCTGGCTCCCTGGCAGTGGTATGAGCGTAGGCGATGTAGGACTGCTACATGATGACCGGACATGGACGAAACTTCTTAGGTTAGCCGACCTAGGAGTAAACACCACCGCCGAGCCCGAACCGGCCCCTGCCTTGACGTATAGCGACGTAGGTGGCAAAACCACGCGGGTGGCTGCCCGAATGTCTGGAAGCGGTCCGGCGGAGATTCCCGGTATACCGGAGGGCCAATTCGGTATACACGCTCAGTTTGACGAAGCAGCTGCTTTTGTATTTGAAGCAGCCGATTGCCTTGTGACCCGTTTGGCCGGTGTCTATGATGCCGAAGAGCAGCTCAAATTTCTGTACGCAACATCCGCACGATGGCAAACCAACTGGGTATACGTCGCGGAAGTTCTTACTGCTGAGAAGTTTTTCCTCGCAGTCTCTCAGGGCTCACACGGAGAGGTCAGTATCGCCCTGGGGGCTGACGCGACTAGTGCGAGTATTGGCTCGCTGAAGGCAAGCGCTCAAATTGGAGTTAGAACCGACACGGTTCAGTCTTTTTACTCAGCGTCTAGGACGCCCGTTATGTACAGAGCTCGGTCACTAAGGCGTCGACATTTCGGAAACGCGTCATTCCAAGATTCTATCTCGCGGATGAGTGAAGAGGAAGTATCCGAACGGCTAATCTTTGAGGACGTGACCGCTTAATGAGTCGGGCAACGAGTAACGCTACTTTCCTAATGCCCCTTATCGCGACACGTGCCAGTTCCTTGCGGCGGCAGGTTGATCGACGACGTCGCACGTCCGCGAAGTCGAAGGACCTCTTAGATGTGCTGGAACTATTCGACAGTTACCTCAATGCCATTGTCAGCTTGGCGAGATCAGCAAGCGTTGAATTAGATTCTGAAGATTACAAGCGATCGGCATTGGAAAGTATTCTGTCGGAACTTGGCCACGGTGCCGCATTTTTTGACTCATACATCCAACGCGATAGTGAGATCATCCCCAATTCGCTACGGTACGAAATGGCCACGGTTTGGGCTGAGACTCGATCTGGGAGCCAACCGCTTTTGTTGACCGTCGGGCCCGCCCAACAGGCTAGTACGACTATGTACGACGTATCAACAATTCTATTTGGGCGCCTCGAGCCAGACGTGATAGACCGCTTTCTACCACCCAGACTTAAGAATCAAAAACCCTTTATGATGTCAATATCGTCCGCCGAAGCAACGGGTGTCGCCTGGCATCCGGTTATTGCAGGTCATGAGCTTGCTCATCACCTCCTGGCTGATCGACCTATGCCTGACATGCAAGTTTACATGATCGAGTTTGATGCGACTATGCTTGTCGACGCTCATGCTGAGAACCGATCGCCTACGCATGGCGGACTGCACCAGCAACTGCAATGGTGGTTAACGGAAGTGTTTTGTGACCTTTTCGCTATTCACCGGTACGGCCCGGCCGGATTTGCAGCCATCGCAGAATACTTAAAAAGCTCCTCGACGGACTACTTCGCGAGTGGTTACACACACCCGTCAGCCTACGACAGAATTCGAATCCTCTACGCGGTAGCTCGGCAATTGTCTTCGTTTAAGGACGCCGACATAATTATTGGGCCCTTCCGTCCCACCACTCCGGCAGCGTCAAACGACGAACCGAAAGACCTCGATCGTGCCGTTATTGCGTTCATCGAAGAACGAGCTCTGCAAATGTACCACTCGATTGACGCTTGGACTGTACTCCGAGCCTACAATTATTCGGAAAGGTCGCGTATCGTCGACGTGGTTGCGCGGCGGTTGGCCGAATCCGTTCCAGTCGAGCGGAACATGTGGTGGGGGCCTGCTGACGATTGGGTTGAAGTAAGTTCACGGGACGTTGTCAACGCGTTATGGCTTGGCATGATGGGAGAGACACGAGGGGACATCGGTGAAGTCGCAGAACTTAGCCTTGGGTATTTGTCGTTCCAACGGTCTTTTGATGGCGCGAAGCACCCGCTTGCAGTCCCGGTAGCTCCCGTTCGTCGCAATTCGCGATCCGGTGTTGTCTTAATTCCAGATTGCGAGCAGGAGAGCTCTATCCGACTCAGTCTACGACTGGGGGACTCCTATTTAAGACAGGAGGAGAGAGTCGCCGACGCGTCAGGTTCTTGGAAAGATCCCGATGCTGACTGGGCGGCTTTAGATCAGAATGGGGGGGCGCTGTCCTCCCGCCCGAATATTCGTCCGACCACCCGGATGTGGGGTGAACCAATCCTTCTTTTCCCTGGGCAGTTGCTGCTTGCCTCATCTCTTGAATATATCTCCATGCCTGCCAACGTTATGGGCAACGTAGTTGCCCGCTCATCGCTTGCACGACTTGGTCTTATTACGCCGACAGCTGTTGCTATCGAACCTCACTTTCGAGGTCTAGTGACGTTGGAGTTGGTCAATATGGGGTCAAATCCTGTGGCTTTGCGCGCGGGGCAGCGCCTAGCAGAACTTTATCTTGCATCGCCGATATTGGTGTAAAGTGCGGAAGGACGTTACTTGATGGTGACGGGGCCCGTCGCCGTCATGGAATGGTCGGACCCTCCGTGAAACCGCAACGGGTACGTACGCCACCTCAGGCCCGGTCGAGCGGCCGGTGTGGGACTGGGCCGCCGCCAACCAGAAGAAGAAAGAAGCGATCGCCGCGATGACCACGCTGACCCAGACGATGGACGACATCGACGCCCGAATCGACGCCCTCCTCGAAAGCACCCGAAATCTCGAACTCGACTGACCCCGGCTCCGTAACACCTCCCCCCGAAACAGCTCACCGGCAGGTCCTACAGGAATAACACGGTCACAGACGTGAACTGAACTGACCGAAGGCGGAGCCGATGGCACCGTTCGAGTTCCTCCAGGGGAGAGTTGAGATGTACTCGTCCTGGCTTGAACCGATGACCCACGTCGACAGCGACCGACTTGCGATGTAACAGTTCGAATTAGATGGCGGGTTCTGTTCGCGCTATTTGGCGGGTTGACCGATCATCTGTTCGAGGTTCAAACCTACCTTCATACGCCTCACCTGCAGCGATGCCGCTCAACGCGGCGGATACCGCCGGATAATTCGAATAGAACCCGCCACTTAAGTAGAACAGAACCCGCCAGCTAATTCGACAAGTGACAGGCGTACACCGCTGCGGTGAGCCCGACGGACGAAGCAGGGGAGCACCTGACCACAGCGTGGTCGAAGGTCTACGGCCGGAGCCCAGATCCTTCCGACGCATGGGACCACTCCATCAAGTCAGTCGAA
>JAABUV010007508.1_pt1 | contig 11422 bp, 16 predicted proteins | sample 5559971 | NCBI WGS metagenome assembly JAABUV01 (sample SAMN10711881, study PRJNA513362) | rock metagenome | isolation source: Antarctica rocks | place: Antarctica: Victoria Land, Knobhead nord | collected 2015-12-19
GACTCTTACAGAGTGCCACAGAAGGGTGGGTGGCTGCAGGCACTACCATCCCAAACTATTTCACTGCCCTAACTTCTCTGCGGTTACTGCACTCTTCTTGGAAGCTAGTGCGAAAAGTGGGGCTCTCGTCTGGGATAGTACGAATTATATTGACCGTATTGCTATAATTCTATATGGTTTCACCAACGCTATTCGGTTCGGCAGCTGATCTTGCCTGCCGGAGGAGACATGATACTCAATATACTCAATATACTACAAGATTCGAGCCTGTCCCTGCCTAGGTTTCGATCGTATGAGAATACTCTGCTATGAATGAAGCGCTTGAGTCTTCTCTTCTTGCGGCCTATGCTGAGATAACTTGTTTCTGCGCACGAACAATCAACTTCTGTCGAAGTAATCCTCATTGTAAGCCACCAACAGCCCGGAGCCTTTGATAGCAGACTAAAAATATAAGCTATACTACAGCGTAAGTCTTGGGCGGACTTTGACGGCGACTTCAAACAGACAACGAAACGCCTTAAACGCCTATCCCAGCTTGTGGACAATAAGGCAGATGCAGCTCGCATGCGTGCTGATGGCGAATAGAACGCAGAAATTCTTGTTGTAATGCACGCGCTTCAAGCCAATACGCTGACTCATGCCGTTCTTCTATGCTACTGTATCCCTCTCGGGATTGCGGATCGGTTTTTCGGCCGCGAGGAAGCCTTGCTGCAAGTCAGAGAAGCTCTTCAACCGGGTAACGATCGGTCTGGCATTCACTCTATGGCACTTTACGGTATGGGTGGGGTTGGAAACCCCCAGATTGTACCGCACTACGCAAATAACTCACGGGGCTCCTTTGACGCAATTTTATGGATATCCGCTGATAGTTCAATCAAGATGGCTCAGAGCTTTCTGGAGGTTGCTCAACGGCTAGAACTCATAGGTGACGGCCTAGAACCACAAGACAGCGCCGCAGCAAGATCAAAAGTCAAGACATGGCTAACGCGAACAAGTAAGAGACAATTACATGAACATTTGTAGAAAAGGCAGCTAGGCGGTCACAGCTTGTCGATGGTTGTTGATCTTTGACAACGCTGACGACTTGAGTCTTCTAAAGAATGCTTGGCCTGGCACTGGGCGAGGATCCATTCTAGTTACGTCACGCGATTTCAGTGCGTCTTTTAGCCCTGCTGCCACTGGTTTCCACGTTCAACCGTTTGAAGACACAGTAGGAGCTGCTGCGTTACTTACGCTTATCAACAGAGATGAGACGTCGTCCGAAAATCAGGTTCTGGCTGAAGATATAACGCACGCTTTGGGTGGACTACCACTTGCACTCAACCAGATTAGTGGTTTCATCATTCAGCAGCGCTTAGCACTCAAGGACGTTCTTCCGTTGTACGAGCAAAAATATACGCCCGAAAAAGCCGTCTCAGTGATTATGAACATTCATTGAGTATTGTATGGGAGCTGGCCCTCGGTCAGCTTTCAGAGAATGCAAGTATGCTTCAAAAGCTGTTAGCCTTTTTGGACCCCGATCAAATACATGAATCGGTCCTTATGGGCGAGGTCGGTGATGAGAGCTCCAGCGACTTCGCATTCCTATCGGATGAGATGGAGTAAGTATTGGGCATCTGATTCCATCCAAGTATTTAGTTAACTTCCTTCTCAGCTTTTTGGATGCTAAAGAAGATCTACTGAAAGCCGCCTTGATTGAGCGATTTGACGATGCGACGATTTCTGTTCATCGACTTGTCCAGTCCGCCATTATGAACCAGCTATCGGCCGAAGACAGAATTCGAATGACTGATTATGTGATGAGACTGCTGGTCAAAAAGTTTCCCAACACATGGGAAAGCGATGTGGGGCACCAGCATTCTGCTTGGAAAGCATGCGAGATGTGTTTGTCTCATGTCAAATTCCTAGTCAAGCAAGTCAGAAAGTGGAAACTCAAATTGAAAGACTCTCAGACTTTTGCTGATCTCGGTCTTCGTTGCTGCTGGTAACAGAACAAATTGTTGTATTGCCAGAACTGGACAGTAGCTTATCATAAACAGGTATCTCTATGAGCGCGAGAATTACAACGATGCCCTGGAGATGATACGAACTACGCTCGAGAGCTTCGAGGACAAGGAAACCTTGGCATACGCCAGCGCCGTAGATCTATCTGATCTTCTATAGTTGAACAACGTTCACTTAAGCATCACTCTGAAAGAGCTCGAAATTGCATTAAAGATACGAGAAGCTATCCTTGACTCAGATGATGCGTTCATCGCCTCAAGCTTCAATAACATCGCCTTAGTCTACACAGAGCTCAATGATCTCTCTCAAGTCTACTATTATCATTCGAAGATCATTGATATTCGACTTCGGACTAACAGCGATCATATCGGTAACTCTTACAGCAATATGTCTAGCACCCTACTCCGCATGGGTAAACCGGACGAAGCCGAAGAGACGTTGGCCCGCTGCCCTTCCCTCAAAGACTTCAAGGATGAAACATTCCTCAAAACAGGCAACCCACGATTTTCTGGCGACATGGTGCTTCTAAGCCGCATACGTGTGCAGCAAGGACGTCTGGACGACGTCATCCGTATAAGCTTCAAGGTACTAGCATTCCGCCAAAGTACGCTAGGCAACCGGCTCAAGACCTGCGACGCCCTCTACCTCGTTGCCTCTCAGCTACAGCGAAGAGGGTTGAAGATGTATGTGTAGATGTGTAGATTTGGGGGGAGGATGTAGGTAAGAGTCGTTGCTAGGTCTGGGCTGGTACAATTGATATGGTGCTTTTAGAGGGGTGGGGCGGAGTGGTTCGGAGTCGCTTGATGGGGGATGGGATGGTAGGGTGGTAGGGTGTAAACGGTATGATGGTGCCACGCCTACATGTACTGTCGTAGGTGCTGGTCACCTACCTGATGTACATCACCCAGATGATGGTTTAATTTCCCTCCTAAATCGGTGGGAAACATATATAAAATCTAAAACCTCTGTTCTTATATAACTCTTATATAACTTAACAATGTAGTATAGAGAGAATAAAGTTTTTCACATTAAACCAGCTTTTTTTAATCGTAAACAAAAATTATCATCACATATAACCATCTCTGCGCGTTCGTTAACTTGCTAAACCGCGAAGCTCTCTGAAAGATTTTTGAATTTTGTAAGTGTGTTCTTGCAAAATAGAAAAGGAAAAATTGAAACAATCATCTGAGTGATGTGCATTGAACACAGGGGGTTGACCGGCATCTATGATCAGTAGATGTAGGGCGTGGCACGGTTAATGCGCTGCAGCTGAATCTATCTCGTGCGCTTGGTAGCTTCGCTCATTGCGCTTTGGAAATTGTTCGTTATAATTAGATTATTGTTTACTTAACTCTCGTGCATGAGAAGCCGAGGCGCTTCGAGTAAACCGCTCGCTCGACGTACCTTAAACTACCTTTGACGCAACACGATATTGTTTCGGACGACAAGTTTTTTGAGTATCCACCTCTTCAGCGCCGCCTCATGTATCCCATTACAGTTGCCCATTGGAGGGGAAAATTCCACATGGCCCCTGCCCGTCCCCAGAGAATGAAGCAGGGTTATACGGACTAGCAGGGTAGCCCAGGTCTAATTGGACTTTCCCCAAGGGGCACTCGGAACTCACATCCAGTCCGGTACTCGGCTGGATGATTTCTAGTTCACAAAACAGATATGTGGGCTCGGCGGAGGAGCTGGATTCCGCAAAGCCGTAGCAGTTGGGGTGGGAATAGCAGAGGCGGCAGCAGTCGCCACGATGAGTGACGGAGGTTTCGACTTGTGGGAATATGACCAAGGATTCAAAGCTGAAGGTATTTTCTTGGTAGAGGTAGCCGTAATTGTTGGCAGCGAGACATTGAGTGGGTCCTGCGGCGGCGCTGGACGTACTCGAGGTTGAGGTTGAGGTCTAGTGGAGTAGGTGTTAGTTATACACTATGGAACTAAATTACAACAGGGTTGAGGGAAAAGATCAAGATTTACCGTCGTTGTTGCAATCAGTAGGCAAGAGCATGCAGTAGAGACAGCGGTTGGGTTTTCCGTGCAGACTGAGGTGAATGGAACAGTCGTTGTCCTGACCCACTTTTGTCAGCCTATAGTCAAAGCTTGGTACAAGACAAAGAGAAGCTTACGTGTGGGTAGGTCCGAGGTAGGCGCTACAGAAAGGGCTTGCGACGGCACTATTACCGAGTAATGCACGAAGGCAATTGTCGTGATAGCAGGGGCCCCGCTTTTCTAAGTTGAGGGCATGGCCATACACAAGCTGTGAGAACAAAAGTGCAAAGATAGCAATTGGGATGGCTCTGGTGCCGAGAGTCAAGACTGTCATGTTGAAAAGAAGGGGACCGTTGTTCAAAGGCAGATTCGCGGCGGAAACAGTAGAGAGAAAGAAGAGAGCTTTTCAATAACAGCAGACTCACAATAGTACATGCTCTGGCATCCACATTCGCTAAGTAATACCCAAATGAGTTCGGCGCAGAGTGCAGATACGAAGACGGTATGGACGCCACATTCGATAGTGTCAACCAGATCTGGTGGTCAGCATTTCTGGAAGCCTCACCAGTGGGTGCACAGAGTGATGAGACTATGCGGCAACTTTCGAACACAGCTAAAAAGCGACAGTTCTCCAGGAATGAAACTGAATGACTACGAATGAAACACGGGCTAGAATCAGCAAAGTGCTTTGACGATGATAAATGTAATGATAAGCTCATGAAGTCAGATTTATGGTGGTACATCTGTAGCCGAGTTTGATGTTTTTGGTGGATTGGGCCTCAGCCGCTTATACTGTAGTTCCCATGACTTTGTGCACCTACTGGCCCCTCGGGTGCCTATTGTTTGCCGGGAGTACTTAATTATAGTAGGTTCGATTCCTAATGGCGCTGGTACAATGGTGTTGTGGTTATGTTCTTTTCTCCTATGTAAGGAAACTTATAAGGTTAATGCGGGTATCGTCCTATGATGTTAGAAATTTCCGATTTCATCTGTAAAGACCCGAGTATCGCTCAATTAGTCCTATACATAGCATCAGCCCTATTGAGATACGAGGTCGTATGGGGGCATATTGATGTTTTGGTTGTTGCTGTTAGGACGCTGTCTATGTATGTACAAGGTGGAAGTGAAAACTCTACTACCGGGCCCCAGCCCTACCAGCCCTACCAGCCCTACCAGCCCTATGAGGCGGAGGTTACAAACTCCCTATTTCCAAAGTGGGCCACACTACGCAGGTAATACTCATGTAGCTTGGAGTACGGAGCTATACACCACTATTTCCCGCCTGATGAAGCGTAAATCTGATTGACTGCTGAAAGGTATATTTTCTACAGTAGGAAGCTATATACGTTTCGTGCACGCACTGGCGCTAGTCCCAACTAGGCTAGCTGACAGCGTTCCTAATTGGGATTTATGTCCCTAATTGGACGACTACTCCTCCTGCTCCTACTATTGCTCCTACTACAGCTCCTATTGCTTCAACAACACGATGTATTGAACTGAAAATATGCGTATACTTTGTCTTCTGCTCTAAAGCTCTTATCTTAAAATACTCTCTCAGTGATTCATCTGCAATGGCTATGCTTCGTCCTTGTCTTCTAGAGTGGCAAATCCTCAAGGCATTGAGTCTCAACAATCAATCCCACGTCTGTTGCGTTGGCTATTGCAATAGCCCTCACCCATTGCCAATCAGTGTGCCTGAACTCCGTGCAGATTCTTTCCACTTCTAGGCGGCAGGCAGGGCGTAAGTGTTGGGTACAGTAGCTCGAGCCGAGATCGAATCGTATTGCGAAACTACCGCTTATTCTTTTTTGACCTTTGACGCCGACTGCTGCATCGTAGTACATTATTTTGAGCAGCTCCACTTCACCTTACTCCGTACAAAGTCCGCTATTCACTACTCACGATTACCCAATCAGGTACTCGTTCGATCTCCGCCCCCAACGCCACTGCAGCTTGGGCGGCTACGACTAACATCGTCCCCAGCCCGACTTCTCTATTGTATATATCACTTCGATCCCTCGACTTATCGCCAATTTTACATCGAAATATCGGTACAACAAAACGTCCTAGCCTGAGCGCCGACTGTTCTTCAAAACACCCTTTCCTCAGCCTTATCAACCAACACCCAGCATTCCAAATTTCTTAAATCAGTATTGTCAACATGGATTCCGGCCTTGGTCTTCCCCCATCTTTCGCTCGGCGCATACACAGCCCTAGAAAAATGCAACAGCAGAACTCCGCCCCACCGCCCACCTATCCCCCTCCTGTCCACCAAGACGCCGGCCCCTATGGCGCACAGAACCCCCAATTGCAGCCTTATTACCAGCAGGGCGGCTTTCCGCCGCAGGGATACCCACAGCAAGGTTATCCAACGCAGCAGAGCATGTATTATCAACAACAGCCGAATGGCCCGCCACATGGTCACTATGCGAATAACAGTGGCTATAATCGTGGCGGAAGGAGAGGGGCCGAGGAAGGATTATGCGCGGCTCTGGCGGCGAGTTTGGCTTGTTGTTGCTGCCTGGATTTCGGCCTCCTCTAGGGGGAAATTGAGGAAGGGGGAAAGGGGAAGGAAAAACATGCACGGAGGTAGGCGCATCATAAGGGTAAGCAAGCCACAGACGGGAAAGGGAGGGGATTAGCAAGGGCGAAAGGCGTAATTGAATATGCGTGTATTTGCGTTTTCAAAGGTCAGAGATAATCAGTTTCAAAGTTGAATATACAACTAAAGTGTGATATCACGAAGTCGATACATCCCGCATTGATCTAAATCAGATGTAACTTCGCACTGTCTGACTTGCTATTAAGTTTCTCTTCGGAAGTTCGTCTCTGTCTGATACTTCTCTGATCTCTCTTACTTCATCATTATAAGCACCCTAAGCACTTTTTAAGCTATCGTTTCATCATACTTGTCATGCCGTCTAGAAAACCAAAGTCGGATCGAAGATGATCAATGTACTCGACGTTGCACGACGATGTATCACACCTACTAGAAGAAGATGATCTTACATTTCGACTTTCATGAAAATGACGACAGCGAAAGTTGCACAAAAGAGTCCGATACCAATATCATGAATCGATTTAGATGTCACAATCGCGCATGTGATTCTAACGGATGATCGAGCAAGAGAATCGCTATCATCATACGAATGTATTCTCCGGGAGCACAATATAATGCAAGGATATATCATCAACGCTGTTTGAGGTGCAATAATCTCAGTAAACCTCGTTTAGACGATTCATATGCAGAAAGAGTGACATACCGTCTCAAAAAGTGGTGTGGAATGAAGATGAACAGATCTTTTTACTCAGGTCAAAGTGAAGACTCTCATCAGAGTAATTTATGTGAGGGATGCAAGGATGATCATTGCAGTCAATTGTGTGACCGAGACGGCTTGACTAATGAGGCAAGTCAATTGTTCACGTTTAACAAGAAATATGATTGATATTTAACTGCTATTCAGTGGCCTACACGATCTCTTGCCGGCACCCGTTCATCGTTACTACCGGCGTGCTTGCGCTAGACCTACTAGCCCCCTTAGCCACCAGTATTCAGAAGATTTAGTCGTGAAGTAGTTGCGTTCCGCTATACTCCAGGCTGTCATGAGCGCCGCTTGATGCTCAATGATGATGCCATTTGTGTGAACCGGAGCTGAATACCTGTTGCGTCAGACATTGCAGCATCGAAATTGAGAAGAGAATTGACGTCGACGTACTTTACGCACGTTTTCTTGATAGACAGAAGAGAGAGGCTGTAGTACAAACAGTAGAACCCGTGGGATGCAATCTTGTTAGATCCTATAGAACCTGGCAATTTAGGATTCTTGACATGGTCAATATAAAGATCCGAGAAGCCGTCGTCCAAGGAAGACATTTTCATGCCAGAGCAGTAGATTCAGTATATCGTCAAAGAACTCATCACGCCCTCCATCATGCGTTCTTTGCTAACATCGGAGCGAACAAGCTAAGCAGAAGATCCGTCTCCGTCACTTACATCACTCTCGCTTCCTCTCTTGCGCCGGCCGTCGTATGAAGTCTTTCTGCGTATGCATCAAGCGTTAGCCGCGCTTGCTGCCTTCTCTACCTGGCGTCACCTGCCCGTCATTTAGTATCCGTGACCGATAAGCAACGAGATAATCTAACGAGCCTTGTACGTGGCTATTTGGACGACCGGGTGGAATTGTTGGAAATGGATTATCAGCCCGAGGAGCGATAAGCCGGTTGCGTACTACAGTATCTATCAGTGGCAGAACTGCGGTAAACAAGGATTTGGGTTTTCGCTTCTGCGTACAACATCGTATCAGAGACGGGAAAATCCAATGGCATGGGATTCATGTTTCCGAAGATGAAATACTCGTTGGCTATCGCTCTCCACATGTCGTTATTCTAATCGGTACCACCTTCAAACGTACAAGGAAAATTTGAAAGCCAATGCATTATATTCTCAAGCCATGTGTTTTTCTATACATCTGATGTGACATAGAATGTCTTTTTACATGTGTTTTAACACATATACTGTCATATCACATGTTATTGATAAAAGGCCCAAGGAAACATAAGCATTGTGAACTTGATCTTACGAATTCGAACCATTTGACACGAAAACAGTCAAAACTGCCGCATATGCTGCAGACGCTGCCATGGTCTCGTAGTTTGACGCTTTTGATAAGAGGGAGAGCAGAAAGCAAAAGATAGAAACAAATGAAATCACTACCAGCAGACGGCTCTCCCGCGAATCCTGGCGAGACAGAACAACCAAAGGAACAACGAGTGCAGCTCCTGTAACCATAGCAATCATGAACCGAGTAACAATCTCAGCAATTCTTGTAGTGTTCTGATAAGTTCTATCCCAAGTAGCTATCGCCCTGCTGAGCGGGCCCCTCCGTCCCTGTTCCACGTCATCTGCACGGAGCTTCCAGAGATTAAAAGCATACCAAAGCCGTCGAAGAACTTTCCGAAGAAGATGCTGGAGCGGATCCCTTGAACTGTGGCGTAGGGGGAGGTCAACTCGTAGCATTCGAGTCTTGAACTTTTCGTAAGCATGAAGATCCTGCCTAGAACCCGATTGGTGGGTGTTGTCCGCTGGAGAGAAAGTCTCCATGCTCATAACGGTGTTGAAAGCTTCAAGTGTTTCATCTAAACCGATCAGTTGACTGTCAAGGCTTCGTTGGAGATACACTCACCGTACTCCTTGATCAACCTCCGGAGGCGCATAACTAAAGCTTTGTCCACTACTTCCTCTACCTTCATTCGTTTACTATCTTTCTTAGCTTGCTTCAGGCCAAGCCGATCTATTATATGTTCGCGGTCGAGTGGCTGATCTAGTTGTAGACCAGCTTGGTACAGACCATGATCAATTTTATTGATCTCTGCTTCCAGGAATCGAAGGTTAAGCAGGTGGGTGGTTCGATATCTCCGGAATCCAAACAAGGTTAAATGATTATCCGACGTGATTTCGCGCCAAACTTTGCTAAAGAGTTCGGCATAGCAACTATTCAGATCAATGTCCACATGCTCTTTGCTCTCGTCTAGCTGGCTGTTCGCACAACTGTCGATGCTATGAATAGAGCCACTACCCTCCTGTTCTTGTGTCATTGAGCCTTCGGTGAGTCGTTTATTTATGTCCATTCATTATCACATTCACCTAGCTTGAAGAGACAGGCACTGGGACCAGTTTTATAACGAATGCGGCTCCAGAGCCCTGATAAGTGAGGCAACGGTAGGCAGACCTACAGCCTTCAAAGATACCTACCTGCAGCCCTGCTATCGTACCCCGCCCGCACATCCGCAGATATGCGACGATCGTACAAGGCTGTAAAAAGGCAGACACACCTTCCGGAAAGAGGGTGGGAATGCATCCGATCGTATGAAGTGCTCATCACTATCTCAGAAGCCTACCAGGCTCCCTAGTTGAACGGCTTGCCTCATTGTGCCCTCGAACATTGCCTCAGCCGTGACTTATAATGCTACTATGACGTCGATGAAAAGCACTCGGAAATCCTTCATGCCCCCGGTTGGACTAATCGAGAAAATTTATAACAAATGGATGATGTTTCTTGGGCACTCAGGAATTGAAGAAAGCGAAATTATTCTAAAAAGGCTTGAACTAGCTGCATTGCGCGCACTATCTGCGAATAGGGCACGAAAAAAACCGTTTATTCTACAATAAACGTGTATAATACCTCCTAGCGGTTTATTCATGTTTGTTTATTGGTTTTATATTATGTAAGCAAGCTAAGCTAGCATTGAATAGATAGACCTTTATCTTCCTACCATCAGCCATGCCTCCTCAACGCGATGGCAAACCTCGCAATCAGGCTGTTACTGATGCCTTTCAGAGCATAATCCTACCAAATCGAATTCTTCCTGCAGTGAAGTGCTTGTACTGTCACATCAACAGACCTACCAATGCGCCAGCTGCACTAGTTCAAACGATGCTATCATCAGCAGTTAAATCACTATCTATCGCAGTGATTAAAGCATTGAATTGAACGACAGCAATGACAGTCCACGTTACGAACGAACGCTGAATCGGCCGAAGGACCTGAGAAAGAAGCTTCGCTATACACAGAGCATTGAAATTGATGAGGAGGAGCTATGTCAAATGAAGGATAAACTGCTACAGGAGGAATTTGGCTGTGGCTAGGCTAAATCCTTCGAACGATGAGGTGCTGAAGCACTTTCTGAATAGCTCCGTCGATGGTCACGTGCTCATGGAACAGCCAATTAGTTGATACTATAAATATATACCCCCCCTGTTGCTACCCCTGTGTATAATACATGCTTCAATAAACATGTATAAAACATGTTTTGACTAACTTCAGTTGGTGTAGTCAATAAGCGTGTATTATACATGTTCGTGCCCTATCTGCGAACCACAAAGTATGGGCACCCCGTAGGAGACCAATGAGGGAGAGTCCAAACAGCCCCCTTGGAAGTGGCGGTGGGAAAGATGCCGGCGAGGCTGAATGAGGCGAAAAGCGGAGCAGCCTTTTCAACATACACTCAGCTGGTAGCCTTGCTGTCAAGCTACTCCCTTCACTCTGTGTCCTTCATGACCTTGTTCAATTGACTACTGTCCATGCTAAGTGACATTGGTCGCATCTTTTCGTCATGACTTCCAAAGCGCTGACCCATCGAGACTATTCGGTGGGATGGGTCTGCGCATTGACAAAGGAGCTAGCGGCGGCCACAGTCATGCTAGATGAACGGCATTCAGATCTTCCAAAACAACCGAGTGATCAAAATGCCTACACTCTCGGATCTATTGGTGACCACAATATTGCAATAGCATGCCTTCCTATGGGTGATATCGGCAATAATCCTGCAGCGACTGTTGCTACTCGCATGACCAACACTTTTCCATCTATCCGATTTTGGCTGATGGTCGGCATCGGCGGTGGAGTGCCTCCAAAAGTCAGACTAGGCG
>JAABUV010007509.1_pt1 | contig 11420 bp, 5 predicted proteins | sample 5559971 | NCBI WGS metagenome assembly JAABUV01 (sample SAMN10711881, study PRJNA513362) | rock metagenome | isolation source: Antarctica rocks | place: Antarctica: Victoria Land, Knobhead nord | collected 2015-12-19
AGAACTCTTCCCGGGGCCCCCGCCGACGTCTCCGCGTTCAGTTACGTTGCCGTGGAGAATCCACATCCAGGTGCCGGAATGTTAACCGGCTTCCCTTTCGAGGGACGGCGCACGAGTGCGCACTTTAAAACGGAGTTTCCCTATCTCTTAGGATCGACTAACCCATGTCCAACTGCTGTTCACATGGAACCTTTCCCCACTTCAGTCCTCAAAGTTCTCATTTATAAGCGCGGCCCTCCTTTAGAGGGGGGCCTCTAGGGGTCCCCAGGGGGGCTTACGTCCCTTACCTGGCGCTCGGGGGCGGCTAATCCCGAACCCCCCCCGATCGGCCCTATATAGCCCCCGGAAGGGTCGGAAGGGGGGGGGTACGTCGGCAAGATCTCAACTCGCCCCTATGCCCTTGGCAAAGGCCTTATGCCCGCAGGCCCGGGGCCGGCCCCGGGGGCCCCGGGCCAGCCCCGGGCCTGTCACCGCGTGTCGCAAGGCCCCGGGGCCGCTCCGGGCTGCAAGGGCAGCATCACGTGACTGCTGACTAAGCAACTTTTCTAAAATCTACTGATTAGTAAATTTTAGGAAATCACGTGACTGCTTACTAAGCGAAACCATGTCATGTGACTGCTTACTAAGCAGAACTTCAAAAGTTTTGATGTTCTATGATCGACGGGGGACTCGGGTAGCGTACCCCGGAGCCACCCCCAACGCCACCCTAAAAGCGACCCCGGAATCGATCGATTCAGCCAATTTCCACGCGGGGGTGATGCGCGGGGGTAGGCCTGGTAGGGGTTGATGGCGTAGCAGCCATGTTGACTTGGGGTGGTTGATGATGCGACAGCGTTGCTGTTGCGGGTACTTTGACACTATTCCCTAGCGCCCGGAAGCCTAATTATGGCGTACTGGAACGCTATCGCTTGGCGCCTAAAAGCTTAATCTTAGCGCGCCCCTTGGGGCCCCGGGCCCTTGGTAGGTTGCCCCTGCGGCCCCTACTACCCCGGGCGGACTCGTGTCTGCCCCTGCGGCCCTAGGGCAAGCTTTCTCAAACCACGGCCCGGGGCCGGCCCCAGGTACCCCTCCGGATTTTCAGAAATTGCCGACGTAGGATTTTCACCTCGCCGCCGCCCCCCCTAGCGGCGGCCTCCCTTCCTTCGCGCTGAGGGGGGTGCCGGCGGCCGGCCCATATCCCCGGAGGATTCGGGGGGTACCTATCCCGGAGGGTCACGTGATCCGAGCGCCAGGTAAGCGGGGTGAGCAAGCCTTAGGCCTCGCTAGTAGGGGGGGCCGCCGGGGATACTCTCCCCCGGAAGGGCCACGTGCTCCGAGCGCTAGGTGAGCGGGGTGAGTAAACCTTAGGCCTTGCTGGTAGGGGGGGCCGCTGGGGACGCTCCCCCCGGAAGGCACCTGATCCCAGCGCTAGGTTAGAGGGGTAAACGGGCCTTGGGGCTGGCCGGCCGCTGGCTACGCCTGGGGGGTCCCTCCCAGGAAGGCCCCGGAGGGTCACGTGATCTGAGCGCTAGGTGAGGCGGGTGAATGAACCTTAGGGGGGCTGGCCGGTGGCCCTCCTTCCGGGGGCGGCTCCGGGGGTCTCTGGGGGGGGTTTACGGCCCTTACCTGGCGTTCGGGGCGGCTAATCCTAAACCTCCCCCGATCGGCCCTATGTGGGCCCCGGAGGGGTTGGAAGGGGGAGGTAGGATTCTTACCTCGCCGCCGCCCCCCCCGGCGACCCCTATTATCTTAGGCGGTGGGGAGGTATAGGAGCGAGATACCCTTCCTTAATCCTTCCTCTTAAAGCTAGACTTAGAAGGTATAGTAACGCTAGGTAAGGACCTTAGTTTATAAAGGTTTTAACTTCTCCTTCCTTATAGAGATAGACCCCTCTTATAGGCTCTAATGGTCTCTTCTCTAGGCGTACCCTTATCTTATACCTCCTATGCAGAGGATAATAGGAAGGATATTAGGACCGCTATTTAATCTTGCTCTAGCCAGCGGCGGTATACTATCCTATACTATTCTTTAGGGACGGGAGACCCTCCTTACAAGGGGTACCCTTAGCCTGAATGCTAGGTAGCGACGGTAAACGTCCTTAAACGGGTGTTACGACCCGTCGTCTTCTAACTAGAAGGCTCCGGAGTCTAGGTGGATCTCGTAGAGAGGAGTGTCAAGGACTAGGGTAAACAGGCTTCGTACTAAACTGGTCTAATACAGGTTGAGTATTATATTTAGTGTCTAGGAGATATCTAGGTTAATAACATGAGTTGAGTACGAAGCTCCTATCTAAGGGAAAGATCACGCTTTCTATATAGATATAGGAAAGTCTATGCTCGCGCTGGTCGCCAGTAATCGACTTATATCGACTAGAGCGATCAGGTCGAGCGATCGCTCGACCCGTCATGCCAAGGCATGTTCGACTTTGGTAAGCGCCTATGGCGTCCGCCAAGGCTCCACTACCAAGGTCGTAACATTACCCCTTATCCCCTAAACCTTTATCCTAAAGGTTAGATGAACACTCATGTCGTCTCGTCCGTAGCAACGCCGCACTAAGCTATCGGACCGAGTGGCTTACAGGGGAGTAATTGCAATGGTGTCGTGTCTGCGATGCGCAAGATCTCAAAAGGAGTATCAGGTGTCTTCTCTTTCTCGAAGGTGCGCGGAATGCATTCGGCTCGGAAAACAATGCGAACCGGCCGTACCTGTCGTCCACTTCTCTGGTATTAATAAAGCTATAGAGAAGCTCGAACGCGAAGAGATGGAGATAGAGGTAGCGTAGGAGGCCGCCAACGAAATTACTCGTTAAAAACAGACGAAGCTGAAACGCCTTCGCTAACAGAAGCGCTTCCTAAAAGAGCAGGAACAGCGGATATTCGATAAGGGTCTCAACGATATCGAGGAGTTGGAACGTCTAGAAGAGCTTAAGAAGGCCGGTGAAGTTGAACGGGCACTCGCAGAGTGTCCTACCTTTTCAGAGTTCGAGGGTTCCGGAACTCTCCCGCCTGGAGCTCTCGAGTGGATCGCTCAGGGTGTGTCTGGGTTTAGTGATACTGCTAGAGGAGCTCTTGACAGTTCGTAAGATTCGTAACTAGTTCCCAGGTATTTTCTGAGTCTTCGTATCCTTTCTATTTTACTAGGTAGCTCTGACCTCGTTATGATAGAATCTTTTCGGCTTCGAATTCATTCTCCTCTTCTATATAGTAGTAGAAGGTTTCCTATAAAGGTGTGTTGGGGTCTACTAGTTCTAATATTGAGATATGGAATACTGGGTGGATTTTAGCGTCGGGTGGAAGCTGTAATTCATAGTTAACAGGCCCTTTGTTTCTAATAACTAAAAATGGTCCGACTTTAATGTGGTCCAGTTTCCTACTTAGTCTTATACCTTTCAAATTTTTTGTAAGGAGGTATACTTTATCCCCCTTCTTTAGCTGAGGACCCAATTTTCTTTTCTTGTTTACTAGTTTCTCTATAGTAACGTTGGCCTCGCTAATCGTGTGCTGCATGTCTTTATGCAGGCTTTTTATGTCAGAAGTCAACACCAAGGCTTTTTCGGCATCTGGTCCTTGTCGAGGATCTAGGAATAGGTTTGCGTGTCGACCGTAGTTTATAAAAAACGGTGACAGCCTTGTTATATCTGACCTTTTGTCGTTATATGCTAACTGTGCTATTAGGAGTAACGTAACCTAATTATTTTGCCTTTTATTAACGTAGTATCTAAGGTATACTTCTATTATCTAATTGGTACGTTTAGTCTATCTATCCGTTTAAGGGTGGTAGGCTGTTAATATTCGTAGTTTGGTTCTAATTAACGCGACCAAAGTTTTCTAATAGTTCGACGTGAAGAGTCTATCTCTATCCGAAGTTATTGATTCTAGTATGCCATAATCTCTGATTAGTCTGTCTAATAAAATGAATCCAAGCTGACTAGCGTTATAGGATTCCTTATATAGGATTATAATGGCGTACTTAATAAGTTTATCTACGATAACTATTATTGTATCGTACTTATTATTAGTTACCGGGTCAACTAACCGAGGTAACTTTATAATAAAGTCCATCGTGACGTCTTTCCATGGTGTATCTAGAACTTCGGCAAACTGAATTTGTCCGTACTTGGCATGTCTTGCAGATTTATTCTGCTGGCAGCATATACATTCCCTGATGTATTACTCGACTGACGCTCGCAGGTTTAATGCGGCGTACACTCTTTAAACGAGTTCCAATGTTTTAGATACTCCTAGATATCCTAGTAAAGGATCATTATGGTGATCCCTAATCACTTCTTCTGTTACTTTTAGTGGTAAGTACAGCTTCTGTTTGTACAGTAATAGGTCCCGGCTAGGCTGTTCCTTCCTAAGTCGTCCGGCTAGGTTGTTATTCTCGTATACTTCCTTTAAATCAGGAATTATATGTGTCGTGACTCGCATAGTCGTAGCCAGATTCCTTACTAGAACTAACGATCTATCGTTCTCTTATTTTAAGATGGGCTGTATCGTAATGTCTTTTATTTATATATAGTCAGATCGTCTACTTAAAGCGTCTGCTCGTCCATTGTCTTTTCCTAGGGTGTACTGAATTTTAAACTTGTATTGCCTAAGGAGTTTAGACTATCGAACTTATCGTCGATTTAACTCTTTCGTGGTTATAAAACCCACTAGGTTTTTGTGATCGGTGAAGATGGTAAGTTCCAAACAACTTTCGGCATATACTCTCTAATGCTGCAGAGAATAGACGACTGCTAAAAGTTCCTTGTCGTGTATATCATAGTTCTGTTCTACTGGAGACATCTTGCGTGAGTAGTATACTACTAGATACTATTTGCCGTCTTTCTATTAATAGAGGCACGCTCTAATCGTAAGATCTGAAGCATCTGTCTTAATGCGTACTGGTTCTCTATTTTAAAACGTATAGAGTACTAGAGGATCTATATAAGCTTGCTTTAGTTCTTTAAATGCTTTTTTCTGGTTAGTATCCCATCGAAATCCCGTGTCCTTTTTGGTGATTTCTATTAGTGGCAAGGCCTTCTTAGAGTAGCCTTCTATGAAACGTCTGTTAAAGTTGGCGAATCCTAAGAATCCTTGTACTGATTTGACATCGTGTGGTGTAGGCCATTCCTGTATAGCCTGAATCTTCTCAGGGCTTATACGAACGCCTTTAGTTGTTATTATAAACCCTAAGAACTCGACTAAGGTCTTATAAAACTCGCATTTCTCTGGTTTCAGGAGGAGTCCCGCTTGTAATAGATATGTTAATACATCCTGTATATGCGGGATATATTCCCTAAGAGTCTTAGAGTAGATTAATATATCATCGAGGTATGCGATCGCTGTAAGATCTAAATAAGCTCGTATAACATTATTAACTAATGCCTAGCAGGTTACTAGTACGTTGGTGAGACTAAACGGCATGACCAGGTACTTATAATATCCATACCGAGTCCTGAATACTATTTTCCATTCGTCACCTTCTTTTATTCGAATTAAGTTATACGCTCCTCGAAGATTCAACTTTATAAAGATCTTTGCTTTAGCTAGCCGGTCCTACAGCTCGCTAATATTTAGTAGCGGGTAATAATTCTTAATCGTTATATCGTTTAACTTTTAATAGTCTACGCATAATCGTAGTAACCCGTCTTTCTTCTTTACGAAGAGTATCGGATATCCTGCTAGTGATTTGGATTCTCGAATAAATCCCTTTTTTAGGTTCTTATCAAGGTACCCGCGTAGTACTATAAGTTCCTTTTCGGATAACGTATAGATAGGTCCAAACGTTAGTTCCTTCCCTAGTTCGAGTTCGATCTTATAATCCCAAGGTTGGTGTTTAGGCAGAGCTTTTACTATTATCTCTTTTATAAAGAGGCGTTTCCATCTTTAATACTCTTATAGGATGTTAGGAGTGCTGTCAGTTACTCTAAGAACTCTAACTTGTTGACCTGGCGGACCGCTGCCAGTATCTGTTGAGTCGGATCCTTGTGTTTCAAGGTCATCCTTATTCGAAATTGAGGTAACACATGCCTCAACCGTTCTTCGGTTCGATTTCTTATCCACCGTCGTCTACTGTCGACGTGTAGGTTAGAATCTGGTGATATCGCCAGTTCGCTCAAACTTAAGTACTTTTCTTCTCCAGTTGATTGCTGGGTTATGCTTTTCCAACTAAGGCATACCTAATATGATGTAATAGGTGGCTATCCCTATAATATCGAAGGATATTTCCTTATAGTATCGTTGAATTATAAATAGTAGCGAGGTTATCTCCTCGTCTACGCTTCCTTTTAATAGCGTTGACCCGTCGGCCATTTATAAGTCATATAGATCCTTTTTTCTTCGCGTTAGTAGGCCCACTAACCGTACTAGTGCTTTAGAGATGAAGTTTCCAGATACTCCAGAATCTATCATTGCTATAGTCCGCTAACTATCTATTTTAACCGGTATATTTATATATATTGCGTAGTTCGTTGAATATAGCTGATATATTTTTAGGGTAAGGACATTGATTTCCTTATACTTCCCCTTAGTACAAGGAATTACTCTTTTCCCGAAAAGGATAGGAATCCGGTAGTTCTTTTTATATACATGTGCTTCCTGTAATTATTATAGAAACAGGCATACTAATCGTCCAAGTGGTACTCTAACGTGTACCCGTCATGTTTAAGGTGCTTATAAAGACTGCTATACCATCTTTAGTCATGGTTCGGAAACCACTTCCTTGATCTTTTAGTTGCTAAATGCTAATAACAACTTATATTATTATAGCTTGACTAAATCTTTCTACACGTTCGGATCCTAATAGATTTCCCTAAGTTTATCTTCGCTTGGTAGTAAACCATATATGTTTCGTTGGCGCAGGCTAACCAGTACATTACTCCGTGCTATAGATGTGCTGAGTCGTTCCTGAACTCCTTCTGTAGAAGTCCTCCTGCTACCTTTTCTTGGTAGAACTCTACCCGTTCCTCGAGTTTTATCTGTGGATCTTTTAATGTGGAAGCTCGAGATACTGCTCTATCACCTTCTTTCTTAGAAGTCTGGCTGAGGTTTTCCTAGTCGGAATCATCCTCGCTTTCTCGGCTTTATTCGGGTTTTCCCCTCCGAATATAACTACCATTATATTCGTTATTAGAGTCTAATTCCTTGAGTTATTCGTGAATATCTACTAGCCTTTATTCAATCTTTGCGATGTTTCTCTGTTTCTTAGCTATTTCTTCGCGTAATTCTTCTTCTCTAGATTATAGTTCTCTGTTAATAGGTGGATTGACGAGGGCTAGTAAATCATCTATAATTATATCTAGCTCGGTGTCGTCGTACTCCGTTTCTTGTTAATCCCTTGGAGGTTCAGTCTTCCTAACTGGAACTCTTTCTAATATATTTAACTGAGGTCGTTTCACCATGTTTTTTAACCTGTAGTCTCTGGCGATGTGGCCCGGTTTGCTACAGCTATAGCAATTCATTGCTTTCTTACCCCCTTGCTATTTCTTACCTCTAAACGGTTTCCTTTTCTCGGTGAAGTCTAACTCTATTAGCATCGGACCGTAAGGATCGCGTGAGAATCGTTTCTTCCTATGACTTCCTCCGGAATAGAGTCCTGTGTAACTGAGTCTAGAAACTCTACTATTATGGCGTAGTTCCATTACTAACTCGTGGATCTGGTTATCAACTCGTGTTAAGGCTCTTATTAATAAGTCCAAGTTATTATAAACGGCTCCGTCTCGCATAAGTTCCTTCTTCACCTGAGGTTTTAATCCTCTCCGATACATTACTATCAGCGCGTTATTATCCCAGTCGGTTCTTATAAAGTACTATTAAAACTGTGTCGTATACTTAGATGCCGATTTCTTTTATATCAGGTGCTGGATGACTCTCGTCGCTACGCTAGCTTTATTAGAAGGTCCGAATATCCGTCTTATCTCCTGGCGGAAGAGCGTTAAGCTCTCTATCTATAACTTAATAGAGATATTATCGTCGTCGTCGGGATCTTCTATATATCGTTTAAGAAATGGGGCGGACTATCTCTAGGCCCGTCCTCTTATATAAGTTATTATAAATAGTAGTTATTTCTTTAACCTAATAGCGTCTTTATTAAAAGAGAAGTATAGCTATATCTATACTAACCACTCTTTAAGTTTATCTTAATCGCCATAGTATAAATCTGGTTTAGCAACCTTAATACCTTCTTTAACTTCTGCTATTACTAACTGTCGTGGACCGCGTTTACCTGGGGTGAGGTCCCTTTATCCTGAGGTACTCATCTTGAGGGTACTTAAAGTGTTACGACCCGTCGTCTTCTAAATAGAAGGCTCCGGAGTCTGGGTGGATCTCGTAGAGAGGAGTGTTAAGGACTAGGGTAAACAGGCTTCGTACTAAACTGGTCTAATACAGGTTGAGTATTATATTTAGTATCTAGGAGATATCTAGGTTAATAATATAAGTTGAGCACGAAGCTCCTATCTAAGGGAAAGATCACGCTTTCTATATAGACATAGGAAAGTCTATACTCGCGCTGGTCGCCAGTAATCAACCTGTATTAACTAGAGCGATCAGGTCGAGCGATCGCTCGACCCGTTATACCAAGGCATGTTCGACTTTAGTAAGCGCCTATAGCGTCCGCTAAGGCTCCACTACCAAGGTCGTAACAACGGGCAGGCGGTATCCCGTCCTTAGAGGTAAGACTAGGGGAGTAGGTAATAGCTACCCTCTACTATTATAGGTATAGTAATTTCCTATACAGTTATATCTTAATATTTTAATATTTATTATTAGGTACCCTACGAACTAAGTAAACCGATAAATATCATGGATTTTCTATTCTAGATAGCTAATAATTAATATATACTATACCCTAGATAATAGATCCTTAATAATAGTAGTAATACTAGATATTTAATTATAGCTACTCTAAGCGCCTTATTATTAGCTATATAATACGCCTTTTTACTAGCTACTAAGAGCGCCCTCTAATAAACACGATACTAAAGAATAAAGGAAACTCTATTTCTACTAGACTAACCGCGTCGGGTCGGTACTTCGAACTCGAGTCGGGTTCCCGACTCGACTCTTAGCGAGTTAATAACAAATTCCTAGCCCGAGTATTCGGGTCAGTACTAATAGTTAGTACCGAGTATTCGAGTTAATACTAAGGGGTGGTACTAAGTATTAGTACCGAAGTATTAGCCCGACTCGCTAAGATATTAGTTCTACTATATTATTTTGCCAAGACTATTATATTAGGAATTTTTTTTATTTATAATAGTATTTTATACTATATATATGACTTACTAATAGATTACTAAGCGTGATTATTATTACTAACTAGGTAATTCTTAATAGTAGATAAGGTAATATAGAAAGATAATAGCTAATTAGCTATTCCTATAGATATAATAGCTATAATATTACGAAAATTTTTTATTTATAATAGTATTTACTATTATATCTATATTTTACTACTATTTTACTAAGCATTATTATTATTACTACCTAGCCTAGCCTAGGTAATTCTTTAAGGTAATGCAAAATAGTAATGCATATCCCTAGGGAAGTAAAGGGGGTAGTAAAATTCTAATTGAAAAAAAATCTATTTTTAGTATAGAGGTAATTCTAGAAAACTTTTGGGGTTCCTTACTATTTTATTAGGGGCTTGGCGTCTTGGCGATACCTTGGCGAGTCGGGTCGGGTTAACCCGACTCGCTAAGGTACCGAGGGCTTTTCGGGTTAATACCGGGAACTGGTACCGAGTATTCGGGTTGGTACCTAAACAGGTACCGAGTATTCAGGTCGGTACCAATCTATAGTACTAAAACCCGACTCGACGGTTAGTCTAATTTCTACTACGATTTATAGTAATCTAAGGAAGGTATTTAAAAGAGTAATATTAGTTCTCTTATCTACCCTTTAACTTCCTTTAACCGTTACCTCCCTAACTCTCTATACTTACTAGGAAATATATTAATAATATTAATATATAAAACCTCTGTTACGTATAACTATTTAATACCTCAACTATAATACAGAAAATCCTTTCTAGGAAGCTATTTTAAGGTGATTCCTATAACTAATAACCCTCCGTCGGACTGGCGTCTAAAGAAGTCTCTTAAGCGAACTACTAGTTAATACCTAGGATCTACTTCCCCTTAAAAATCCGTCTTTAATGTAGTTAACCTTACTAAAGATTCACCTTCTAATATCTAGAGTAAAAAGATAGAAAAGATAAAACTAATTATAAGTATTAAGGAGGAATAAGACGATGCTAAGAAAGATAATAACAAGCCTATATCTTATAAGAAGGCGAGAAATTCAATTCTTAGTATTAAGGATACCTAGACCGTTATAAAAATCTAGTACGGTAAATAGATTACTTAATTAACTATATCTATAAGTAGGTTAATATAAGGCCTGTACCCGCTAGCTTTATAGCGGCGTATTAGGTAATAAAAGACGTAGAGTTATATTATAGGGTTTAATGACAGGTATAGGTCTACTAATAGATTAGGTAGTAGGCCTACTATTATAGTAGAACTAATCTCTAAGGAACTTAGAAGAATAATAGGGGATAGTTAGAAAGACATATATCTACTAAGTATAGGCTTAGCCTAGGCCTCCCGTTACTAGGACATCACCCCGTATTTCTAAGGAAGGTTACCTAAAGCAGGTTATAAGATAGTATGTAAGGCGTATATCTACCTAAGCCTAATAAGTACCTCCCCTCCTAGGCTGTAGTCCCTAGGGCTAATAGAATTAATTGGAATACTCGTTAAAAAACCTTAAAACTACGTAGGAAAAATAAGGGAAAAGAGTTATTTAATATACTACTACTAATATAGCGTTAATATTAGCTAGGCCGGACGCGCGTATTAAAACCTTCTATAAGGTAGTAATAATATTATTTAGTAGTCGGTAATAGAGTATATTAATAAATTATCTAGATAGTATATATATACTTCTAAACTATTTATATCTTTTAATTATACTAAGATAATATATAATATAATTTAGAATTATTCTAATTACCTTTAATACGTAGTTAGATACTTAGCTTATTAACTTTAAGTATTAAGGTATATAATATTTTTATATAATTAATATTATTATATATTAATAGGGAATAACTTATTAGGTATAGATATTAGTAATATATATTAGTAATAATATAGAAATAAGAAGGCGATATTAATTAGTAGGCGCGTATACTTTATTATTAATAATAGACTAAATATCTATAGATATAAGATGTAACAAGTAACGCGTTACTCTAATATATTAATTATAAAATTAGATAGAACCTTTATTATTATTATTATAATTTAAATAGCTAAAAAAGGAACTACGCTAAGATAGCGCCGTAGGATATTAATAAAGTTCTTATCCTAATATTTAAAACTTCTTATAACTCCCTTAGCCTCTCTTATAAGTACTTACTTTAACTTAATAATATTATAAAATATATTT
>JAABUV010007510.1_pt1 | contig 11418 bp, 12 predicted proteins | sample 5559971 | NCBI WGS metagenome assembly JAABUV01 (sample SAMN10711881, study PRJNA513362) | rock metagenome | isolation source: Antarctica rocks | place: Antarctica: Victoria Land, Knobhead nord | collected 2015-12-19
ATGGGGCCGGCCTCCTGGCGGCGCGGTGGCCGCGGTGGCTGGCCTGGGCCGCCTGCCTGCTTGTGCTCGTGGGGGGCAACGGGGCCACCTATGCCATGATGGCGCCCACGTCATCGGCGCACAACGATCTGCGCTATGAGCCATTGCAGGCCCAGCACGAAGATGGAGGAATCGTGGCCTATCTCAACGCCCATCCCGTTCTCCAGGTGCTGACCGATTCGTTTTCCAGTTTCCCCATCATCATCCAGGCGCAGCAGCCCAAGCAGTTTATCATCACCTCGGACATCGACTTCAAGAGCATCTTAAACTATCCCTTCGGGCGGGCCAATGCATTTCTTGTGCCTCGTCCGACCACGGTCGGGGCGCTCGACGCCGTGAATCGGCGCTATCCTCAGCTGTGGAGCAAGGGTGAGCCCTGGGCTCATCTCATCGCGGAGTTTCCGGGAGGGTACCACTGGCGTCTCTACGCCATCGACGCGACCGGCTACCACAGGCCGCGGGGCAGCTATTGGTTCCACACCTGTGTGACGGCGTGCCCATAGCCTCCCGCACGGCGGCCAAGCGTGCGGGAGGAATAGAACATAAGACATGGTTCAGCGAACGCTTGGCGCAGCTTGACAGTTTGAATCTCTACCAGGCGCAACACTGTCAAGTCCGTTTGAACCATGCCTAAGAATAGAACATAAGAAAGATAGGAGGCATGGTCATGGATCAGGATAAGCAGGCGCGCGGGCACCGGATGCTGCACGGCGCGGGCGTGAGCGCGCCGCTGAGCGGGATGGACGCGCCCGCGGAAAGTAGTCGAATGGCGCGCGTGCAGGGGGCGATCAGCGGGGCGGCCCCCGACACCGTCCAGGAGGTCGTCGACACGCTGCTAGTCGCCGAGCAACTCATGATGACCTTCTACTACACGGCGCTCACGAGCCCGCCGGTGATGCACGATCACCGGCTGGGCGGCCCGTCGGCCGACCCCAACAATCCGGGGCTCCCGCCGGGCGGCATTCCCCGGAACGTGCGTTTCCTGCAGGCCGCGCTGGACGCCGAGGTCAAGCACGCGGCCGCCGCCGGGAGCGCGGCCGCGACGGGTGGTCGCCCAGGGTTTTATTTCCCCGCGACCGCCTTCGCACGCCTGGGCAGTCCGACGGAGGCAGGCAGTTTCCTGAGCGTGCTCGACACGCTGGAAACGATGTGCGTTGGCGTCTACATCGCGGCGGCGCGGCAGTTTTTGCGGGTCGGGCGCCCCGACCTCGGGCGCGTGGCCATCCAGATCATGGGGGTCGAGGCCGAGCATCGCATGCTGGGCCGCGAGATCGGCGCGGCCTGGCCCGCCAACAACCTCACGCTGGAGCGGGCGCCCTACGCCTCCGTCGGCGGTGCGGACGAGGTAGTCCGCCCCTTCGTGACTGGTAGGGGCTTCGCCGCGGGGACGACGACGGCCGTCGCCGTGCCGACGGCGGCGCAGGCCAACCGCGTGATCGGGCGGAATCATACGCACTTCGTGGCCCACTTCCGTGTCGGTGTGTAGCCACGGGTGGCGCGAGCGGTGGGGCAAGCCTACGTCGCCCGCCGGCCCGTCGGCAGCAGCTAAGGATAGCACAAAGAGGATCGGCTTTAACATAATATTCTGCCCCGTAAGGGGGTGTCCGGCGTATCGAACGGGCTCAGCGGCGCGTTTCACATGACCAAAAGGGTCGTCGCGCGGCATCCCATCGTCGATGTGACCACTCCATGCCGCGGTAAGCGTGCCTTCGACGGAGGCGAACTACAGTTATCGTCAAATCGGGAGCGTGAACAGGGCAATGCGTAGCGTTGGACGGGTTATGTATTATGTTAAAACCGACCATCCACAAGGAGAGGAAAATGAGCGAACATAGCGCGGATAGCGCGGAGGATAATGGTGTGCTGCTCCGTCGCGCGGCGAGGCCAGGGCGCAAGCGGTTCCTGCAGGCCACGGCCGTCGCGGGGGCGGGGTTTTTGTTGGCGGGTGCTGGCACGGGACGCGCTGCCGCGGCGACACCTCCCGCGGCGGCCTGTAGCGAGACTGTGCGGGATATCCTGGATACGGCCCTCATCGCCGAGCGCTTGGCCGTAACCTTCTACCATGCGGGACTATCGGAGCGCCCAATCCTGCGCGACAAGCGTGTAGCTGGCTCGTCGGCCAACCCCAATGCCGTCGCGCGTGACGGTGATCCAGGGAACGTCGCGTATCTCCAGGCCGCGCTCGATCAGGAGGACACGCATGCCCACCTCCTGCAAGGGCTGGGTGCGACGGCTCCGTACACGCGGTTCTATTTCCCCACCGCGACCTTCGAGAAGCTGGGTTATACGACGCACCCCGGCACGTTCCTCTGGGTGCTCGATCATCTCGAAACGGCGTTCATCGGCGCCTACCTCGCGGCGGTCGCGCGCTTCGACGTGCTCGGGCGGGACGACCTGGCGCTCCTCGCCATGCGCATCGTGGGGGTCGAGAGCGAGCACCGGGCACTCTGTCGTGTGATCGCGGGGGACGAGCCGGCGAACAACGTCACGGTCGAGGTCTCCTCGTTCGCCTGCGTCGGCGACGCCGTGGCGGCCTTGCGGCCTTTCCTCACAGGTGAGGGACTCCCCGGTGGCGGCGTGGCGCGGCCGCTTCCCACGCGGGCGCAGGTCGCGCGCGCGGTCGGGCGCAACAAGAGCGGGTATTAGGGGACGGGACGCGGGAGGACGTCATGCCCATGTCGGAATCAATCCACCTCGCCGTGCGACCGGAGTCGGCGCACCTCGCGCCGGGTGGTCGGCTCGTTTTCCTGCTCGTGTTAGAGAACACGAGTGATGTCGTGTTGGAGGATACATCAACGCAGCGGGCGTCACGGGACATCGCGGTGATCGTTGACGTGGGCAGCGGCATGCGCATGGACCTACAGCCGGTGGAGGTCGCGGAGCTTCGGGACACGCTCCATACACCCTGGCTCCATGTAGCAAAGGATTGGACCATGCGTCTTCTCGATAGTGAGAGCCATGAGCGGATCCTGGTCCGCACAACGCACGGCATACGCTCCCGCCAACCGGCGGAACGTCTTGGTCTGGGTGTTCGTCGTGGTGGAGCGTTGAGGTCCTCGTGTCTCGTCCTCTTGATCTTCATCGCGTTCATATGTCCAGGGGGCGCGTGGGCCGGCACAGCGAACGGCGCGGTCACAGGGATGATGAACGCACACCTAGCCATGGCGCGAGCGGGGAACACGGTAATGACTCTTCCGGGCGGCGGAATCCTCACGGCCGGTGGCCTCGATGCCGTACACCGACCCACCGCCCGCGCCCAGTTCTACGATCCGCGTACAGGGGTGTGGGCGGCGACCGGAAGCTTGCATGAGGCACGCGCGTTTCACACGGCGACACTCCTTCCCGCCGGTAAAGTTCTCGTCGCCGGCGGCTACGGTGTGGCGGGCTATGTAGCGAGCGCCGCGTTGTACGAGCCACGGAGCGGGACATGGACGACGACCGGGGCCCTGTGCACCGCACGCGCGTTCCATACGGCGACATTGCTCCCGACGGGCCACGTCCTCGTCGCCGGTGGCTCCCGATGCCGCCGTACCGGCCAATATACATGCGTGCCACTGGTCCTCGACAGCGCCGCGTTGTACGACCCACGGAGCGGGACGTGGGAAACGACGGAGCACATGGTCATATCCCGCGTCTCCTCCACGATGATGCTGAGGGGAGCCATTGCCGTCCTTGCCATGGGACAGGAGGGCCTACCTGTCCAGCGCTGCGTTGTACAATCCTCACGCATGGAGATGCATGACGACCGGCCGTGGGTGGGAGGATCGTCGCCATGCAGGGGCGCGGGACGGCGGCTGAAGGCGGGACTGGAGGCGGTATGCTGACCGACGACGGCATCGGCGTCCTCGCGTCCCCTGAGCCCCCCAGTACACGCGACAATGTAGTCGTCGCCGGTTCTCTGCTCCGCGCCGACGGCAGCGGTGAGGTGGGCAACGCCGTCTACGGGACGACGAGCCTCCGGCGGGACATCACCGTTTCCCCGAGCGACGGTGCATGGCACGCCTGGTTCGGGTGGCGGCCGTACGGATCGCCGGACCGCCGACGGTGCGGCGCGACCGGACTATCCGGTGCCAGACGAACCTGGCGCGCGCCAGGTTTGCGATATGGGAAGCGTACCATTACCCAGGCCTGTTGCTTCAGCATCACGGTCCGCGCCGCCTCCGTAGTGGTCGTCGATGTCACGGGGCGTGCGGAAGGGGTGAAGAACAGGCGTTTCACGCTCCATGGCGTCAGTTGGGACCATGTGCTATCTAACGCCTCCACGGTGCCACCCGCTCATCGTGAAAGCTCCCTCGACACGACCCCCTTCCACAATGGGGTCGCCGCGGGCATAATCGTCGTCGTGGTGCCGGAGGAGCGGGGCCAGTCGCATGCACTAACAGTCAACGGGCGCGTGGCTGGCGCGGACCGTCCGTCGACGCGGGCACGTCGCGTAGCGCGTCGCCCACGGTGTGCGATGTCGCACATGGACGCCTACACCGCACGCCATGTTGCTCTCTGGCACCTGGGACTCCCGGCTCGGAACAACTGGCGTAAACGAATAAGGAATAGCACATGTTTGGCTACATAAGCGGTGACGCGTCGCGCGTCGCGGATCGCGAACAAGGGGCTGTTGCTGGTCCCCTCCTTTCCATTCTCCAGGCCCTCCATCGGGAGATGCGGCGGAGGACGGGTGTGGTGGACGGCGCCTTTATGCTGATCGTGTTCGCGCTCGCTCTCCTCGTGCGCGTCCACGACCTGGGACGTCAGTCTCTGTGGCTCGACGAGGCGACGCAAGTCTGGTCCTCCTCCCTTCCCATCCGCACGATCCTCGCCCGGTTGGCGCAGAGCGACACACAGCCCCCCTTGTATTACATCGCGCTCCATGGATGGATAGTGGCCTTCGGGCGATCGGCGGTGGACGTGCGGTTCCTCTCTGCTATGACGGGAGCGCTGGCCCCACCCCTCCTGTATGCCGTGGGTCGGACGTTGGCTGATCGTTGGGTCGCGGTGCTGGCCGCGCTGCTTCTCATCGCCAACCCCTTCCACATCTGGTATAGCCAGGAAACGCGTGGCTATGCCTTGATGGCGACCCTGGCCCTTGGCGCAGCGTGGCTGCTGCTACGTTGGGTAGGTTCTGCGCGGCCCCTGTGGGGAGTCCTGCTCGCGCTGGCGAACGCGCTCCTGCTCTACACACAGAGCACGACGGTGTTATTCGTGGCGGCGCAGGTAGGCTACGTCGTCGTCACGACGGGCCCGCGCCCCCTCTCTTCGACGCGGATGACCCGGTCTATCCGACTCCTGTGGCCCTTCGTAGGCGCCCTCGCGCTGTGGCTGCCCTGGGTCCCGACGACGCTCGCGCAGATGGGGCGGGGGCAGACAAGCTGGATCCCGTACGCGACCGGCGGGGACGCGTGGACGTTCCTGCGCGCGCTCACCGGGCTGGACACGGGCCTGGGCCAAGTGCAACCGGATCTCTTACACCAAATCGTCGCGGGTCTCCTGCTCGCGGTCGCGGTCGCGTCCCTGCGCGTGGGCTGGCGGGAGGCGTTGCTCTTCATGGGCCCGGCGGTCCTCCTCTTCGCCCTCTCCACACACCTGCACCTGTGGGCTCCGCGCGCCGTCCTGTTCGCCGCAGGCGGCATGGCCGTGCTTGTGGCGCGCGGACTCGCACGTCTCCCACGCCCTGCTGGCCTCGCCGCCCTCATCCTGATCGCGGGTCTGGGCGCGCTAGCACCGACGCCGGCGAAGGAACCCTGGCGGGGATTAGCCGCCGTGCTGTGCGCCAATGCCCGGCCCGGCGATGTTGTCTACGCCGAGCCCGACTATGCCCTGGCGCCGCTGGCCTATTACACCATGACGCGGCCCTGCCCCTCCTTGATCCTCTCGCCCCTACAACCCCTGCCTACCACCCCCGCGGCTTTCCTTGCTCATGTGTTCACCCGGCAAGGGGTGGAGGCACGGGCGGCGGCGTGGCTGTCAGGGGGAGGGGGGCCGACGGAGCAGGGGGTGTATCGCCAACTCGTCGCCCAGCGCGCGCGCATCTGGTTTGTGTGCCGGGATCAAGGACTGGCGTGCCCCGGGCCCCAGGGCACGACCTTTCGCGTGCAGCCTGTACAACGCGCGTTATTCCAGTGGCAGGGCGAGTTGATCTTGACATCGGCGCGGATCGGGTCGTCCCAATCGTCGTAATGTATGGCACCGACAGGGGGTGGACTTAGCCACATGACAGGTACAACCCCACGGAATTGTGGTTAGGGATGAGATGACAGGAACGGGACCATACGGCATGCTGTCTTTGTTACCACACAAAGGAGTGGACTTGTCCTCATGACTGGGGCTCTCCCGCGTATAACGTGAAAACGGGTTGACCCGACAAGGGGGGGCGGCCAACAGGCCAATACATGAGCAGTGGCAGGGACGTTGGCCCACTCCCGATGCGGCGCGGGCACGTACCCCTGACCCAATTCACGTTATGTGAGGGAGAGCCCCAGTCATGCGGACAAGTCCAAGCTGATGTACTTGCTTGAGCCGCTTGAGAACCAACGGGGTAGGCGGTGCGATACGTCACCGCCTACCCAGTGCGCCTCGTAAAAGCGTCGTTACATCCGGTTAATCTCCTTCGATTCTCATCATCGCTCTTCGATCTAACCCTCCCAGGGCGCGGGTACATCCATGACGTTTCTGAGGATGGAGGTAGAATTGTTCAGGAATCGTCATGCCAAACGATCCAAGGCGCGGGTTCACCATGGAAGAAAAAGTGTTGTGCCGCGCGCAAAGCATCCTGGATAGATACGGTCCAAGAAGTAGGATATTGATCTACTTGGCCGTTGCTCAGACGAAAATCGAGCATCGCGTCCTGTGACTCCACATGCGTTGGATTGCGTGAAGAAAAACCCGTGTCGCCCTCGTATCGAAAGTACACAAGCAAGGCACGGTTGCCGTTAGTGAGAATATAAAGTGCAGCTTGACCTGCGGCATCCCCGTCTTGCACAAGATTGATTTCGTTCCATTGTGTGCTATGCACCGGTGAGAGATGGTTGTTAAGTTCCATGGCGTCCAGAGCAACAAAGTTCTGGCTATTTATGCTGCCATGCATAAATAAACTCCCTAATAAGATTTGTGCTTTAGCCCGTACCCGTTCCTACTTTTTTAGGAACGGGTACGGGCTAGAAAAGCTTAGGGCGAGGTAGTTGTAGGAACCGCTGTTTACGGTCTAATCAGATGGTAACCATCTGGAGCGTAAACCTCCAATTCTTGGATACCCAGCTGTCTTGCCAACGATCTCACGCCGCCGTTTTGACCGCAAGCTTGACAAAGAGGACGATCAACAAATAGACGAGCTCGGCTGCTCCTGACCCCAGCATTTGTCGCTTGTTGGAATACATCGGTTTCAGCATGGGTGCGAGAGATAGCGTTTACCTTCAGGGTAACTTGTTGACCATGGGCATTGATACCGAAGAAATCACGGCTTCCAATCTCTAACGTCGCTAGGGTCGATCTATCCTGCGCGCTTCCCGCCGCAGGTAGGCCAAGGTCGTATCTGAGTTGTGCTAGTTGAGTGAATGCTTTAGCGACGTCACCACAATCCGCATTATGCACGAGCACGCGCGCCGCGCCGACGAAGAAGGTGTGGTCATGGGCGACGGTGAGCGTGTAGACCACCGCCCGCCCCACGCCCCGCCGTAGCCTGACGACGACCGCATCGCGCCCGTCCGCCTCGCGCAGCCGGTCACCCACCCGCAGTTGCCCCGCCTCCAGCCAGCCAGGCTTGCTCGCGCCTTCGTCCACTGGCGCGGGAATAGTATGGACTACTATAAGTTATATTTCTTGACGATTGGGCAGTTCCCCATTTACTCTAACGACATGTTCTAGGAGGATTGGACGATCATGCGCAAAGGCGTCGAGGAGCGTCTGGCCGAACACGCAGATGGTGAAATTGATGCAGTCGCTAAATAGACAGAAGCTGAAATCCTCAGCTAGGAAGACATAGAAGTCCCCGTCGGGCAGAACCGGCACTTTCCAAGCAGCCCAACTCGAGGCATCGGAAAACCGATGAGGGTAGAACCAATAGCTTTGGTGCTGCCAATCGAGGGCATACAGGCGCTGATCTTGACTAATACAACGCCGTAAGGCTGCTAACGTTTTCTGATCGAGGTCATCCTCCAAGGCGTCGCGGACTGTTATGTCCTCCTCGAATACATACCCAATAGCATAAGTAAGTGAGGGAGTTTGTTCTTTACCCGCGCGCGAACCCATAGGGAAATGCAACTCGGCGAAAAGGCGTTCCCATACCCCATCTTCCTCACGCTGCGTCAGTGGCATCCACACGCCGTCATCGGTCATCGCGCCCCCTGCCCTACGCTCAACGCGACTAGGCACACAATCATTGCAAACTACAGCGACTGCACGCCTAGCCACGTCGTTCCACCAGTCTAACCTAGAAGCAACATTCCATGTTCCTCAACTAAGTCGAACAAATGCGGGCAATCCTGCGTCCCCGTAGTGAGTCCACGAATAGTACACTTCACCTCTTGCCCCTGTGACAATGCGCAACACTCCCCGCTGAGTTGACTCGGGTAATAGCACCGTGTACTCATGATAGTATCCTGCCGCTGCCTGCGGTAGATCCCCAGCTAGATTCCTGAATATAGCGCCCCAATTCCTGCCCAATCGGCCCGTCGGCGGCGCCTCTCTGCCGGTGATTCTCCTGATGGCTTGCCCCACAGCGCGTTTCTCAGCCGGGGGCAAATCCTTAAGAAAGATCCATGCGGGACAGTCCGACGCGTTATGCACGAGCACCCGCGCGGAGCCGACGAAGAAGGTGTGGTCGCGCGCGACGGTGAGCGTGTAGACCACCGCCCGGCCCACGTTGCGCCGCAGCCCCGCCACGACCGCCTCGGTCCCGTCCGCCTCGCGCAGCCGGTCACCCACCCGCAGTTGCCCCGCCTCCAGCCAACCTGCCCGGCTCGGTCCTTCATCCACCCAGAACGAATGGGTCACCGTCGTCGTGATCGCGCTCCCGTCGCCCAACTCGACCGCCAGCAGCGGCGACACCGGGTCCTGGATCACGGCCTGCACCGCCTCGGCCTCGACTGTGCCCGCCGTGGGGTCCTCGGCGAGCACGCTGTCCCCGACGCGCAAGCTCTCGATGGCCCGCTCGCCGCGCGGCGTCGCCACCAGCGTCCCCGCGACGAAGCAGGTCGCGCAGCTGCGCACCACGCCCTCGACCCCACGCGCGGCGCGTGAGCGTATCTCCGTGTCGATGGCCGCCTCGTCCACCCCGCCGACGTGCAGGCCCACCTTCTCGAGCAGCTTGACCACCACCGCGCCCAGCCCCGCGTGCGCTCCCGCCTTCCCGAGCAATTCGCTCCAAAATCTGCCTTTGGCGTTCAGCCACCCATGTCCGTATGCCCTCCATCATATTCAATTAGGGGTCAGGATGTTGGGAGTATTATTTATGCGGGATAGCTAAATTCCCCTCCTAGTTGACACAGTGCAAGTAACTCCTCGCTTGAATACACCTTGTTGACCAGGTCATCCACAACGCTCGGCCAACGCGCGACGAATTTGCACGCGAACTCCACTGCTAAACGCTGACTTTCCGGCGCATTACCTATCTCGACGACAATATTGGTCCTTGGCTCACCTCCAAGTTTCTGTCTGATGGTTTGCAAATCTCGGTACCCTTCGAACTGCGGGCTTTCGTTGTCTATCGCAACCCAAATATCACCTCTTTTAATAGACAAATAGCCATCAAAGACGTCATCTGAAGTGATTACCGCCCCTATCTCCTGCAGGAACCTATCGAGTTCACGTCGCCTGATCTCAGTGCTAGAAATAATAGCGATGGTCCCGGCCATCTACTACCGTCCCAGCTTATGGATTTCTGTGAGCAATTCATCCTCGCTTCGTACGATTATCACTCCAATCGCTCTAAATTGGCTGTCCGCTTGGTTGCTGTACTCACGAGAGAACAAGAATACAGGCTTGCCAGATGGATTGAGCGTCTTGTTGTTTACTAGCTTGGTAGCTTGTTTGAGCTTGTCTTGCGTCTGAATCGTCACCTCGATGATGGCCTGATCTATTTCTATGTCAATATCGCCAGCCCTACCTGGGATATCAGGGTGCTTGAAAGGCTGGTTGAACAGCCTGATGTCATAGCCATGCTTGTCGAGGAAATCGGCCACGACCCCCGGCTCTCTGTCGGCACGATTCGCTGCATTCAGCGCAGCTTGAATCTCCTGCTTGATATACGAACAGGTCGCGTTATGCACGAGCACCCGCGCGGAGCCGACGAAGAAGGTGTGGTCCTTGGCGACGGTGAGCGTGTAGACCACCGCCCGGCCCACGTTCCGCCGTAGCCCCGCCACGACCGCCTCGGCCCCGTCCGCTTCCCGCAGCCGGTCGCCCACCCGCAGCCGCCCCGCCTCCAACCAGCCGGGCTTGCTCGCGCCCTCGTGATCGCGCTGCCGTCCGAGAGGTCCACCGCGATCAGTGGCGACACGGGGTCCTGGATGACCGCCTGCACTGCCTCGGCTTCGACTTTACCCGTCGCGGGATTCTCGGCCTGCACCAGGTCCCCGACGTGCAGCGTCTGGATCGCGCGCTCACCCTGCGCCATCGCCACCAGCGTCCCCACCGGGAAGCACAAAGCGCATCCGGCCACCCGTTCGGCGTCGCGTAGCGCGTCGGAGCCACTAGGGCGACGGGCCTCAGTTGCTAGTTCCTCTGAAAGATATATATGTCATAAGGCAACCCTAGTAGCATGTATGCCGAGTCCGACGAGAACGTGGCATAGCCCCAGTCACCGGAGAGAACCTCAAAGTCGAATTGGAACAGCGTGGCATTATTTTGCCGGACTTTAAGGATCTCCTTTTCTAAGTCAAGCACTAACTGCTCACCTTGGCTGCTATCAAGTATAGGCTCGCCACCAAAGACGCCTAGCATCTTGAAAATCTTGCCCTCGTAAACCAGGACTTGTTTTCTTTCGTCATAAATACCTTTCCCCTCTGGGTACCTATCATCGTTTAACACATTTCCTGGGCTTTCGAGGTCTATTATGTGAACGCCCTCGAATGAGACAATCGCCACTTCGCCGTCTGCTGGGAGTGAAAACCCCACCATTCTCTCAAATATGTAACCAGGTAGTTCCACTTTCTCCCACATATCATCTGTCTCTGCTGCGGCTCTTGGGCGCTTTTGATGATGCTATTCGAGAGGGAAGCTCGCACCATAGGGATCAGAACCAGAACGCTTGTCTCCACGAATGACGGTGGCTGTCGGGTATGCAGCCGAAACGGTCGACCGGCCTTGCACTATCCCGACCATGGCATTCGGCGACGAAGCCCGGCAACAAAACGAGTGGTCGCGAACTGCGAGAACCGCATTGCTCCTATT
>JAABUV010007512.1_pt1 | contig 11417 bp, 8 predicted proteins | sample 5559971 | NCBI WGS metagenome assembly JAABUV01 (sample SAMN10711881, study PRJNA513362) | rock metagenome | isolation source: Antarctica rocks | place: Antarctica: Victoria Land, Knobhead nord | collected 2015-12-19
GGCAACCTGGACTTTCCTCAGGCTGTGGAAGAAATTAAGCAGGCTGCCAAGTGGCTCAAGGAACAGGGCGCCCCCAAGGTAGGCCCCCTGTTTGCAATTGCCCTTCCCGTGCTGTGCAGCTTGAGCTTTAGGCTCGGCATTGCATGATTTTGCATGCCAAATGCAGCACACACCAATTAGATGCTCATTTCATCATTGGTGTGCATGGTGTACATGCCCATGAATCAACAAGTTTGTTTATACTCAGAAGCACAGAAAACTTTTCTTGCAAAATGCCACCAGTTCAACTTGGGTGATTAAGGGTGTCCACACCAGCTCCAAAATTTTTGTACTACTTCCTTAAGCATGTATACTCAGTGCTGATGCCCACTTACATCAGTAAATGTTTCAGAGAAACCAGCAACACAGGCAGACATAAGCACAAGCACCCTTCAAAATCAGCAAGCATACACCTTGGGATGTATTGGTTGCAGAAAATGATTCTGGACTGTAGCCAGTATATGTAACCCAGTCTGGCTGAGTGCTCATTACAGAACAACCATAAACACTAAGTGCTTAAGGCCTCAGACATAGCACCGTAGCAAATGTCAGGTGGCTGCAAAACGGCCTGATCAAGCTAGAAAACTTCCTGCCCCTCATAAGGCCTTCCCCTTTTTCTTGCTTTCCCTTCCTCTTCCCTTGCGAGAGTAGCACTTCGTTTCCCTCACAACACCAGCATCATCATCTCTCATGACTGTAAAGTGCTCCTTGAGGCGACAGCTCACTGACACAGGCTGTCCTTGCACATTGTGTGGATGGGATTGTTGACTCCTGGATGTCCTGCTGGATGTCCTTGTCAGAAGCTCTTGCCAATGTGCTGACCTGTCTGAATGCAGGTTGGTTGCATGGGATTCTGTATGGGAGGAGCCTTGAGCTTCCTGGCAGGGCAGGAGGCTGACGTGGATGCCATCGCCCCCTTCTATGGCACCCCTGACCCCAAGCTAGCCCAGGTACTTCCCACTCGCTTGACCACACTTCAGAAAACAAGTCAGCGGTATATTGTATCTATGAGGAAGCCTAAACCCATACGCCCTACACCCATACACCTGAAATGCATACACCCTCAACCCATACAACCTCAACCCATACACCATTAACCCATACACCTTACACCCATACACCTGAAAGGCATACACTCTCACACCACTTGCTAGAGGCAACCTGCTTGACTATCAGGCATTGCCTGACAGCCATGGTGAACTTGTATGGCATGTTTCAAATGGCCACAGGCAAGCATACAGTTGTATGTTATGCCTAGCATGACTGACAGGCTGATTCAATGGCTAATTCACTGGCTAACTCACTGCATGTTAGCAAGTTTAGGGAGCACAGTGGGACAGCACACGCACCATCGGTATCCTGACCTCACATGGCATATGGCATGTATGCAACTGTAGGCAGCACAGTGACGCCAGACATGCACCTGCAATCTCATGCTGCATGTGGCATGCGCTCATGGCCACATGGCCTGCCATCAGCTATACTTGCAGTGCTCACCCTTCAGTCTTCTTGTCATAGGTCGCTAGTTGACATCAGCTTTTTCTTGGCCTGGTTTCCAGCTAAGTTGGATGCACCACAACACTTGTGCCATGATTTCAGCGTGGACATGTATCTGTCATTGCTTGTGCTGGTGATATCATCTGAGAGGCTTGCAATACTCTTCAGTGGCGGATAAGATGTAGCCTGCGTTTTATGTTGGCTAGTGTTCCCTTACTCGGAGCCTACTTTGTTTTTTCTCAATGCCTTTGTAGAGTAACTTGCGAATTCTCTTTACCCTGAAGCCTGAAGACGGCAGATTGCACCTGTTCAAACAATGACTTACAGACATGTGACTTGAGGGCCAAGCTCGTTGTGGGTAAGCATGGGTTTGCTTTGCTTGCAGCCTGAGAAGATCAAGATTCCAGTACAATGCCATGATGGCGAGGAGGATGCCATGGAGGGCCTTGCTGACCCCAAGGTGAACCCCTGCTGCTCCCACATAGCCCTCCTCAACTCTGTGCCCCCCTGCTGCTCCTCTCACCTGTTGCCTTACACCAGCACGCTGCACGGCTTGCTGCTGCTGTTTGTGGGAGTCAAACCAGCATGTGTTGTCTCTAGCTAAATGAATAGGTTGATCTTTGGGGTGCAGTCACTAGGTGATGGCAGCACTGAACAGTGCAAGTGCCTTGTAACGTTGGCGTCCATTCTGACTTGAACATTCATGCTGATATCTCTGTGCGTTCTTTGTAGATCACATGCTATTTTGACCATGCTTGATGTTTTGTTGCGCAATATTTGTCATGCATGCACTGTATGTTTCTGCGGTCCAGCCCAATAGCTCAAGAAACACACCACATAGAAAGCATGCAGTCAGCACATTGTAGATGGTGAGAGCATTGTTCTGCATGTTATACAGTGGTGGAGACTGTTATAGTAACACATGGGCATGCAATATCATGCAGACAGTGAAGGAGTTCATTGAGAAGGTGAAGGCAAATGGGAACAAGGATGTGACCCTGTATATGTACCCTGGGGAGGGCCATGGCTTCATGAATGGGGGTGAAGACATTCACAAGATGATGAAGAGTAAGTTCACCCACTGTCAAAGTTATCTGTATGTATAACTGCATAGCAGCAGAACCTAATCTTTGCTGATGATAATTTCTGCTGTACTCTGTACTCTACTATTCAAAATCTTGTGAGGTACTTTGCAGCTCGGCGCAGGGTTATTGCCACCTGCTGCAACACAAGTATAAGTGTGCCAAGGCATGAGATGTTGATGTCAATCGGAAACAGGATTTAGTTATGCCTCTCATTGCTGAACCTTATGATGTGCATGTGTAAGGACCCAAATTGCCCACCAACAAGGTCACATGCTTCAAAGGGAACCTGCATGGCACACCCATCGGGACAAAGTGTCTATGTGTGCTCAACAGCTTTGCTTTTGTTCTTTTGATCCATCTATTGATCCATCGCATCTCAGACACAGCTTTGTTTTTGTCATGCAGCTGGAGGCCTGCCAATTGGCTCAACAGAATCACAGAAGACTGCTTGGGGCAGAGTATTCGATTTTTTTGGCAAGAATCTGTAAACATACCATTAGTATGTAGGTGTTTGTAACAGGCTTGAGGTGAACTGTTTTGTATAGCCTCAACTGCGCTCATGGTGCATTATTTGCCCAGTACCGGCATCATGCCATTCGATGTGGGCTTGCGCAAGGGCAAATGTTGCAGTAGCTGTTGCAATTAGTTATTGTCCCTGCTGCTCAAAAGGCCTCCTGCTCAAAAGGCCTGCTGCTATTGGCAAATCTGACGGGCAGCTATATGCTTGCTCTCAATTTTGCTTGCAGACCTCAATTTGCACATCGACTGATCTGACACAATTGGTGAATCATGCTGCAATCAACGATGCACATGCAGATGATGCTCAGTGAGCACGATAAAGGCAATGAATCTTTCTCGTCAATAGCTGAACTATAATGGCGCTTGTAACAATGTTGACAATTGCAAACTTGCAGCAGGACCGAACTTAGGGGACAGTATGAGCAACGTGTAGCGAATGGGCAGCGGGGTTTTCTCATAACGTCAGCCGATCAAAGACAAACATTGCAGCAGTAGTCAACAGTCTGCCTCCAAACATGAGGGTTGGTGTACAATGTCACATTCATGTGCGTCCCCAAAATCCAGCTGCTCTGGTGTCCTGGTGACACAGGACTCCTGAGTCAGCTTACTACTGGGAATTAGGTATACAACCTTGACTCAAGCGGTAGACTTCAGCTGACAAAGTTGTTGCACTTTCTAATGACTGAGCTGGAAACAGCCTACGCTCAGAAGGCATGTCAACTAAAACATGCCATCAAAACCAAATTGCTCGGACTGCCGAGCTCTTCATCTTAAAAGACTTTCTGTGACTATAAAAAGGCAGTGTACAAGCAACAGAAGGGCTCAACCTCAAATGATCCCATGTTCATGCATGCTGTTCTGCAACGTATGTCTCATTCATCAACTCTCTATCAGTCATACTGGATGACCCTCTCACAATGCCACTATAACGCTGTACACTCTAGGCCATTTGTATTGTCCAATGTACACAGACGCAGTTGACAGAGACTTTTGTAGCCAAGTTTTGGTCCCCAGCATACATGCCTCAAGCTGTCGGGACAACATGTGTCCCAACAGCAAAAGGATTCTTCTCATCTTCATTGAGCTCAGCAAAGGTGTGGTTCACATGACTGTGGCAGGCTTCATCAGCACGCACAGACAGAAGCAAGTCCCTCATGGTAGCTTTGTCGCCTAGCTTCCAGTATTCACGCGCAATGTCTGGCACCTGCGCGCACATTGCACAACATGCCTTCATGCCTGTGACACGTAACTTGAAAAACGATGTCAGTCTGCATGACACACAGTATAAACATGTGATGAAACCGGAAACGTGGCGCTGCCTATCAACCTGCAAAGCAAGAAGTCATCAACAACCGCCAACATCACGTTACAAAGAGCCAGAGAACAGCTAGTCTTTGAATCTTTACTCCTAAACAATCCTGCACCGTAAAGCACCATCTCGCGCAGTTGCAGCTCCACTGTGCAAGCTGCCAAAGCACAAGCTCAACATCTGTTGGCCTCTTCAGGTAGGCTGCCATCACAGCTGTCACTGACATAGCAAGCGTGCAAGGCAGCCTTTGTGGCACTGGCAGATGGTCTACCATCTGGTAGACCCAGTGAGTAGAGAAATTTGAAGTGCAGCAGGCTGCTCGGAAGAAGGACAGACGTAGACGTAGACCAAATGAGTAGAGGATTTTGACTCGACATTGAAGCGCAGCAGGCTACTTGGAAGGAGAGCTATGGAGGAAGGATAGAGCAGCCTGGATGTCTACCTTCTGAGTGGACCATTCCGGCAGGCGGCCCTTGTCGAGGTCGCTGATGCAGTGGGTGTAGGTCTTCACCGCTTCTTCTTCCAGGTAGCCCACAAAAGAGTGACACAGCTTGGGGGACACCACATACGCCACAAAATAGGCATTGAAGAAAATGCCCTGCAGGACAGAAGAAAACCCAGTTAGAAAAGGGACGCCTCATGCAGGTGGCCAGGTGGCGCTGGCATATACTTTCCCAGCAGTACAACAGCTGACAAGAAGTAGAAGAAGAGGAGAAGACGAAGAGGAGGAGGAGGTGGCGGTTTCATGCATGTGCCACCAGAGTGAGAGGAAGCAGTGTTACATCTGCTGCCCAGCCTGCTTGTCTAATGAATGTGCCAGTCGGATGTGTCTGCAGATGATGAGAGTGTTGCTTGTAGGTGGCTAGGGCATGTTGGATAGACATGAAGCTTGATGGCAATCCGTGCCAGTGCCATGGCTGTAACAGACCTATGCTTGCTACTAGCATGATTGGAAGACGAGCAGACAGGCGGCATGCAGTCAGCTCTGTCAGCCTCACATGCATGGACACCCAATAAGACCACATGTACCTAAAGAAGAGGTGCACAGCTTTGTGATTGAACTCAAATTCACAGAATCTAGAGCGGCGCCTGTTTGGTAGTGGACATGCAAAATCAGAAACGCCTGATGTAAGTCCCCAGGCATTTGAATTTCAGGAGATTTTTCAGCTCTTAGGGACATGGAAATGTCTGTAATGTGCAAAATATACACAGCGTCTGTGACATGGTGGCAATCAAGTCTTTGCTGGTGAGGTGAAGCCAGTGAGAAGACACAGAAAGTCAGTACAGCATGTGGGTCAGCAAAAGTCCGCCGGTGATTACAAAGACTGGCAGCTCTGGGTCAATGTGGCAGCTTTGCTCCCTGTGTTTTGGCGTTGTGTTTTGTACAAACTGTACACATACACAGTGACCGCAATGTTTACTAAACTGGCTCTTCACTGAAAAGGCAGAGAAAGCGCAAAGACAAAGTGATCAAGCAGAAGACATCTGTACCAAGCAAAGCGGCAGAGCAGACAAGAAGGCAAAACTGTGTGTACAGGACAAGGAAGAGCAAGCAGAAGAAGAAGCTGGGAAAACAGCAGAAGACAACAAAGAAGATGAAGAGGGACAAGAGAAGACACAGAGGCAGAGAGACGACGAGGAAGATGAAGAGGCAGGACCTGGCTGAGAAGCACCAGGCCTCTGAAGATGAAGCCCGGTTGGCGCAGCTGCAGGAAGGTGAGCAGGTGCATGCGCTCGTTCTCAGCCTCCTCCAGCAGTGTGTGGATCCAGCCATTGTCACGCCTCATGCTGCGCAGAGACTTCATGTGGCGCAGCATCCCACCAACCATCCCTGGGACTCCTGTAGCAATGCATGTGTGTAACAACAGTGTGCCGAGTGTGTGTAACATCTTTGTAATATACGCCTGTGACAACATTGTAATGCGTGTTTGTTACATCGCTTTGATGCGTGTGTGTCAACAGTTTTACTCTGTGCGTGTGTGAGTGTGTGACAATAATGGAGAGTGTGTCTGTAACAACAGTGTGACTTGTGTGTCATGTGCGTCTATAGCAGCTGCGTACTGTGTGTCTGTAACACCGTGATGTGTCTGCTCTGCTTGAGGTGATGCCAAGAGGGATCTGTATGTCTGTATGTGCATGTCTGCACGCGACTTGATTGCTGCAGACAGCCAAATTCACGCCTCAAAGTGCACACAGACAGCATGGCATATCGTATCTCAAATCTATGAATGCAAACAATGTGTAAACAGCGCTTAAGAGATGTACACAGTGTATAAGCAGCGCTTAAGAGATGCATACAGTGTATAAGCAGCGCTTAAGAGATGCACAAACAGATAGACATGCTCAGCCACACCCAGCTGCATAGACTCAGGGTTTGTTGGACATTTCAGGCAAAAAAGGTCCCACAGAGCCTTTGTCAGTCCAGATGGATGTGACTGTCTGTCTGATTGTGCATGCCCTTGTGAGCATCTGCAGCAGCACGATGCCTTTAGTACTGCTTTGCATGACATATGCCACAGTTGACAGCAGGCATGTTGTCCAATATGCATTTATGTACAAACAAAAAACTATACTGACAAACAAGATGATATTTCTGACTTCGAAGAACTTTGAAGAACAGCGCAATTATGACGGCAACAAGATTTATGTTTCATCTTTAAGCCCTAGGAAAGCCTTACCGGCAACAGTCTCCAGGAAGAGGATCCGACGAAGCCACTTGCGCTCAGTCATGCTTTCTAGGTTGTAGCTGGTGATTCCATCGAAGAAGTGGCGTGCCACAAACACCGCAAAGTTGGCCAGCTTCTGCCGGAACTGCATGCATTCAGCCAACAGCTTTTGTTTACGTAAGAACAATGAGCATGTTACGTTCCCCTCTTTTTCGTCGGTTTTGCATTTGCTCTCCTTTTTGGTGTTCCTTTCTTGCATCATTTGGCATGCAGCATGTCACAATCTTTTCCTGACAGTGGACCTCCTGATGGAACTGGTCAATGTCAATGCAACAACACAGTGCAGAACATTTTTGGGTACTTGAAAACGCATGTCACAATCAGGTTATGATGCTTCAGCAGGGTTGCAGACTGGTGTAGCACTTTTATCAGCAACGGCTGTACTGAGCATTGCAAAACAAAGCTCAACACACACATGACCGTGACGTTCAGGGGGTAGACTCAGGTGCTCTCTACCTCAGCCTTGTGAGAAAGGTCTGCATGCTCACCTTTTCAGGCACAATGTGTTTAGGTTTGACGCTTTCAGTGTACTCGCGGCTGTACACCGGCTGCATGAGCGAGAATTCCACGTCGACCTCATTCTGCTGCTGCTCGCCGTCTGCAGCCATTGTCTGCATGCCCGGCTCTGGTGCAATGTGGCCCTTCTCAAAGCTTTTGCTGTCTGAGGTGCTGGCTGCACCTTGGCCGACATGCTCATCTTCAAGGTGTGTCTCTTCTACTGGATCATCCCTTTGAGCTAACTGCAAGGAGAAGGACTTATCACTACGCATGTGCAGTACTTGCAAACTGAAGAATACTGGCTAGCATGGAAGACCAGCAGACTGGCACAGTCTTTACAACCTTGCTGACGACATCAATTCGTACAATGCAAATTTCATGCTTGGCAATGTCACTCTGTAATGTAGTGCCAACCATCACGTCATTAACATGAGTGAAGCTTGTGAGGATATGTCATTGTTACATTTGACATGCGCGCCCAGTAGCTGGGATGTGTAATCTCTCACGTACACAGTCAGACGCAAGGGTAAGGCTATGTGCACAGTGCGTCAGCATGCAAATGATATGACTGTGCATCTTTGCTACTCTGCACAGAAAGCATGCCTGCTGTGCAGACTACAGAAGCAAGCAAGACTCAAGAGATGCCCCTCAACCGCGAAGATTAGCAACGCATCAGACTCTTGTGGCTATGCACAGCTGCAAAGTCTTCGGCACGCGCAAAGTCACTTTGCAATGAAGCTAACAAGTGCTCACCCCTGTGCGCCAGCGACAGCTTCCTGAAATCAAGGTGGGGCCGAGGGTCTGCTGAACTCTGGGGGACAGCGCTGCTGGAGCGTTTCCGAGCAGTGCCAGAGCAGGCGACCATGCTGGTTGTGCCACGCAGAGAGCACGGCTGTGACTGCAGGCTGCAGAGCAAGCTGCAGCCTCAGCCGAGGCACGACACAGAGCCCTATACGCGTGGGCGGACGCACTCCTTAACATGGGGCCAGCCTGCACGAGTTAAGGAGGTCGCACGGCCTGGGTTTTTAGCGTTGATACAACAGAGGCAAACAGAGCTGAACGCAGAGCCAATTATGACTCCGCTGCAACAGGAGGCATGCGCAACTGCCGCAAGCAAGGCATAGTTCTTTGAACGAGCTGCAGAGGGGCAGGCAACGTATCGCTGGTGAAGTGATAGCAGCGTGTACAGTCAATAAAGCAACTTGCTGACTGATGGCTTGGTATATGCAGGGGAGAACGCCGGCGAAATAGGTGCAGAGATCACGAAGCATGCCTCAGAAAAGTGTAGAAGGCAGCGCACGGCCCAGTCCAAGGGATCCTACTTGCGGCGACTATGTGGCAATCCTAGCGAAACTGCGCAGAGTCTAGCTGTCCCATGCAGTCGAGCTGCTGAGACACGCAAAGCGCAAGGATTCAATATGCTCTGTGTTTAGTCATGCAACCGTGATGGTTGTGCAAGAGAAATAGAACGTTCTTCTAGAGAGCAATGCAATTACAGAGAAGACCGAGGCGTTGTCACCTATAGAACAATGCAATTACAAGGTGACCGAGGCGGTGTTACCTCGGTCAGCTTGTGATTGTTACCTGACTATAGGTCTTTTTTCTAAGTGGTATGAATTCGATGACTGTTTCCCGAAACTGCACTCGTCAGCAAAGCTCGGCATAGGTCTTTGAGAGGTACCCATGCTTGTAAGTTGCTCATTTGTGCCATGCATGCAACGACTGTGCAAGATGCAACACACATTATGTTGTTGCACTTGCTATGAGCATCACAGCCTGGGTTAGTTCCACGCGTACGCGTTGCCACATGTACATCCTGCATCGTGCATGATATCGTACACGACTTGGATGATTGCTCTGCTTTTCATGTACAGATGTGACCTTTGGATTGGGCGTATTGAATTTGCTCTGGCCTTTGCTTAGGCTTATGGTGCCGATGGAGCATGTCTGTCTAAAGGTCATTGACATTTAGTTTGACACAAATGAATGACACTAGGCAGGGTTGCTGAGGCTCTGCCACAAGCGATCAGACTTGTTGGCTGGCTACAGCTTGTAATTCATGCTCGGAGCTGTAACGCTCGCAATAGTTTGAACAACCTCTCGTAGCTTAAAACATGTTGAAGTGGCTGAGTGAAACTAGGCTTGCCGCGACAGTTTGTTCAGTATCTCTCGGCTGGACAGGTCAAGCTGCAGTGCTGTGCATCAGCGCTGAGCGAGAGTAACAAATGTCACCGGGGCAAAGCTTGCACTTTGCGGGCGCAAATGCGTTACTTGAACAGCTGACAGAGCACCTGCGTCAAGAGGAGGGCAAAGTTTTGCAGGTACCCGTACAGGGTGTGGTTTGTCTAGCGAGCATCAAGCAAGACGTGGTTTGAGTGGTAACATAGCCACTGTTTTGGTGTTGGCGATCAAGCCTATGCCGTGTGCAAGCCTGTTGAAGGAAGTCGCTGTGCGTTTGTATGTGTCTTTACGTGTGTGTAAAATTTCTTGTGCTGTGCAGAGACAAGTCCTGCTTGATCAGAGAGCCATGAAACTTGCACAACAGGCAGATGCCCTGACTTTGGAGAAGCAGCAAATGACAGCTGTTGGGACAGGGAGTAATGATGTCCTGGAGCTCAACGTTGGTGGCGTGTTGTTGTCTGTCAAGAGATCAACATTGACACAGGTTTTGCTTAAACACATTGGGTGGGGTTCTGCGATTGCAGCATTTTGGTCACCAAAAGAGCATTTGTGAGAACCCTATAAATTACAGTGATTGGTTAATGATCACAAGCTGATGTAGCTTATTGCTTATGAACATAAGGAATGATTGCAGGTTGAGGGCTCGCTGTTGGCTTCCATGTTCAGCGGGCGTTGGGACCAGCCTCTGGACCATGATTCACAAGGGCGCATCTTCCTCGATTTTGAGCCCTACTGCTTTCAGCAGATTCTGACCAGTCTACGGTGCCGCCAGCTCACAGCAGGAGCAGCGTCAAAGGTGCCAGGCCAAGCGATCGAGCATGAAAGCAGCATGCTTACAGCTGCTTGGTTGACTACCTTGGCCTGGAAGAGGCTTTAGGGCCATGCATATTCGTGGAAGGTGCCAGACCCGTTGACAGCCCTAAGTTCACGTCTGTCAGCAATCACATAGTTGTTCAAAGGACAATGCTAGATGGACACTGGACAGAGACAGCTGTCACACCTGAAAACTTTACTCATTTTGGTGCATGCATATCAAACCACTCTGTCACAGTTGGGCCTGCCATGGCGCCTGGGCAGGTGTACTGCGTGAGGCTGCTGTTCACTCAGACGCCAGTATCTTTTGGCATTGGAAAGCATGGCAGCTGTTCCAGTGGGACGCCAGACGCCACCACATTTGGATGGAATCTTCAGACTTCAGGGTTTGGCACCAAGGCTGGATGCTTGGCAGGTGGAGAGTCCACACACATGCCTGCAACTAAAGCAATCCCTGAACATGTCTTGCTTCAAGTTGATCTAGCTGCTGGCCACCTAGCATGCATCAACCTGGACCCCATGGCCCAAAGTAAAAGTTGCCTCAGCGACTACAGAATGGATGTGCCACTTCCTGCACAAATGCAGCTGTCATTCACGATTCAGGCCATCACAGATGTGCGTTTTGTCACTAAAATTACGATTTTGCCAGTTTCTGAGGTTGACAAGCAGCTGTTTGCTGATGCATCCTGCTTTGACAAACCGTGACAGATGTGTCAGTACTTGGTCATGACAGTGTGTAAGTACCGGTGT
>JAABUV010007514.1_pt1 | contig 11411 bp, 8 predicted proteins | sample 5559971 | NCBI WGS metagenome assembly JAABUV01 (sample SAMN10711881, study PRJNA513362) | rock metagenome | isolation source: Antarctica rocks | place: Antarctica: Victoria Land, Knobhead nord | collected 2015-12-19
GACCGCCCCCTCCTGATGCAGCAGGTCCTCCGCGAACAGGCACGCGCTGGCGCGGCCGGGACCCAGGTCGAGCAGCGGGGGCACCACCTGCAGGCACTGGTCCTGCGCCATCCGGCAGCGGGGGTGGAACGCGCACCCAGCAGGGATGTGCATCAGGTTCGGCGGCAGGCCGGAGATGGTCACCAGCTGCTGGCCCTTCAGGTCGACCCGGGGGATCGATTCGAGCAACGCGATGGTGTATGGGTGGCACGGGTGGGCGTACAGCTCATGCACGTCGGCCTGCTCCACGATGCGTCCGGCGTACATGACAGCGATCCGGTCCGCGACGTCGGCAACCACCCCCAGGTCATGGGTGATCAGGATCATCCCCATCTGCCGTTCGGCCTGGATCTCCTTGAGCAAGTCCATGATCTGGGCCTGCACGGTGACGTCGAGTGCGGTGGTCGGCTCGTCGGCGATGAGAATTTCCGGGTCCAGCGCCAGTGACATCGCGATCATCACCCGCTGACGCATGCCACCGGAGAACTGGTGCGGGTACTCCTTGACGCGCCGGGTGGCGTTGGGGATCCGCACCTGGTCCAACAGTTCCACCGCCCGTGCGGTGGCGTCCTTACGACTCAGGCCCCGCCGGACCCGGAACTGCTCGGCGATCTGGAACCCGACGGTGAACACCGGGTTCAGCGCGGACAAGGCGTCCTGGAACACCATCGCGATGCCGTCGCCGCGGATCAGACGTCGCTGCTCGGCCGTCATGGTGAGCATGTCTTGACCCTTGTACCGGATCCGCCCACCGGTGACCGCTCCCGGCGGGATGTCCAAGATGCCCATCACGGTCTGCGCGGTCACGCTCTTGCCGGAGCCGGACTCCCCCAGGACGGCCAGGGTCTCACCCGCATCCAGGTGGTAGGACACCCCGTTCAGCACCTGCGCGACGCCGTCTCGCGTGCGGAACTCCACGTGCAGGTCTTCCACGTCCAGCAGGCGCCCCGCCGGGGACTCGGCGACGGGTAACGGAGCGGGCGCACGGCGACCCGCCATAGTCGGCAGCTTCACGGTGGCTCCTAGCGCAGCTTCGGGTCGAGGGCTTGGCGCACCGCGTCACCGATCAGCACGAAGGCAAGCACCGTGAGGGTGAGAAACAGGGCAGGAAATAGCAGGGCGTGCGGTGCATCGCGAAGGCGCGAGGACGCGTCCGATATCATCACGCCCCACGAGATGACCGGGGTGCGCAAGCCGATTCCGAGGAACGACAGCGTGGCCTCGGCACCGATGAACGCGCCTAACGAGATCGTCGCGTAGACCAATGATGACGCCAGCGCGTTGGGCAGCAGGTGTTTGAGGATGATCCTCGGGGTGCTTGCTCCCATCGACCGGGCAGCCGCGATGTAGTCGTTCTGCTTGATCTGAATCACCGACGACCGCATGACCCGCGCTGGCACCGGCCAGCCTAGGACGACGAGCGACACGACGACGATCCCCACGATCGCGACGACGCTGGTCGACTTGTTGAAGGTGGTCAGGATGACGATGGCGCCGAGGAGAAAAGGAATGCCAAGGAAGATGTCGCCTATCCGGGAGAGGATCGCGTCTGCCCAGCGTCCGTAATAAGCCGCGGCCATGCCCGCGGCCAAGCCGACCATTGTGGTTCCGATGGCGGAGAGTAGCCCGACGATGATCGAGTACCGCGCACCGTATATGGTGCGGGCATAGACGTCGTAACCCTGCAGGTCGTACCCGAACCACGCTTGGCTAGACGGCGCCCGGTTGCTGCGGCTGAGGTCCCCGGCTGTGGGGTCGACCGAGGTAAACAGGTTCGGGAACACTGCAATCAGCAGCATCGCCATGACAATCAGGCCGGACGCCAGAAATAGCGGATTACGGCGCAGGTCGCTCCATGCGTCCGACCACAGGCTGCCAACGCGTTCGGCATGCGAAGCGGTCTCGGCACCCGGCGTAGCCCCGGGGTCGACTGCCACAGCGGTCGTGCCCGAGATGGGTGTCGCTGAAATCGGCTCAGTCATAGCGAATCCTCGGGTCCAGGAGGGCGTACAGCAGATCGACGACGAGGTTCGCAACCAGGTAGACGAGGACGAGGACGACAACCAGGCCAGTGACGGTGGCACCTTCCTTCGTCACGATCGCGCGGTAGGTCTCGCGCCCGATGCCGTTGATGTTGAAGATGCCCTCAGTAACGATCGCACCGCCCATCAGGGCCCCGAGGTCGGTGCCGAAGAAGGTAATGACTGGAATGAGTGAATTGCGTAGCAGGTGCACCCCGATCACCCGGCGCTGTGGAAGCCCCTTGGCTTTCGCGGTACGCACGTAATCGGCGCGGCTGTTCTCTACGATAGACGTGCGCGAGATTCGGGTAGCGTAAGCCAGCGACAAGCTCGCCAGCACAAAGCCAGGCAAGATCAGCTCACCCCACGGTGCGCTCGGCGAGACCGTTGCGCTGAAGATCTGGAACTTGATCCCCAGGACGAGTTGCAGAATGAACCCCGTGACGAACACCGGAAGTGCGATGAGCACCAGCGTGCTCACCAGTACGAGGTTATCCACGAAACCCTTCTTGCCCAGGCCGGTCAGCACGCCCGCAGCCAGGCCGAAAACAATCTCCATCGCCAGCGCCACCAGGGCAAGCTTGACAGTAATTGGGTAAGATGTGGCGATGATGTTCGCAATCGGCCGACCAGAGAAATTCGTGCCCAAGTTGCCCTGTGCGAGATTGACCACGTACTTGAAGTACTGGACGAAAACATTGTCGTTGAGGTTGAACTCCTCGTTGAACTTCGCCACAAAGGCGGGTGGGCACGGCCGATCCCCGCACTTACCGGCCAACGGATCGCCCGGGACGGCGTACACGAGGACGTAAATCAGGAATGTCGAACCAATGAACACCGGAACCATCTGCAGCAGGCGTCGGAGCACGTAACGGCCCATGGGACCTCCAAGAGTGAGCGGCGCCTCGGTCGGGCACGCCTACGGTAGTTCGGCGGGGAACCGGGTCATCACTGGCACGCACCACGGGCCGACCCCCCGGTCAGGGGGTCGGCCCGTGGTTGCCTCAGCTAGTGGTCGTGACCTGCAACAGGTCCAGTTCGCTCGCAGCTGTGATCTTGACGGTGCTGAGCTTCGTGGAGTAGCCCGCGATTTGGGTGCTGCTCCACAGCGGGATGGCCGGCATGTCCGCCACCACCACCTTCTCCGCGTCGACGAAACCCGCGTTGGCCTTGTCGAGATCGGTGTTGGCAGCGGCGGTCGACAGCGCCTTGTCGAACGCTGGGCTGGAGTACCCGGAATCGTTCGACGATCCACCCGTTCCGTACAGCGGCTGCAGCCCATTTTCCAGGTTGGGGAAGTCATAGATCCACCCGGAGCGGAACATGCCCGTCTCGGTTTTGCTATTGATGCCCTTGCGGAAGTCCGCGAAGGTCGGCACCGGGGTAGCGACGCAGTCAACGCCAAGCGCAGCCTTGATGTTGTTGCAGGCGGCCTCGGTCCAGCCCTTGTGATCGCCATCGGCGTTATAGCTCAGGGTGAGCTTTCCCTGGAACCCGCCCGCCTTCTCGAAGAGCGCCTTCGCTTTCGCAGGGTCGTAGGTGCAGAACTCCCCGCAGACACCAGCCTTGTAACCGGCTACTGCGGGCGAGGAGTATGCCGTCGACGGCGTGCGGGATCCGCTGAAAATGACCTTGGTGATCGAGTCACGATCGATGGCCATGGAGATCGCGTGCCGCAGATCAACGTTGTTGTAGGCCTTGTCGTACAACGGGAAGGTGACCGTTTGCACGATTGGGGACGGCTTGGTCACTGAGCGGTTCGACAGGTCAGACTTGTACCTGTCGCCCGACAATGACGCAATAGGCAACGTATCCATGAAATCGAGATTGTTCACCTGTAAGTCGGCGTAGGCGGCATCGGCGTTCTGGTAGAGCTTGATCGTGACGTCCTTGATGGTCGGCTTGGTGCCCTTGTAGTCGTCGTTACGCGTGAGTTGGATTTGCGCGTTATCTTGCCAGGATACGAACTTGAACGGGCCATTGCCTACCGGGTTCTTGCCGAATGCCACGGGATCTGTATAAAAAGATTGGGGCAGCGGGGCGAACACATGGTAGGCGATCTTGGCCTTCCATGGGCTGTACGGCTGTGTCAGTTTGACGGTAAATTCGGTGTCGCTGACGACCTTGACACCGCTCATCTCTTTGGTGGTGGGCGTCGGCGCCTTTAGCGGACCAGCCTTGCCGTCCGGGTCTTTAGGGTTCAGCGCGTCGTAGCCCTGGATCTCGGAGAAGAAGCTGTTGTTCAGCGCGCCGTTCGGGGCGTACGCACCCCAGTTCCACGCGTCGACGTAGCTCTTGGCCGTGACCTTGGTGCCGTCAGTGAACGTCCAGTCGGGCTTGATCTTGATGTCGAAGTTCTGCGCGTCGGTGGTTTCAATCGACGTGGCGTTGGCCATCTCCGGTTGGGAGGTGTCGCTGTTGAGGGTCACCAATCCGGTGAAGATGCTGTCGACGACCTTCGCGCCACCCTGCTCGTTGGTGTTCTGCGGCACCAGGCCGTTCTCCGGCTGGGTGCCGAAGATGGACACCGATCCGTCCTTGGTGGTCGTCGTCGCGCTGCCGCTGCTACCGCTACTGCCGCTGCACCCGGTGAGCAGCACCGCCGCTGCTACCGGCAGCGCGAGTGCTGCTGTGCGCCGTCTCCGCATGTCTCAAATCCTCTCAGGTGGACCGTGGGTGTCGGGCACCGATCGTGTGCCGACAGCGTCGAGCGGGCCTGACCGTGTGCGGCCGGGGCTGCGTGCACCATATTCCCGTGCGGGTAGCTAACCTGTGCACCCGCGGTCACGATCGGGTATCGGTGCCTGGCCATCTGCTGTCCACCTCGTGGTCATCAGCGCCCAGGAACTACCGGTGTCCACGACGCCACGGTGATTGCGTCACGCGGGCAGATCTCCACACATTCCCCGCATCCCGTGCACACTGCCGCGAGCACCACGGGCCGCTGCGGCGCCGGGCGCAGCGCCCGCTCGGGGCAGGTCAGCAGGCAGGCACCGCACGCCGTGCACTCCGTGGAGATGTCGGTGACGACCAGCGCGCTCACCCCGGCATCCAGGCGTATCCGCGCGGGGTGACCATCCGCCCGCCCACCAGCACGGTGCTGGAGGAGCCGACGATGACGGTGGTCAGCATGTCCACCCCGGCAGGGTCGAAGTCGCTGATCGGTGCCGTCCAGGCGCGCTGGCCCACCCGGCTGATCTGCCGGACCGCGCCGACCGGGGTGCTGGCCGGGCGATGCTCACGCAGGACTGCGAGCGCCGCGGCTAGTTGCCAGTCCCGTTCGCCCGAGCGGGGGTTGTAGAAGCACACCACGAAGTCGCCCTCGGCCGCGGCGCGCACCCGGCGCAGGATCGCCGGCCACGGCGTGTGCAGGTCGGACAGGCTGATCAGCACGTGGTCATGGCCCAGTGGTGCCCCCAACACAGCCGAGGCCCCCAGGGCCGCGGTCACCCCCGGCACCCCGACCACGTCGATCTCCGTGCCGGCCTGCTCAAGTGCCGGGCTGGCCATCGCGTACACCCCCGCATCACCGGATCCGATCAGCGCCACCGCGCGGCCCTGTTGGGCGAGCTGCACCGCTGCCGCCGCGCGGCCCTCCTCGTCGCCGAGCCCGGATGCCACGATCTCGGTACCCGCCCGCAGCAGGTGACGGACCTGCTCGACGTACTGGTCGAGCCCGACTACCACCGACGCCCGCCGCAGCTCGGCCTCCGCCCGCGGGGTCCGCAGGTCTGCCGCGCCGGGGCCCAGGCCCACCACAGCGAGCCGGCCCCGGGGCCGGGATCGGGCCACAGCCAGGGTCGCACCGTCGCCCTTGACCTTGGCCAGCACCAGCTCTGCCCGCCCGTGCTCGGCCGCGGCCCGCAACGCCGACGCCTCCGCGACGCTGGGGGTCCCCACCTCGTGCGCCACCACGTCGCTGGGGTTGGGTACTGCCACCCCGCTCAGCTCGGCCGCGGTGAACGTCTGCAACGGCGGGGGGGTGGCCGGATCCCGTCCCTCGGCCAGGCCACCGTGGAAAAAGCTGTGCTGGGCGACGGCGTCCAGAATGCCCAGCTCCTGGGACTTGACGTCGATGCTGGCGTACCCGCGCACCGCCCGCGGGTCCAATCCGGCAGCGGTGAGTTCATCGAGCACGGCGGCGACCGCACCGGCCCGCACTCCCCGCACCGATCCGATCCCCACGGTCAGGGTCCGGGGTACCAACCGCAGCGTCGTAGCGTCGTCCGGCGTTGTGGGTAGTCGGTCGTCGATGACGATGACGCACGCGGGGTGGGGGTGCGAGTGCGCGACGGTGGCGGGCAAGGGGGGTAGCGGGAACCCCAAGGGGTTGCGCAGCAGCACCGGAGCACCGTCGAGCAGCGCCACCCCCGCCGCAGCCAAGTCACCGTCCACGCTCGCGTCGAGCTGGGCAATCAGCTCGTCCAGGGGGGTGCTGCCGGTCGCATCGGAGGCGGTGGTCACCACCGCCGTCGCTTCGAATACGGCCGCTACCTGGGCGGCGAGTGCGTTGGCTCCCCCGTCATGGCCGCCGACCAGGGCCACCGCGAAGCGCCGGGCCTCGTCGACGCAGACCACCCCGGGGTCGGTGCGCTTGTCGGTCAGCAGGGGGGCCACCAAACGCACCGTGGCGCCGGTGGCCAGGAAGAACACCGCGGCGTCCAACTGCGGCCACAGCCGCTCCAGGCTGGCTCGCAGCGGCCCGTCCACGAGCACCGCGTCGGGGCCGAGCGCTCGGGCCAACTCCGCTGCGGCGGACCTGCCTGCGGCGGTCACCGCGAACAGGCCGATCACCGGACACCGGCCAGCACGAAGACCGGGTTGGTGGCCACCAGGCGCACCCCGCCGTCGGGCAGCTGCGCCAGGCGGGAAGCCGCCAGCTGCACCCCCTGTACCCGAAAATGGTATGCCTGCAACATGTCTCGAACATCTGCCACCCGGTCTAGGGCGGCGAGCGTCACTACTACTCTGCGGGCGCAACTACTGGCGGCAAGCTGCACGACCGGCGCTCCACCACCGCCGACGAACACCGCGTCGGGCGGAGGCAACGACGAGAAGTCCTGGGCGACATCGGCTTGCACCACCCGGACGTCCACCCGGTGCGCGGCGGCGTTGATCGTGATCCGGGCGCACTGGGCGGGGTCGCGTTCGACGGCCACCACGGCGGCTCCCATCCTGGCGCACTCCACGCCCACCGAACCCGACCCGGCGCCCAGGTCCCACACCAGCCTGCCCGGGCGCGGTGCGAGGTGGCCCAGCACCACCGCCCGCACCTCGGATTTGGTGATCATGCCGTCCCGGTGGTCAAACGCCGACTCCCCCAACCCCCAACCGGCCGCCGCTGGCCAAAGGTGCCCACCAGCCAGCCACCCCCGGGCGCCGATGGATTCGGCGTCGCGCAGGCACACCACCACGTTGGGCTCCGCCCAGCTGCGCTGAGCCGCCTCGTCGGGGCGCACCGTGCTCACCCGCTCCCCCGGTCCACCGAGGTCCTCGGCCACCGTCAGGGTGCGCTGCCAGCCTGCCAATCCGGCTCCCAGCTCAGCGGGGCCGGCACCCGGCGCGGTGAGCACCGCGACCACCGGATGCGCCCGGCAGCTGTTGAGTGCAGGTCGCAGGTCCCGTCCGTGCGCGCTGACCACCATGGCGTCGTCCCAGGACCGCCCGAGTGCGGCGAACACACGTTGCACGCTGGAGACCGCGGGCCAGACCACCGGCGTGATCCCGTTCTCCCGCAATGCCCGCACGATGCCGAAGAAGCCCGGGTCGCCGGAGGCCAACACCACCGCAGGCCCGTCGTGGAGCAGTAGCTCCGCCAGGGCCGGGGCCAGCGGGCCCAGCTCGAGGCGACGGCAGCCCGGCGGCAGCGCAACGGCATCCAGGTGCCGGGCGGCGCCCACCACCAACGTCGCGGCAGCCAGTGCGCGGGTTGCCTCCGCACCCGGCGCTCGGGCGTCCATGCCCAGCACGCTCACCTGCGGTCCGCTCACGTGCTCACCCACTCCGGCTCGGTCGAGGCGACCACCCGGTGGGCGCCGAAATCCACCATTGCCACCCGAATGCCCAGCTGACGGGTGGCGGGCGTTCCGGATTCGAGGCTCGCCTCGGTACTGGATTCGAGGCTCGCCTCGGTACTAAACCGGTGCAGCACGTCCGCCACCCGCGCGCACAGCTCGTCCCCGCACTCGCGCAACAGTCCGGCCTCCTCCCACAGCTCGTAGGCCCGCCGGGCAGTGGGGGCGGCCACCACCTCACGCACCTGCGCAGGCGGCAACCCGTGCGCGGTACTGATCCGCCCCAGCAGCTCGGTGTCGACCTTGGAGCGGGTGTAGTGGGTCATCAGGACCCCACTGGCGAGCTTGGTCAGCTTTCCGACCATCCCGACGAACACCACCTCGGTCAGGCCGTGCTGCACCGCCCGACGCAGCGCCGCACCGGTGAAGTCACCGACCTCGATGAAGGCGACCGGCGGCAGGTGCGGCAACAACCGCACCGCGGCCCGTTCGGTGCGCCCCCCGGTGGCCAGCACGGCAGTGGGCACCTGCTGGGCGGCCATCACCGCCACGGCCTGCTCCACACTGGCCCGCCAGGAGGCGGTCGAGAACGGCCGGACGATGCCGGTGGTGCCGAGGATGGAGATGCCACCCTCCACTCCGAGCCGCTGGTTGGTGGTCTTGCGAGCCATCCGCTGACCGTCCGGGACGCTGATGGTCACTTCGAAACCGTTCTCGCCCAGCACCTCTCGCACGGCCTCGGTGATCATGCGGCGGGGGACCGGGTTGATCGCCGCGCCGCCCACCTGCAGGCCCAGTCCCGGTTTCGTCACCGTCCCCACCCCGTCCCCGGCCACGAACACCACCTCATCGGCGCGGCGGACGGTGACGGTGAGGCGCGCGCCGTGGGTCACGTCGGGGTCGTCACCGGCGTCCTTGATCACCACAGCCGTTGCCGCGTCACCATCCTGGTCAGCGCTGTGCACGAGGAAGGTGTGCCGGTTCCCCGAAGGGAACGGAATGTCCACTGTAGATGGACACTGTCCGTCGCGGAGCAGCAAGGCTGCCGCCTTCGCCGCTGCCGCCGAGCAGGCGCCGGTGGTGAAACCGGTGCGCAGGGCCTTGGCGCGCACCTTCATGGTGCGGGGCAGGTCGGGCTCGCGCAGGTCCTGCGCGTCCTGCGGCGGCGGCCCAGCCGCGTCAGGCTCCTTGGGCGCCATGCTCTTTCAACGCTTTCCTGGCGCGGGAGTCGGGCTTGCGGAAGGTGTGAAAGTGCCCAGGGTGATACAGGTGGCTGCGGGTGCCGCCGGCGGTGAGCCCCGGGCCCACCAGGAACAAGGTGTGCCGCCACCACTTGCGGGCCTTCACGTCCGCCTCCAGCGCTGCCAGCGTGCTCCACAGCAGGTCTTCGTCCGGCCAACTGGTCCGGTAGCCCACCACCACCGGGGTGTCGGGGGGGTAACCACCTGCGGTCAGCTCGGTGACCAGCTGCCCGGTGCGCGCCGCGGACAGAAACAGCGCCATAGTGGTGCCGTGGCGGGCGAACTCCCGCACCTTTTCCCGCTCCGGCATGGGGGTCTTGCCGCCCTCCAACCGGGTCAGCACCAGGCTCTGGGCCACCTCGGGCACGGTGAGCTCACGCCCGGCCGCCGCGGCCACCGCGGAGAACGCCGACACCCCCGGCACGATCTCCACCTCGATACCCAGCGCGACACACCGGTCGTACTGCTCCTGCACCGCACCCCACAACGAGGGATCCCCGGAATGCACCCGGGCCACCCGCAGACCGTGCTGCGCGGCCCGCTCGTACACGGCGATGACGTCCTCGTGGGTCAGCTGGGAGGAGTCGAGCACCTCGGCGTCTGCGCGAGCATGATCGCTCACACATTCGGCCATCACCAGGCTGGCAGCCCAGATCACCACATCGGCGTCGGCGATGCGCCGCGCGCCGCGCAGCGTGATGAGGTCGGCCGCCCCGGGTCCGGCTCCGACGAAGGACACATGAGCACTCACAGCTGCTCTCCTACTCCGCCACGTTGCGGGGTCACCACGATCGTGGACAGGTAGGCGACGCCGTCATCGGGCACCTCTGACAAGGGGCGCACCCGCTCGTCGGGCGTGCCCAGATGCTCGGCCAGCACCGCCCGTCCGACGGCGTCGCCGAGCACTCGGCGGACCTCGGCGAGGCGGCGACCACCCTTGTAGGCCACCACCGTGCCCGGCCGCTGCAGCGCCTGGGCCAGCTCGTCGAGATCGCGGCTCAGGGGCAGCAGGGTAAGCGGTTCGGCCCCCTCCACCAGGGTGATGCCGGCGGTACTGGCCGCGGCTTGCATGGCCGTGATCCCGGGCACGGTGCGCACCACCAGCCCCGGTACCAGCGACCGCACCGCCTGGGCCAGGTAGCTGAACGTGGAGTACACGAGCGGGTCACCCAGGGTGGCGAAGGCCGCGCTGCCACCGTGGGTGTTCAGGTGGGTAGCGACCACCTCGGCGGCGGCCTCCCAGTGCTCGCGGCGGCGGCTCTGCGACCCGCTGACCTCGTCGTTGAGCGCGAAAACGAGCCGGCGCACCGACAACCCGGGCAGCTGCGCGGCGAGGATTGCCTCCGCCCGACCAGGCTCGTCCACGCCCATCACGGGCACGAACACCACGTCGGCCTCGGTCAACACCCGCAGCGCTTTGACGGTCAGCAGCTCCGGGTCACCCGGGCCGACGCCCACGCCGTACAGCTCGCTCATGCCGCACACGCTGCCACGAACCGGGTCACCGACTGCGGTGCGCCCGCCGGATGGGTGTGCAGGTAGGAGGCGTGCACCCGGCCGTCAGTGAACCCCTCCTGCCGCCCCGTCCAGCCCCATGCCGGGTTGGCGCTGGCTGCCGGGGTGAGCTCGGTGCGGTGAAACTCGTGCCCGCTCACCCGTTCCCCGGCGGGGTGCAGCACCGAATCAGCCACCGCCACGGCGTCGCGGTAGCCCAGCTGCAGCCGTGGCGAGAAGCGCGCCGTCGCGTCCAGCACCCCCGCGAGGCGGTGCCCGTCCAGCTCCCGGGCGAGGTACAACAGTCCACCGCATTCGGCGTGCACCGGGGCGCCGGCGGCCGCCACGGCGCGCACCGCCGCCAACAACTGGGTGTTGTCCGCCAATGCCGCGGCGTGCTCCTCCGGGAACCCTCCGGGTAACACCAGACCGCGGGTTCCGGCCGGAAGTGTGTTGTGGCGCAACGGGTCTAGCACGACGACCTCGGCCCCGGCGGCGGTGAGCAGCTCCACGTGCTCGGCGTAGCCGAAGGTGAACGCCGCTCCCCCGGCCACAGCCACCACCGGGCGCCCCGGGATGCAGGACACCTCGCCGCCGGGCGC
>JAABUV010007518.1_pt1 | contig 11407 bp, 10 predicted proteins | sample 5559971 | NCBI WGS metagenome assembly JAABUV01 (sample SAMN10711881, study PRJNA513362) | rock metagenome | isolation source: Antarctica rocks | place: Antarctica: Victoria Land, Knobhead nord | collected 2015-12-19
CTTCGAAGAACTCTCAGAGCACAGTCGAATCTGACTTTCACTTCTGACGAAGAAAACATGTAAATGATTTCTTTGAGAAACGATTCAGTAAACGCATTGTTTACATCGACTTGATGAAGTTCGAGATCCTTCATTGCCGCAATGGCTAGAAAGACTCGCAGAGTGTCAAACTTGATGATTGACGCGAAAGTATTCTCATAGTCAACTTCATGAATTTGAGAGAAATCTCTGACTATCAGTCTTGCCTTCAGTTTGTCAAGGGAATCGTCGACGTGCATCTTTGACTTGAAGACTCATTTGCTTGTCACGATGTTGATCTTTTTGGGCGGCACTTCTTCTTGCCAGATCTCATTGACGACTAGCGTCACAAGTTCTGCGTTGATCGCTTCTTTTCAAAGTTTCTCCCAAACTGAGTTCTGCACTGCGTCTTTGTAAGTGTTCGACGTGGGAATTCTTATTGCTTTAGAAGGGTCAGATTCATCGACGCCGAATAATGCTCATGACATGCTTGCGTCAGAATCGCTCTCATCGTCGTCAACTTTCTCTGTGACGAATCAGATCATCATAGCTCGCGAGATCTTGAATGCGCGTTCTTTCAGTTGTTGATCTTCGCTGTCTCTTTTTCTCTTTGAGATGACTACATGCAGAAATGTTTGAACTGCTGACTTAGACATGCTTGATGCGAAGACTTTTTGAGTGATCTGAACATTCGCGTGAGCTTCGCGCTCGTCTGACGTATGTGGCGTGATCTTAGGATTGAGTGCATTCAAGTTGATCGCGATAGTCTTCAGTGCATCAGTTGATTCAGATGAAACATCAATCATGAAAGCGTCAGATTTTGAAACGTTAGTTGAAACGTTATTCTTTGATGATCTTTCCACAGATCTTCGCTCTGAAAGAACGTTGAATGTCTGCTTGCGAAGTCGCAAGTTCATGTCTTCATTCTTTTCATCTTCAGCGAACTTGACAGCGTGACTCTTGATGACTCGGCCGAGATCTGAGACTCAGAGGCGATATTGCTTGTCGATATTTTTCACATATCTCATGAAGGCGTCGAGTCTGTCTCTGTTCATGAATTTGTCTCGTCTGCCTTCGATTGACAATGACTTGAGATCAACGTATGAGTAACATTTGCATTCTCATACTCGTACATGATCAATTGAGGGCTTGATTCCGATGAATGTCTTCTTCGAGATCGTGAAGACTTCGTCGACCAAGAATCTCGTGACGATTCGATTTCGCAGGTAGGCATCTGTCTTCGCAGCTTCTGCTCAGAACTCAATGAGAAGTTCAGCATTCTTGATCATGACTCGCATCGAGTTTTCTGTGATGTGTATGACTCTTTCGGCTACTTCATTTTGAATCGACATGTGTGAGACAGTGTATTGAGGGGCAATGTCAACTGATGAGCATCAGCCATTCAAGATGACTTTAAGTTTCGTGACGTTGTCACTGCGTACTGAGAGAAGTTTGGCATCGCTGTGAAGCTCTACGCTGAGTTTTCATTTTCGCAGAGCATCTGATGCATCGAATCGTTGCTTCAAAGAAATGCATCAAGTCTTTCTGAAGTGATTGTCAACTATCTCTAGAAAGTACGACTCGCTATCGAGAGACGATGATAGTGATTCACAGATGTCTATGAAAATGAGAGTCAAGATACTTGTCTTTCGATCGCTGACATTGTGTCCTCGTTTGTTGATGAACTTGATGAGCGCACATATCTCACACACATTCTCGTGACTGTCGTTGATGAGAATAGGTTTTTTCAGAGTGATGATCTTATGAAGTTGACGAAGCTTTGCTGATTCGAGGTGAGCGAAACGACGATGTCACAGCTTGTACAACTTGAAGCTTTTGTCATTTGCGAAACTAAGTTGATCGTGATCAACTTCGACCTCGTTCTCATGATGAATCACGTCAGTGTGAGGCGCGAAGTGATCTAGATTCATTGAATCGTCGAGGTTCATTGAACTGTGCATCGCTGAAAATGCTGATGAGGCGTCACGCTGCATAGCTGATAGTAATGCAAATTCATCAAGATCGTTTGCAATTCTCTCTACTATGTAGACGCCTTCGCATTCTAGAATCTCAATCATCTGCTTCTCTCGCTTGTCGTGCATGTACAGACCTTTATCGTCAAAACTTCCTTGCAGGCCTTTCTCACACATTCTTCTTTCAGAAAGAAGATTCATCTCGAGCTTAGAAACATGAAGAACAGAAGACAGCTTGACTGAGTTTTCGTGACGATCTCGCATGACTGCTGTGTCACAGTGATTGACATACAATTTCCTTTCTTCAACTTTGATGATGCGTCTCTTAATGCGAACTAGAGAATCACTAAAAAGTCGAAGTTGATCAGTCATGTGTGAGAAGGCATCAGAATCTGCGACTCAGTCGAATTCAGGAATCTTACTGACAATGTTCTTTGACAGAGCTGCAATATTCTCGCTCTTCTCGTTCTCATCTTCCTCATTGTCGTCAGAGATTTCAGAGTCGTCGCTTTTCGCGTTGTAGACTCTGTGTTTCTTGTGCTTGCTCTTCAGAAGCTCAGTGAGAATTTGAAGATCATCAGCGCTCTTGTGCTTTGTTTTGCCTTTGTCTTTGCGTTTCTTCACAAGCTTTTGAGCTGCAGACAGATGAGAGCAATCGGCTAGACGATGTTCATCTTCACAGAGAAAACATTTTAGAAATCGTTGCGACTGACGACGACGCGATTGATCGCTGTCGAAGCTTGAGAGACTTTTGCGACGATGACTGATTTTGCGTTTGTCCTGCTCACGATCAGTGCGCTCGCGTTCGTTTCCCCGCTTGACTCATAGCGCAGTCTCTGTTGTCTTCAATTGTGCTTTCTTCTCTTGTAGCTTTTGAAGTTTCTTCTCGACGTCTGACTTATTCTGCGCATCAATGACGTCTCGAATGACTGTGTATTCATCTGACAGCGATTGAAGTAAGGCTTGAAAGCGACGTTTTGACTTGAATAGATCGCTCATGTCTTTCTGTGTTGCGACGATCTTTCGAGCCAACTTGGCGAGATGTGTTCATGCCTTTTCAATGAAGATATTCGTCGACATTCTGTAGTCGATGAAGTTCGTCAGATATTGTCTTTCAGTGATTTGTAGCTTCTCTTTGTATTTATAGCTCAGAGCATCTCAAACCTCTTTTGCTGACGTCTTGTCTGCAGTGTGTTCTTGATCGTCGATGATGATGCAGATGATCAGTCAGTAATGAGCTTTCGCGTCGATCTTTTGACTTTCAAAGCCGAGAGATTGAATTTCGCTGATAATGCTGATGACGCTGCCGAGTGTGTTCGAGCCAGACTTGTCTTCAATAACGAATCACAAGTCTTCCTCAATGAGTCATCTCTTCATGAGAGGAAATCATTGGTCGCAGTTCTCGCGAGTGAGAATGAGAACAGGTCGTCGTTTGGCGAAGAAGTCATCGAAGTTCATGACGTGCGATGTAGGCTCAGCTTGTTGTTAGAATCGAAGAAAAAAAAATAAAGATATTAGATAGATTGACGAGTGAAGTGAAAAGAATTTAATCTCGTCAGTGATGATGAAAGTTTATGCGTTCTTCGACGCGATCGAGTGTGTCTATTTGTTCGCTTTCTTGAAAACTCGTAGTAGACTGTCGACTTGATGTGAGTGCTTATTTACCTTCTCGTGAGATGCGTAGTAAGCTATCGAATTCCACTGAACTTCTCTAAGTCAGTGTACTTATTTGTCTTCTCGTGAGACGCGTAGTAAGTGATCGCTGATTGCTCGTTTGAATAGATTTCGTATCGAGTTGCCGAGCATCAAATGCTTAGAGTGTTTCGATCTAATTACGTTGAAAGCTTCTTGCTAATCGAGCTCATAATCTATTGAAAGAGTAGAACGAACAGTATCACATATGATGAAATCTCTCTTGATTGTGAAGAGAAGCCACAGGCTGCTCTATCTATATATCGTCACGCATGACAAAGTCGCGACGCGCGACTTTATCTCTGACGCTAGTCTAGAGAGAGCTGCTAGAAACAAGTCTGACTGAATTCAGACTGAATTCAGAGCTATCGCAATAAGCTGCTAGAAACAAGCCTGTCATCGCACTTCTCAACAATATATATAGAAGCTTTGATACTCAGTTTCTTCTATATTCTTAATATTCAGTTATAACTATTTTTAAAGATCAAGCACTATCAATTCTGATCTTCATTGATTGTATCATTTAGACATGATTCTGACATTATATTAAAAATTCATTAATCACATGATACTGAATTTATTATTCATTCAATCAACTTGTACAGATGAATCAAGTTTAAAGAAATTTGTTTATCTGATGATTCAATCTTGAAAGACAAGAACAACATCAGAAGATTTATAAAATCAATGAAAACATATGATTGTTGAATTGCTAGAAGATTTATCGCTCATTCAATACACATTCATTTAAAATCAATTAATAGAATCTATAATAAAGAATCTTCGTGAATTGCTAGAGAATCAAATCAATCAAGAGAATTATAATAAAGAATCTTCATGAATTGCTTCGAGATCAATCACTTTCACAAACATTTTCTTTGTTGAACAAACATTCATCTTTCTTCATAAAATCACTGAGCTTCGTTCTTTGTTCAGTTCAAATCAATTCTCATCTTCTTCATTATGATATTTAAGAACACATCTGATAAAGATTAAGCTTTCACTGATCTTTTGCAATGAACACATTCACAAGCTTTCTCTTTTATCATTGATTCACAACACACTTTTTCATTCATTGCTTTCAACGAATTAAATGCTGAAATCATCATACTCAATGATATAAAAGTATGAAAGAAATGTATCTATGATCTTAATAAAGAAACAGATCATCTTGTCAAGATGAAACAATGAGACAAGAGTGAAATTCAACAGTTGAAAGCAAAATTACAAGCTTTCACTGCTATCACAGTCAATGTAATCATCATTGCTTTCTCAATTGTTATCTACTTTGAACAATTTAAATATCATAAAATACTCGATTCTTTAATGTTCATTAATGAAAAGAATTCTACTTGAAAGAATTGATTTCTTGATATACAAAAGAAGTTAGCAATGAATGTTGACATCTTTTCAAATGAACTTTACAAGCTGAGCTACATTAACTCTTGACTAGCAGATGATGTCATCAAAGTCACTCAAGTCAGACGCAATCTCAACTGTGATAATTTCTATCTGACTGTCAATGAATTTCTAAAGAAACTAGCTCAATCATTTCATGACTCTGATAAGAAAGATAACTATTGTAGAAAATATATTAATTTGATTCAAGAATCAAAGAAATTCAGCGATTTCTTTAATCAGTTTCAACAACTATACATTTATTTAAAGTATCAGAAGAACGTACTAGTCATTGATTTAAAGAATAAAATAAACTCTCATCTTTGAATCTTTTGAACAGCTCAAATGAAGTCACTCATTAAGCTATCAAATATTTGAAACTATCTGATTCGCTTGAACAATGAACATAAAGCAGCTCAAGAGATCAAGAACAAACTACTCAAACATGATGATTCAAAGATCATTATTTTTAAAGTAATTATTGCTGTTCAATCTTTTGCTTTGAAGTTTGACTGATTAAAGTCACGCAGCGCAGTTTTGACTAACGTCAAGAATGCAGATGTTCTAGTTGAAATTTGTTTTATATATCATAAATCAGATCATAGTTTCAGAGAATGCTTGAATTGATCTATCAAAGTCAATGCAGTTAACAAGAACTACAATTATTTCAAACTTGATACTGAATCAAAGTTCAAGTCAAAAAACTAGTCATCTCTTCAACAATTATTAAAGTGAAGATTATATCTTTGTGCAATTTAGATGAAATTCTATCGAAAGAGAATTACTTTAATAAGTTGTTTTTAATCAATGCTCTTCTCATTTTGCAGAATGAATCATTCAATCTTCGCTCTTTAATAGACAGTGATTCAGTCGTTTATATAATCATACATATCAATCTAGTCAATAAAGTATGTAAAGAGCTGAAAATTCAATCTATATCACTGACAAAAGAGAAGTTAATAAAAGAATATGATGAAAAGATATTTAAGAAGATTATCACTCATAAAATTCTATTGAATCTCATCATTGAAAGTCATAAGAAATTGACTGTTTCTATGTTGATAGCTGATATCAATCATCACGAAGTCATATTAGAAAAATCATGAATGAACAAAAATGAAATATTACTGAATATGCAAATCAACATCATCATTTTTTCAAATTAATTAAATACTCTCATTTCAATTTTTTCAATCTTTCTCAATTTAAAGCACTTAAGTTGATCATGATCAACTTTGTTTACTTTTATCTCTCAGTCAAAGATTTCTAGAATGCTCAGATAATCTGTTTCAACTACAATTCAGAAAGAGTCATTCTCAATTTAAAGCATAAATGTTGCTTCGTTCAAAACATTGTTGAATCGCTCAAAAAAGAATCAGACTGAAGTATTTGCTTTATTCATGAAGAATATCAATAAAGAAATCACGTACAACACTCAATACAATTTAAATGCTCTGAACGTTTCTTTCATCAAGAAAACTACTCAGAATTTGAAAGTTATTAAAGTTAAGCTGTCTTCAAAATATCATGATTTTCTAAATGTTTTTGATTAAGTTCAATTGAATAAGCTATCTTTAAATCACTTCTACGATCATAAAATTGAGCTGACTAGTGATTCAACTCTTTCTTGTTATCAAGCATATTGAATGTCTTCTTTCAAGCTTCTAAAAGTAAAGAAGTATTTGAATGAGAACTTATCAAAGAGATTCATCACTTTAAGTCAAGCTCTTTACTCATCACTCATTTTATTTGCTCTTAAAGCAAACGAAAATCTTCGCTTCTGCGTGAATTATTGCAAGCTAAACATCATTTTCAAGCGAAATAGATATTCATTACTTCTAATAAATGAGATCATCAATAAGATAGCAGATTGCAAGCATCTGACTAGAGTGAATATCATATCAGCATTCAACAAACTTTAAATGCATCTTAATAATGATAATTAAATCACTTTTATCACTGCTTTAAAAGCATATAAATATCGAGTGTTATTCTTTGAATTAACTAATGAATTAATCTTCTTTCAGCAATATATGAATGATGTTTTATGAAAATTTCTGAATGACTTTTGTCAAACTTATCTGAATAATATTCTCATCTATAGCAAAATCAGAAAGAAACATAGAAATCACGTCAGACTAGTGCTGAGATGACTATGTGAAGCTGAACTACAGATAAATATTCAAAAGTGTGAATTCAATGTAAAAAAGACAGACTTTCTAGAAATCATTGTATCAGAACAAGATCTTTGCATGAATTCAAGTAAAATGATCATCATAGTTAACTAAACTACTTCAATCAATTTGAAAGAAATTCAAAGCTTCATGAAATTTGTGAACTTTTATCATCATTTCATTAGAAACTTCTTCAAACTAGTCAAATCATTCACTTAATTGACTAGAAAAGATACATCTTTTGTTTGAAACAAAGTTTGCATTCAAACTTTCAGAAATCTGAAGAAACAGATCAATTTTGCTTCAGTTTTTTGTCATTTTGATCTTAAACATCAAACTATTTTGAAAATCAATGCATTAAACTATGTAAAAGATGAAATACTGTCTCAGTATGATGATGAGAATGTACTTCACTTGATGATCTTCTACAGCAAAAGCATGATTCTTGCTGAAATCAACTATCATATCTATGACAAGAAATTGTTGATCATTATTCGCTGTTTCAAACATTGATGACTTAAGCTGAAATGTACTGAATTACTTATTCAGATATTCATTGATCATTAAGCTTTGAAAATCTTCATGAAAAATAAACAGTTGAGTTGACATCAAGTCAACTATCTGAACATTCTATTGAAGTTCAATTTTTAGATCATCTTTAGATCAGGTAAAATGAACACTAAAGTTGATGCATTAACTTGAATGTCTTTAGTGAACATCTTTGAATCAGCTAAATGACTTAAAGATTGCTTTCAAACTATTCTTATCTTTGATAAAGTTGATATTTTATCTATTGACTCAAAATTGAACGCAGATTCAAAATCAGAAGTCAATCTTTATCAGAAAGTATGATTAGTCAATTAAATGAATGAGTTTTGCAGCAAATATAAACAAGCTAAAAACGACAACAAGCTTAAGCTTCATGACACTAAAATAAAGAATTGCAAAATTATTAACAACGTTTTATTTAGAAAAAGATTACTTTGAGTTCTTAAAAACATGCACACGAAACTACTACAAAAAGTGCACGATCAATCTTTCATCTCTCATTTTGACAATAAATGAACTATTGATCTAGTTCAATGCTTTTACTATTGATCAGATCATTAAGCTACTATCAGACAGTACATTTGAAACTGTCATATTTATCAACGAAGCAAAGTCTTTAGAAATGCAATCAACAAACTTCATTAATTTCTATTTATCTCACTAAAATGATGAAAAGATATAGTTATGAACTTCATAACTGAGCTATCTTTGTCAAAGAACTATAACGTCATTTGCATAATCATATGTCATTTCTTCAAAGAACATTACTATGTTCTCTGTCATTGAGAAAACGATGACATTTCAGTCAAAGAAACAGTCTGAATTATGCTATGAAATGTTTATTGACTGCATGATTTACTCAGTTCTATTGTTTTGAATAGAGACTTTCAATTCATATTCATCATGTGAAAGAGTCTTTGTAAGCGACTACGAATTATCGCTAGTTTATTCACTGCTTATCATTCTGAGATCAACAATTAAACAGAGTGAGTCAATCAAAATGTTGAACGTGAACTCAAAATCTACTGTAATTACATGCAGAATGATTGAGTTAAATGAATATCTATGATTGAGTTCAGTGATAATGTCAATACATTCTTGATCATCTCAATGATTTCTTTCTACTTCAATAAAGAATTTCATTCTTGAATGAGTTTTGACTCAGATACAACTGACTACAAAATCACTCATGAATGAATTAAAGTTAAAAAAGCAAATGATATTATTATTTGAATGAAAGAATTACTGAACTTCAATCATCAACAATTGAAAAAGACTAAGCTGATCATTGAAGTTCAGATCAATAAACATAAACGAGACATTATTTATGAGATAAATGATCAAATTTGACTATCTTTCAGAAACATCAAAATCATAAGATCATGCAAGAATTTGAAAGATAAACAGCTAGATTTCTACTCAATCATTTTCAAAGTCAAGACTTTCTATCATTTTCATCTATTTACAAGCATGAAGCATATACACTTGATGTTCAGCTTTAAAATACTACAATTGTATTTAAATGATTCTTTGTCAGATCAGCATATTGAATCACTCAGATCAATCACTATTGAAGATGAAGAACATTGAAAGATAAATGATATACTGAACTTCAAATGTTATCAAGATCAAATGCAGTACAAAGTCAAATGAAAAGATCTAGATAAAGATGATGATTAATACTATGTTGATAAAGAAAAATTCAATGACTTCAAGAAAGTTTTGAATGAATTTCATATATTACATTCAAATAAATCGCGCTAAATAAATGAAATAACTGACAATAAAGCGAAAAGTGAGTCAGCAAACAAACTACATTCATGCAAACGTGAATTTTCAAAGAGAAAAGTAATGTTATGAGTGTATCAAGATCATAAGACTAACAAGGCTGAAATTCTAATCAATTCACAGAGTATACTAGCGCTTATTCTGCAAATTAATTAAAGCTAGTTTGCGTCTCTATTCAAGTCTCTATTTGAGTCTCTATTCAAGTCTTTATTCAAGTTTCTTTGTTTTCTCAACATCTTTTTGTGTTATTAAACATTTCTTTTTCATCATCACTTTACATCACATCTTTATCTGCATTATCTTGTTTTCTTTGAGTTTAGCGCAGTCTCTGAATATTAGTATATATAAAAGCTCTGATACTCAGTTTCTTCTGTATTCTTAATATTCAGTTATAGCTATTTCTAAAGATCAAGCACTATCAACTCTGATCTTCATTGATTGTATTATTTAGACACGATTCTGACATATGTTGATCTTTAACAGTTTTGACCTAGTTCAATCTGAGACGTTGATTGAGATTGAGACAGCTGTAGATATATTGACATCAATGACTGAAGATACGAAGTCATTTATAAGTGAGTGAAGAACTTCTTCAGTAAAGATTGATGATGTGATTATTGTAAATTACTTTTCAGTCAATTGTCGATTGATTTTAGCAACGAGAGAATCAGAGTGTTGAAGTCAAATTATATATGTGAGATGTTGAATGAAACACATTCACAAGAGTTATTAAAGAATAAAACTTAAGAGTTAGAAGTCAAGTTCAGCTCTGACTGTATTTCTTTAAGCTTGCATCGTTTTCATCATACTATACGTCTTGAAGGCTTCGTGTAATTGAAAGATGTAGAAAAGACTATTGAGACTTCAAGAAGAACAAGAATGCGTCTCATATCAATCTCAGACTTACTGTGACTGATGACATGCATGAGAGTAGCTTGAAAGTTCTAGTTCTTACCTATCAAAGATTCATTACAAATCAACAGCGTCGCTTATCATATTACCTTTGAAATCATATGCTACGCTTAAGTATATTCATTGATGCATCAATTATCGAGATCTTCAATCGAAAGTCTGAGAAGCGAGACTGAGAAGATCGATCAAAGACACGTTTCTATTCTGAGTCAACTGTTGATCGAAGAATTGCACTGAGGCAGATAACGAGGCTTCTGAAACTTCTTCGCGTATTTGTCTTGATAAACATTTGAAGCATGATGTTAAAATCTGGAGAATAATTTCCGAATTCACATCGAATGTGATAATGCTCTTGCCAATACCACAAGATTCGAATAGAGGTCAACTCTGTGAAGCTACCCTTGACTATTAGCACAATGTAAGTCGGCTTAAGAACCTTGCTCGCTCGCAAGTTGTATGCGTAGACAGACATACCATCATCGTGTGATGAGTTGAGAAAAATGCTTCTTTTCACTTGCCTCGAGACCTCAGACGTGCGGGGCTAAGCCCCTTCGAATTAGCCCCCTGCGCTAAGTTCGTATCGGGTTAGCCACGCACGTCTGAGGTAACTTTCCACTATTTTGCGCCAGTCGCTTAGTGAGACAATCGTTCTTTAGTCTGCCATCAGCTGGGAAAGTCAAAATGTTCGAGAGTTTTTATTGAAAAGCTTGGAACCATTGTAACCCATACTGCGTCAATCCTTCCGGTCGTTCAGCTCATCTTAAAGTCCTAGTAATGCTTCACCTAGCGCAGCTACTGCCGCCGCCAATGTGATCTTCTCTGTTGCCTTCGTAAAGTGAGTGCGAGCACGGAAGACCAGGCTGCGGCTGCCCCTGAGCGGGTAAGTGCTCTGCGAGAGCGTTG
>JAABUV010007519.1_pt1 | contig 11407 bp, 10 predicted proteins | sample 5559971 | NCBI WGS metagenome assembly JAABUV01 (sample SAMN10711881, study PRJNA513362) | rock metagenome | isolation source: Antarctica rocks | place: Antarctica: Victoria Land, Knobhead nord | collected 2015-12-19
ATGGGCTTGTCAAAGAGTGGTTCTACGCTTCCCCGAGTCTCCAATGGGACCTTTGTGCCTTCACGGAAGCAGGATTTCTGCGTAACGCAACCGCGCCGCGTTCAGGACAGATCACCATGAGCGAAGCCACGGCGATTTTGAAGCAGCTCGCCCAGCATCCGGGCTATCGCTACCTGCCGATCAATGCCGACTGGCAAACGCTATGCAGCCCATTCTTCCCTCGGTTGTACGGCACCAAGCAGGTCACCGATGCGTACCTGCTCGGGCTTGCCGTGCGAAGCGGGTTGGTCCTGGTCACCATGGACAAGGCCATCCTCCATCTTGCCGGTACCGAGCACAGCAAATACGTCCTGGTGCTAAAAGACGAGTGAACCACCCGAGGAACGTATGAGCGAGAAAGCTTTCAGCAAGATACATCTCGAACGTGCGACATCGATTGCTTCCACCGAACAGCTATGCCGGGCCGAGATCGATGCCAGCGCGAAATAGGGCAACGCTGCGATGCTTCGCATAACGTGTGGACGGACTGTGTGCATGGACCGTTTCTGCATCAGCATCGTGAGGAACTCCTACCTGCAAATAGCCTAATCCTCACCGTGCGCTCTCTTTAATTGGAATCCTTCCAACACTTGAAGACGCATATGCACCTGATGTTCTCCGAACGGGCCGTTCCTGAGGCGACGCGGGAGATGCCGGAGGAGCGTTTCTTCAAACGCAACGGGGCCAAGAAAGATCCGGAGTGGAATGACCGGAACAAGCCGGAAGAGGTTCGGGAGAAGTGGGTCGAGATGATGAACGGTGCGATGCAGAAGGCCGGCATCGAGCAGCGCCTGGACGCCCGTTCCTGGATCGAGCAGGGACGCGGGGACCTCGCCTCCCTGCGGGAGGAAAAGGAGCCGGCAATGGTTCCAGAGCCGCCGGCCAAGGAAGCGGTTTTGGAGAAGGAATCCGTGAAGGAACAGAAAATCGAACACAGCCAAGGGTTGGGTCTCGGGCTATAGAGATGGTGGGCCATGGAACAGGAACCAACCGAGAGCGGTGCGGGCGAGATGATGGTCTACGGTCTGATTGAGCAGGCTGACCGTATGGGCAAATCGGCTCAGGGTACCCAACGCGCCCTGGCCGCTCAGATCGAGGAGCTCGCGCAATTACAGCAGTGGGCCGAGGCTACGGCCCTGGACTTGCAAAAGCGGGCTGAGGCCGCCATCAAGAACCTGGAGGCCGAGCGGGTGCAGTTGCAGAGTGCCCGGACGGGTTTGGAGCGCAATGCGGTCCAGGCCATTCAGAATGCCGTGCGCCAGCAGAGCTCTGAGATCGAGCGGCAGACGGTGCAGGCCTTTGCCGCGCCGCTCCGGGACATGCAGCAGGCAGCGGGCTACGTGCGCCAGAACATGAAAGAGGTGAGCTGGCTCATGATCAGCCTGCTCTTCGCCGGTGGTCTGATCGTAGGGCTCCTACTCGGATACTGGCCTTTGAGACGCAGCCAGAACAACCTGCAGGAGCAGATGAACCGCATCGAGCAGTTCGTGGCCGCTCAACAGCCACCGGCACCGGCTCCAGCTGCGCCCAATGTGCATGCCCCAGCTCACAAGGGAAAGGCGAAGTAGGCCCCCGGAGAGCATGGGCCTCACCCACGGCAGGCTATGGATTTGACGTTCGCAAGAACGCGAACTTGGAACGAGCAAAAGACGCGCTCGTCCCACAAACCCACAGCCTCGGCGGCGGGGAAATTGGAGGTTGCCGACAACAAAGGCGACTTTGCGACGGATTAGAATTACTAGCAGCGATCCTTCGCAATCGTGTCCTGTGAACGAGGTTAACTCTTGGCTCAATCTAACGAAGATCCGCTCCCAGCTAAGAAACTCCGAGCCGGTAAACGGGTTGAGACGCCCCTGGAGTCTTTTTCCTCCATCTGTGTGGTTCTAGTCATAGGCTTGTTTAGGGGTCTGAGTAGCAACGGAACAGAAAACCTACATAAGAGATTCGCCCGTCGGGATCAGGGCTCATCGATGGCGGCTGTGGCTGGATTTCGCAGGGGCCTGAGTTCTCCTCGAGTGACGGCGTCCGGCAGGGTGAAGGCGTATCTACCAAGCATATTGATGTGTTTGAAGCTGAGAGGCGAGAGGCGCACGACATCCTCTGGAAGGACTTCGTGGCCTTCCGCGCGGAGCTGGTTGAGGGCGGCGTCCATGTAGATGGTGTTCCAGAGGACTACGAGGTTGACGACGATGCCGAGCGCGCCAAGCTGGTCTTCCTGCCCTTCGTGGTATCGCTGTCGGAGTTCGCCTCGTTTCCCATGGAAGATGATGCGGGCGAGTTGATGGCGTCCCTCGCCGCGGTTGAGCTGAACCAGGATGCGTCGGCGGTATTGTTCGTCGTCGATGTAGCGCAACAGATAGAGAGTCTTGACGAGGCGGCCGAGTTCCTGAAGCCCCCTCGCCAGTCGGGTTGGCCGGTCGTTGGTCTGAAGGGTTCGTGTAAGCCCGGCCGCCTGAACGACCCCCAGCTTCAGTGAACCGGCGAGCCGAAGCAGATCGTCCCATTGCTCCGCGATCAGTTTCATGTTGATTTTGTTCGACGCAAGGTCATCGAGGACGCCGTAATCGGCCTTCCGGTCTACGCGCCAGAACCGAGAGCCGCCGATGTCCGCGATGCGAGGGGAGAACTGATAGCCGAGAAGGTGGAAGATGCCGAAGATGGTATCGGTATACCCCGCGGTGTCGGACATGATCTCGGTGGGCTGGAGTTCGGTCTCCTGCTCAAGGACGACGGCGAGCAGATGGAGGCTGTCGCGCAGAGTTCCAGGTACGGTGATTGCGTTCAAGCCGGTGAATTGATTGGAAGCCAGGTTGTACCAAGTAACGCCCCGCTCACGACCGAAGTAGCGTGGATTCGGCCCCGAGTGGATGGTGCGCACGGGCACGACGAAGCGAAGCCCGTCGGCCGAGGCGACCTCTCCTCCTCCCCAGCTGCGGGCAAGCGGTATGGCATTTTGAGCGGCGACGAGCGCCGCATTGGCCGCCGTCAGAGTCTCGGCGCGGATGAAGTTCTGCTTGACCCAGCTCAACCGGGAGCGGCGAAGCGCCGGCACATCGCCTCGAACCAGGGGTTCGAAACCCGTGTTGGTGGCCTCGGCAAGCAACACCGCGCAGACAGTCGTCGCTATATCCTCTGCTCTTGAGGAGCTCTCGCTTGCATGGGTAAAGTGGCCCGCGAAGCCTGTCCGGGCGTGCATTTCGAGGATGAGTTCAGGCAGATCAAGCTTGGGCAAGCGGGCGTCCAGGGCTGCTCGTAGGGCCGTGAGACTGGCGGGCTCCACCACTTTATCGAGCGCCTCGATGGACAGGTCGACCTTCTCGCCGACGCCGATGATCTCCACGGCGGCGTTCGCCGGCACCCGAGCGGCGGTCTCACGGTAGGCCAGATCGAGACGGTGCGCCAGACCGGCAAGTTCCTCTTCCGACGAAGCCGACACACCCACGGTGCGGCAGATCATCGGTCGTGCCGTCTCCCAAGCTGCTCCTGTCAGAAGGCCCTTTCGGGGATCGGCGTAGCGGATTGAGCGGACTGGAAATATGTCGCGGCGGCGGAACGCTCGACGGAGACCGTCGAGGACACAGATCCGGTAGCCAGTGAGATCGATGGAGCCTTCGTTAGTTCTGATCTGCGGGAGCCAATCGGCGGGAGCGAAGGCCGTAGGCAATGGACCGGGTCTCTTCACACCGGCATGAACCGCGCGGAGGTATTCGACAGCATCCAGAAGCGGTCTGCCCGCTGGAGCGGCGTCCAGTTCGAGTCCGGCCAGAAGCGCCGGAACGTATCGTATCTTGCGGTGGAACTTCCTCAGTTCCTTGAAATAGGTCTCATCCTGTGGCTCTACGAGCATCCCGACCCGTTCCACGGCGGCAAATAGGGCATCGCGTCCGAGCAGTTCAAAGATCGTGGCTCTTACCTGGTCGTCGGGCGTTGCGTCATCGAAGACCACGATCCCCATGTCCCGGAGCTTCAACGCCGCATCGTCGAAATCGCGAATCGAGCCCAGCCGCGCCTGCTTCGCGGCGGCTTCCGCCTCCGAGAACATAGCTGTGCTTACGGCGTCGAACACATCGATGACATCGTCCGCGGCGGATGCTTCGAGTGTGTGGATGAAGGCGAGCAGCGTCGCGGTACGCCTCTCCTCTGGAAGCCGCGCTACCGCCTGCGCTCTTGCGGCCGAGGCAAATTTCCAAAGCGCGGTAATCTTGCCCGGTGGAATGCGGTCGATCTTTGGAAGTTCCTGAACGAACGAATGGACTTCTCCGAGACGGAGCAGAGAACGGCTGATCTCAGGCCCGCTCTGGATGAAAGGCCCATCGCGGAGCCGGTCAAGAGGGCTTTGACGCTCCCCTTCAGGAACAGAAACAAGGGAATCGAGCCGCAGGCGAACTGCGGCGCTTACCCCTGCCGCAAGGTGGCGATGCAAGTGAGAAGACGAGCGCAAGCGCACCCGGGCGACCGCCCGTTCCAGGACAGAAAGACCCGGCAATAGAACCTTGGCGGCGACAAGCCACGCTATTGCCCGCTCGAACAAGGCCGTCGGTCTCTCCGTTCCTGTCCAGCTCAGGGCATAGAGAAAACGGTTCAGCCGAAAGGCCACGCCGAAGTCAGTGAACACGCGGTAACCGTAGCGCTCCCGAATGCGGCCGCCATGCCGCCACCGACCCGCGCTTGCGCTATAAAGCGTCATTCGTTCAGAGAAATCAGCAATCAATAATTGGTCGGCGGCAAAGCGGACGGCCGCCGAAGGCGTTTCAGTTGGGTCTTCAAGGAACGTCCCCAGGAGGCGTACCGTGCCAAGCTGAACAGCAACGCCCAAACGGTTGTGATCCCCACGATGCTCGGCGATGAATACGCGGTCCGCATCATCGAGATGGAAATGCCGGGCGAGCTGATCGTGCGTGGGCTCGCCAGCGAAGCGTCCGTATCGTCCCGCCTGGTCTTCCGTAAGGAAGCCAACTGGCACCCTCAGGCCGACTTCAAGGTTGCGGCAGGAATGCGCGAGCGTTTGTCCAATAACTCAGCTGAACGAGCGCGAGGTTTCCCTCGAGCATCAACATAGGCGTAAAGCGTCGACAGGGAGATTCCAAGCTGAGCCGCAACGTCCCGAGCAGCGTTGTCCCGATCGGTCATCATGGTCATTGCGGTTTTGAGCTTCGCCTTCGTCATGACACGCGGCCGTCCTCCTGAACGTCCCCGCGCACGAGCCGCCGCAAGCCCGGCCATTGTTCGCTCATGGATAAGATCGCGCTCGAATTCGGCGAGCGTCGCAAAGATGCCGAAGACGAGCCGGCCGGTCACGGTCGTGGTATCCACATCGCCGGTCAGCACCTTCAAACCGACGCCCCGCTTTTGCAGATCGCCGACCAGTCCCACAACGTGCGGCAGCGAACGACCGATCCGGTCCAGCTTCCACACAACCAGAGCGTCGCCCTGTCGTGCCGCGTCGAGGGCCTTTGACAGTCCAGGACGCTCGGCAGCCCGCCCAGAACAGATGTCCTCATAGGTTCGCTCACAGCCTGCCCGCTTTAACGCATCCCGCTGCAGGTCGAGGCTCTGTTCGCCCGTCGACACACGCATATAGCCGATGAGCATCCGCGCTTGCCCTCTGCATCAATGTACAGGGACTAGGGTTTAGCGGTCATAGATATTTATATGGCTTTCTGCGACGAAATTGTGTCCCAGAGGGGGCTTGCGAAGCTGCCTCTCAGCCTTCCATCAAACCGGGGTTTGTTGGAAAGGACTCAAACCAGTTCCTTATGTGGGTTTTCTGTTCCGTTGCTACTCAGACCCCGAGTAGGACTTTGCTTGGCGCAGATGTTGCGTTTGCCGTCGGCGCTCAGCGCCCGCACCAGCGGAGCGATCTGTCTTGGCCGTTGCATCTGCCGTCGGTGGTAACTCGAACACTTCCGCGATCTCATCTGCGGGCAGACCGCCACCAGCTAATCCAATCACTGCAATTGGATCGAGACTGGCGACTCCAGGCAACCACTTGTTCGCGTCTGAATGGATGGTGGAATCCAGAGTCCCCAGAGGTCGGACATCGCTTTCGCGAAAGCCGAAGTCGAGGGGATACGGTTATGCGCCTAGAAGAAACGCTACAGAACCGCCCCTATACGCCGATCCCGCCCTCGGTCGCCGGTTCGGCCGCCGAGACACATCTGTAAACGCTTCGCAACAGGGCAAGAGGAACGCTGTACCGAGGCGTACCCCAGCGTAGGCGCGAGATCATTCGTCCTTCGTACCCATGATCGACACCCCTCCCCATGTAGGAAACGAGAACGGGGTTAGTTTTCCGGCCAAAGATCAGTTCCCAAACGACCTCCTGCCTTGATGAACTGGCATCACTTCCCAATGAGCACCGGCATTGGGTCCTTACTGTCTCCCCTACGGGGCGCGGTGAGTCTAGGATATGAGTCTAGGATAGTTGTGGGCCCATGCCCATTCTGTTGGAGCAAAAGGCTTGGCCGGTGCCCCTCCACTACGGACTATGGAGATCAATGTGATTGCCGAAACAACCCTACAAGAATCCAGCGAACACAGCGTCAAAGCTGTTGGGAGGCCAGGGAGTAGGGACATGAGTGGGGTACTGAGCCACAGTGGTATAGGTTCGCGCTGGTCCACGGCGGGGCTGTACGTTCAGGTCACGCTGGCTCGATGCATCGTGACCGCCTACAAATTTGCAGGTCTTTTCATCCTCGCCGCAATCCTGACCGCGCTCTTCTCCTACATGTTCCTCACGCTCTTCTTCACCCTCAGCACGCGCTGGATGGAGCCGCAGGTCATCTCTCCCTCCGATGAGCGGGTGTTGCGACTGAGCGATGAGCTGGCGCAAAGCACGCTGCTGCGGGAGAAGCTGGTGGCGCAGCGCGGCGATGTGCGCGCGCGTCTGAGCGATGCGCAGCGAGTCATCGCGAGCAGCCGTGACTACCAGCGGGGATTGTCCCTGGCGATGCGGGGTAGCTACCAGGACCACAAGCACGAGCTGGAAAGTCTCAAGGATCTGACGCGGAGCTTCACCAACCGGGGCACACAGTTCGCGGGCCAGGGAGAGAGCTTCATCACCTCCTCGCGCCAGGAACTGGAGACCATGCATAAGGCCCATCTCATTGACGAGAACGCGTACATGGCCGGCGCCCACCAGCTCGCCCAGTTCGAGAATGAGAACCTGACCATGCAGAAGACCGCCATCGAGCTGCAGAATAAGCTGAGCGAGCTGCACCGTGAGGTCGACGCGCTGGCAGTGGTGACTACAACCATGCAGCGTGGCGGAGCAGCGGCGAAGGAGCTGAGCCCGGATGCGGTCCGCGTCAAGCGCGAGTACGATAGCGCTTCCATTGAAGTGAACCGCGCAATGGATACGGAGACGACACTGAAGGGGCAGCTGGCCTCGTTTGACGGGGCGATCAAGCGGCAGGACGTGATCAGCAGCGCGATCGCCAATTCCGCCTACATCCGCGCAGCGCAGGAGAGCCTGACGGTCGCCTTCGTGCCCTATGCAAACGCGCGGGACGCCGCGGCGGGCGCACCGATCTATGGCTGCCAGATGCGCGTGCTGTGGTGTCCCCTGGTTGGTCGGGTTACCGCCACTCTAGAGGGAGAGGTGGTGGGCAAGTACCCCTTCCGCGGCAAAGAGACACGCGGCATCCTGGTACAGATGGACGTGCGGGACCCGCGCTGGGTGCACAGCGAGCTGCTGTTCGTCGGCAAGCCCGCGCTGTGGCTGCCGTGGTGAAGGACGGGCACATGCGGCAGCAGGGCTTGCGACCGCCACGCATCGTGACCCTCGGAATCGTTGCTTGGCTCTCCTGCTCGCTTGTTGGAGGCGCACGCGGCCAGATAAGCGCTGTGCGACCGGCGGACCCCGCTGCCCTTGCGGCAGTCAGCGATGCAGCAAATGCATACTGCGCCTATGTAGAGGGTGCAGCTGCATCGGAGAGTGCGCCGTTGATGCTTCCCGATGCATTTGCCACCGGCGGAGTGTTCAATGCATCGCTAGGCAATCAGCCGGCAGGCGTGGGCAACCCCGCCGTCTCACAGAAGCGCATCATCACCGGACTCCACTTTAGCCTGCGCGATCTCAAGACCGGCGTGGCAGTGCGCCGACAGGCGCACGCGGTGTGCCAGCAGTACCGCGTCACCTCCGCGCTTGAGGAGTTCCTGGCCCGCAGTACAGCCGCACAGACGCCGCGCGCGCTCCAGGCCGAGCTCGACGTTCTGAGGCAAGCCGTGCCGCGAGCGCACCAGATCCTCGGCGACGTGAAGGCGCGCACCGACGCATTCGCTGCCACGGTGGAGGAGCTGAATGGAACCCAGGTACGTGTGAATGAGCTGGAGGGGCTTATCGCCACCGTGCAGACGCAGCTGGATACAAGTCCGCCGGAGGCGCGCCCGCAGAACCTGTCCGTGCCGGGGTTGCTGGGCATGCACAGTTTGCTCGACCGCGACGTAGAGACGGCAGCAGGGGGACTGCGTAAGGCGAGCGTATGGGATGTGGACCTGCGCGCCGGTTATGACCACATCTTCGCAGGCACGGAAACACTCCCGCTACTGGCTACTGCCACGGTTACATACCGCTTCGGCGGGTTGCAGCAGCACCGGGCCGAGTTGGCCGCAGCGCTGGGGCGCCAGCTTTGGCTACAGCAGGATCCGGTGGGACTCGCGGTTCGCTCCAGGGAGTTGATACGGCGCCTGGTCGCGCTCCAGAATGTCGAGCGCGGGCGGCTGCGACAGACAGAGGTGCTGCTGGCAGACCTCGAAACGCGCGCACACGCGGTGGAGGGCATGCAGTCACAGAAGATACAGAGCTACTTGGATTACTGGTGGTTTGAGATTACGAAGCAGCGCGCCGAGGCAGCCTACCTGCGCCAGCACTTGATGGACTTGGGAGAGATGGTCGGAACAGAAGGATCCGCGCAGCCATGAAGGCCGCAGCCCTGCTCGCTCTTCCGCTCGCCACCTACGCGACCGCCTCTGGCGAAAGCGCAGGGATACCGCGGGTCGCGCTTCATCAACTGTGCGTAACGGAAGGTGCGCTGGGTACGGGTGCTACCGGCAGGTTCACGATCGACGCTCCCAAGGTGCGGGCGACCCTGAGATCCGGCACGGGCGATGCCGCCACTCTGCGCTTCACCTATCTGGGCCCCACGGTGCAGCAGTCCGCGCTGGGCTCGGGCGAGCAGCGAGAGCAGATCGGGCTGAAGCTGCGGGCGCAGGATAGCTGCAACGTGATCTATGCGATGTGGCGGATCCAGCCCGAGGCGCGACTGGTGGTTCAGGTAAAGCGCAATGTGGGTCTGCGTACCTCCGCTGCGTGTGGCAACTCCGGCTACAGCACGGTCAAGCCGGAGCACGCGCTGGCGGCGCCGGTGATCGCGCCCGGCGGCAGCCACGAACTCGCCGCGCAGATCGCAGGCGATCTGCTGACGGTAAGCGCCGATGGCACGCCTGTCTGGTCAGCCCACCTGGGACCAGACGCCGCAGTGTTGCGTGGCCCAGCCGGCTTTCGCACGGACAACGGACGATTCGAGCTGGAGTTGCAATCCGCGACGGCGGGCCCGGCGGCCGAATGCGCGGCCGGAAGGGAGAGGTAGGCGGTGCTGGATTTCTCGCTCGTTATCTTCGTCTTCATCGTGTGCGTGAACCGGTATGTCTTTGGACTTTTTCTGAAGAAGGCGAAGGGCTCCGCGTTCGACCAGACGCGCCGCGACTTCCTGCCGAGCGTCAGCGTCATCGTCCCGATGTACAACGAGGGCGAATCGATCTACGAGGGGGTGTTGAGCCTGCTGGGCCAGGACTACCCGGCCGGCAAGCTGAACGTCATCGTGGTCGATGACTGTTCGCGGGACGAGAGCGTGGTCTGGGCAGAGCGTGCGGCGCGGACCGCGCCCGCACGTGTGTGCGTGATTCGCAACTCGTACAACATGGGCAAGCGGCTCGGCATTCTACATGCGGTGCGCAACACGAAGGCGGAGATCATCGTCTCTGTCGACTCGGATGTGGTGCTGCATCGGCAGGCAGTGCGTCAACTGGTGGCACGCTTCAACGATCCGGAGATTGCGGCGGTTGGCGGCCGCGTGAATGTAAGAAATGCGAATGAGAGCTGGATCAGCCGCATGCAGGTGATCAAGTACTACTTCGCCTATGAATTCTTCAAGAACCTGGAGTGCTACTTCCGCAGCGTGCTGTGCCTCTCCGGATGCCTGACGGCGTATCGCCGCTCTGTGCTCGTCGAACTGGAACCGGTACTAATCAACCGCAACGTGCTGGGTGTCCCGATCAAGTACGGAGAAGATCGCTTTCTCACGCGGCAGATCCTCAAGGCCGGATACAAGACCTTCCTCACCCAGGACGCGATCTGCTGGACCAACGTGCCGACGACGCTGAGTGGATACTGGTCACAGCAGTTGCGCTGGCGCCGGTCGAACATCATCGACTTCCTGTGCGGGGTGAGCCACTGCTGGAAGATGCAGCCGCTGGTTGGGCTGCAATATGCCTCCTTATTTGCCATGCTGTTCAGCTATCCGCTGTTGGTTGTGCAAAGAGTGTTAGCGCAGGAGTTCTTTGAGCTGGCGCTGTTTCATGTCAGCATCCTGGCGCTCTGCGCCGTATTTTACGCGGTTGACACACGCAAGCAGCCCGCCAGTTACCGGGTGCACCCCATCTGGTTTCTTCCCATGGTCGTGGTGATGCCGGTCACCTATCTGCTGATGACGCCGCTTGCATTGTTCACGCTCGATTCCAGCAGCTGGGAGACGCGCGGCCACGCGCCGACGCTGCCCCTCCCCGACACGCTTCCTTCAAAACGAAGGGCCGGCTGACCGGCGGCGGTCGCGCTTGTTGCGGCGAGACGGTTGCCTGGGCAACGCAAGCGCAGCCGATGGAACCTTTTTGCTCGATCCCAGGGCGGCGCGCCCAGGAGTACGAGCCCCGGCCTGAGCCGGGCACACCGTCCCCCGAGGCCGAAGAGGCGCGTTTCATCGCTAGGGAGATCGAACGCCTGCGACAGGCGGCTAAACGTGCGCAAAGCCTTTCATAACAGCCAATGGACATGGAAACATCGTTTCCGATGCACAACAGGCACGCGATTTCTACGTTGCTTTTAGGTCACAGGCTCTCGTCTACTTGAGGTGACCCTTGGTGGACCGTCGCATCAAACCGACATGACTCTAGAAAAAAGTCCGTCCCGATCGTACTTCGATGGTCGCTGTGGACCCACACTTCTTGTCTCGATGGCCGTCCTCATTGTTGTGGTATTCGCGATTATCTTTCTCTTCGAGGGTCACAACAGACAATCCTCCCCCACCCGCGGCTCACACCCGATTACCAGCGGAACACCTCTGAAATAGGTGCACTCTATGAATCTGGGGTA
>JAABUV010007527.1_pt1 | contig 11397 bp, 11 predicted proteins | sample 5559971 | NCBI WGS metagenome assembly JAABUV01 (sample SAMN10711881, study PRJNA513362) | rock metagenome | isolation source: Antarctica rocks | place: Antarctica: Victoria Land, Knobhead nord | collected 2015-12-19
AGGTGCAGGGGCTCCAGGTTGAGCCCGTGATCGAGATCGTCGAGGAACAGGCGCAGTTGGTGGTAGATGTCGAATGGACCCAGGTTCTGCGGCGTGGCGCTGAGCAGGATCGTCTTGTGCTCACCGCCCCACAGGTAGTCGTAGAGCGCCCGGTAGCGTCGCGTGCCGGGGCTACGAAAGTTGTGCGCCTCGTCGACGAGCACCACGCCGCGATTGGGATACTCCTGCATCAGATTGATCCCCGCGCCCGACCACTCGCCCGCCGCCTCGTCTACGTATTCCTCGCGCTCCGCGTCGTACCGCGCGGCGGGGGACGGGGCGATCGCGGACATCGACACGACCTCCGCGCCCAGGCCGAAGCGCTCGCTCACGGCCTCCCACATCGGCTTCAAGCCAGCCGGGCAGATGATGAGCGGATGGCGGCCAGTCGGCTCACCGAACTGCAGTTGGCGCGCCAACTCGGCCCCGATATACGTCTTGCCTAGGCCCACCACGTCACCAATGAAACAGCCGCCGTGCTGCTCAACCATGCGTAGCCCGCGGCGCACCGCGTCGAGTTGAAAGTTGGCCAGCTCGGGGACGCCTTTGTGCCGGGCCTCTAGCGTCGGCGCACCCAACTCGTCGTGGTACAGCTCGTAGAGCGCCTTGAGGTAGACGTGGTAAGGCGGCGTGACGGCCAGGACCCAGGAGCGCTCCAGTTCGACCTTCACCTCATCCGTCACGTCCACCGCGTCGGCCCACAGGTCATCGAACCAGCGCTTGAGTTCAGACATCTCGGCGTCGCCGGTGACGCGCACGTTGAGCTCAGTGTTGCCGGTGAAACCAGCCAGCGTGAAGTTGGAGGAGCCAACGATGGCCGCGCCTGGTTCGGCGTGGCCCCGGTACCAGCATAGGTAGGCTTTGGCGTGCAGCATACCTTTGGGATAGGTCTTGATCTCCAAGCGTCCAGTTGCGATCAGATCGCGCAAGCAGGCCACGCCTCGCTCCGACGCCGCGTCCTGCGGCAGGCGCGCCACGCCGTCGACGATCGTCCGCACGGCCTGCGCGCCGAGCGCGGCCCGCGCGCTTTTGCGAACCAATTCGTCGCCCTCGACTCGTGCCTGCAGCGCCTCAGCCTGCTGCAGGCCGCTGGCCACCTCGTCCAGCGTGGCGCGGTCGGTGCGGCCCACCACCTTCTCCAGCCGGCCCAATTGCTCGGCCACGGCGTTGAAGCCGGACAGAAAGAGATAGCCCACGGCTATATCAGCGCTGGCGGAGCTCTCCAGCATGTCCTTCAGGCGCTCCAGCAGGGTCGGATCGGTGTGCGCGTGCAGGATGTTCAAAGTTTGATTGCCTTTCTGACTTGATAGCCGCCGTCAATGACGCCGCTGCCGTCATGATCTTCGACGCACGAAAGCAGCATCGTAACCGCAGCCACAAAAGGCGTCCGCGGACGTACAATTATGTCTGTAGATGTACAATGACGTTTGCGTCCACGCAACTACGTTTGCGTTCGTAGATATAGTTGAAACATAGGTGAGGAGCACAACATGTTGACTACGTACATCCGGGCGGCGCTGCGTCGAGCCAAATACGAGATACTATCCGACGACGGTACTTTCTACGGTGAGATACCCGGCTTTCAGGGCGTCTATGCGAACGCCGACACCCTTGAGGCGTGCCGCGACGAGCTTGAAGCGGTCCTGGAAGGATGGATATTATTCCGTGTCTCCAGAAACCTCGCGCTGCCCGTCGTCGACAACATCGACTTGTCCATCAAGAAAGTGTCGTAGTGCCTCTCATTGGTCCGATCAGCCGCCAGAGACTCATCCGCTATCTGAGACAACGCGGGTTCGACGGACCATACTCCGGCGGCAATCATCAGTACATGGTCAGGGGTGACGTCACGGTGTGGATACCCAATCCCCATCGAGGCGACATCGGCGGAGAGTTTCTCGCCCGCATACCGCGGCAGGCGGGCATCAGCCGCGACGAGTGGGAAACGCTGTAACGGCTCATACCGACACCATAAAATTGGGTGAGGTTGAGGTACACTATGCCTGGCGCCATGCCGGCAATGCGCATGGGCAAAAGACAAATGAGCATGGGCAAAGACATTAAGTGGAAACTGAGGGACAGACGGCGTGAAAGTAGCCTACATCTTTAGCACAACGGGACACACGGTCAGCCACAAGCTCGGTAAGATGATCCTGCCGCAGCTCGAAGAAGGCCGCCACGGCGCCGAGGTCGTCGGCATGTTTTTCTTCGACGACAACACCTACGCGTTGCGGCGGGGCGACCTGCTGGGCGAGCGTCTGTCCAGAGTGGCGCGCGAGCAGGGCATCCTGCTGATGCTGTGCGACCAGTGCGCGTCGGAGCGCGGCCTCGCCGCCGGCAGCGAAAAGGAGGGCTGGCGTCCGGTCGGGACCGTCGAGGGCGTGCGTGTGGGCTGCTTCCCCGACCTCTACGCGGCGCTCGCCGGCAACCCGCCCAACCAGGTGATCACGCTGTAGTCGGAAGTCGGAAGTCGGAAGTCGAAAGCCGGGGGTTTCTATGAGCGTCTCGACCCATTCACCGCCAAGGCGCTGTTTGGCGCATAGTAACGAGCGGCGAGTAACAACCCGTAACTGGCAACTGGCAACTGGCAACTGGCAACTACTCACGCAAGCGCGCGGCCATAGCTGGGTGGCCCGGTCATGACCGAGGGATGCCACAATGGCCCCACGCGCTCGAACACGATGCGCAGCTTTTCACCCGTCGGCCAATACGTCAGGTCGAGCGTCGATACAAGAGGGCCGGGAGCGTACATCAGCGCCCAGTTGGGATCGGCCCGTAGCGTGGTGACGGCATCGATGAGCGCGTCGACAGGGATATTTCCGATAAATCGGTCGCCCACGTCGCGCGGGGTGGGGCGCTTATCCCACTCCTCCGGCGCGCCGCTGGTAGGGACAGGCTGGCTCGAAGAGTGCGGTGTGGTCGGGGGCTGGGGCCGTCCGGCCCATCGCGCCACATACTGGAGCACGTCGTCGAGATCGAAGGGCTTGGATAGGCAAGCGTCGGCGCCCATCTCCGCCGCCTGCACGTACAGGTGCAAGCTCGCGGAGACCGCGATCACGGGGATAGCGGCTGTCCGCGGATCGGCGCGGAGTTGCCGGCCCACCGTGACGCCGTCCTTGCCGGGCATCATGATGTCGAGCAAAATGACGTCGGGCTGTACCGCCCGTGCGAGCGGCTGGATCAGACTCCCAACCGCCGTCTGGACGCGGTATCCGTCCAACTCCAGCACATCGGTGAGAAGGTCGACGATATCCTGATCATCGTCCACCACAAGTACCGTTCCCTTGGTCATGGCCGTCCCTCCGTTCCGTGCGCCGCGCTGACACGCCTGAAACGGAGCGTCACATGCTCCATCTACTCGTGCCGCGCACTCTACGTTAGGCTGTCTATTAGCATTTACGCATCAATCACCGTTTTGGATCAGCTCTTGCACGGCAAAAAGCAAGCCTATCGCTTATCGATACATCATCACTCCGATGACCACGCCAATGACGACAGCGTACAGCATGGTGAAGAAGGTCTCGCCGGCCGAGCCGGTGCGGATGCGCAGCGGGCGCGGCAGCAGGTGCAGGCGTAAGGCGGTGCGCGGGATCAGTGGGATGCCCGCGCGCGTACAGCCGTCTCCCGCGAGGTGACTCAGGTAGCCGGCGCTGAAGCCGGCCGCGGGCCACGGGCCGGCGTAGGGCGCCGTCAGCAGGTAGGCCGCGACGGAGAGCCCCGCCCACACCGGGAGCCAATGCGAGCCCTCGCGGTGTCCCCCCGTCACGAATCGCACCAGGTGCGAGAGGGCACGGCTCACCACGTTTAGGATGGCCGCGGCCAGCCCGATCAGCGCCCCGACCAACAAGCCGGGCAGCGCGAACAGCGTGCGGCGCGTGGCGCGGCGCAACCACCGGCGCGCCACGCTGCCCAGGAGGCGCGGGGCGTTGCTGATCATGGCGCCGGGTTCATCGAGGTCGGGCAGCAACCCGCCGAACGCGCCGGCGAGGGCGCCTTCGACCAGGGGCAGTGGCCGCGTCGGGTGCGCCAGCGCGAACGCGACGATCGCGCCCGCCGTCACGCCGTAAAATAAGTGCGTCTTGCCGAGCATCTATTGGTGGAAGAGCAGCGCGGCGGCGAAGGCGACCCCGTTGTTGACGACGTGGGCCGTGATGTCCGAGAGCAGGTTGCCGGTACGGTGGTAGGCGAAGCAGAGCAGCGCCCCAACGATGAAGAGCGCGGGGACCAGCGGTAGGAGTTCTCGCAACGTATGCCCCTCCCCCAGGTGAACGGCCGCGAAGGTCCCGGCCGAGATGATGTAGGCCAGCGGCACGCTCTTGCGCGCGGCCAGGGCGCGGAAGATGTAGCCCCGGAACAACGTCTCTTCCACCACGGGCGCCACGAAAGTGCCCGCGAGCACGAACAGCCATACGGCCCAGCCGGGCGCGCCGTACAGGGGCTGGATCAGCGCCCTTTGCTGCCCGCCGACGTCGGCCCCTGTCCGCTGGAGCGCGACGGTGACGAGGTCCGAGAGGATCAGCGCCACGACGCCGACTCCGGCGCCAAAAAGCACGGCGCGACCTGGCCGGTCGCGCAGCGCCGCGCCGAGCCCGACAAGGCTCCAGGGCAGGCGCAGCCGGCTCAGGCGGTACCACACCACCAGTAGGATGCCGGCGTCGGTCAAGAGCAAGGCGGGCGCGTTGAACTGCGGTACTTGCGCCCACGTTTGGAATGCCGTCTGATCGCCCACCGTCTTGATGCGGTGACCAGTGTGCACGTATATGTATTCCGCGACCAGGATGAGGGGGAACGACAGGACGACGCCGGCCACCAGGGCCAGGATGAGGTCGAGCGCGACGACCAGGTAAGATCCATAGGCGCGTCGCCGCGCGGCCAGGGCGCGGTCTCCGCTGTCCGTCGCCGCGGCCATACTACGGTCCCAGGTTTGTCGCCACCGCGCCACTACGTCGTTGTCGTCGGGCGCTCGCGCGACGCCCGGACCCCGCGGCTCTACGGTAGTCTCTCGCATGATCTCTCCATCTATTTTCCGCAGGGGACGCCACCGCTCTTAGTCGTTACACCCAAGTATAGCTGGCCCACCCATTCAGCTTGCCAGGGGCTATTCGTTCTATCGCATTGCTGTCCAAGCCATACCACCAGCCGGACACCGTTGACGGCCCCTACCGACCATGGGATACTATGGACATGACAACAGCACGCGCCTTGCCCACCGATGCGCTCGCCCCATGGGCCGAGATAGTGCCCGGCTACGGCGCCATGACCGTCGCGGACCTGGTCGCCTTACCGGACGATGAGGTGTGGCGCTATGAAGTCGTCGATGGGGTATTAGTCCGCGTGGGATCGAGTGTGTACAAGGCTACGCGGCTGGCTGGCCGCCTGTTCGCGACCCTCCTGGCGTTTGTCCTTACCCACGACCTGGGGGATGTCACCCCGCCCGACGGGACCTATGACCTCGACGCGTCGGGGCAATCAACGACCGGCCTCGTCCCTGACGTTGGTTTCATCCGCGCCGAGCTACTGCCTCTGATTAATCCCGATAAAGCGATCCCATTCGCCCCCGACCTTGCGATTGAGATCGCGTCGGACAACCAATACCGGCCGGCCATGGGACGAAAAGCCGCACGCTACCTTGACGCGGGCAGCCGCCTTGTCTGGATTATCTACCCACGGTGGCGCCAGGTCGACGTGTGGCATCCAGGGGACATAGCCCCCACGACGCTTAACATCAACGATACGCTTACGGGTGAGAACGTCGTGCCAGGATTCGCGCATCCCGTCGCAACCTTTTTCGTGTAGCCCTGGACGCGCGCCTGGACGCGCGTGTTGACAACGTGGGTGCGTTTAATCTAGACTGCCCACGTCATCGATAGTCGTGACGCCAACCTCGCATCTCCGCATCTCCACCCCCTAGCGCCCCACCCCTCGCGACACTGTCCAACTGTGTAGGGCGCCCCGAGGACACGGGACATGCGCGGATACTTGCGACTCCTACAGAGTCAGGCCTTGGGGATAGGGCGGCTCTTCTGGCTGTCTACGGCGCTCCTGCTTGCCCTGGCCGTCATCGCCGGTGTGTTGCTAGGTGGGTCCGGGTTTTCCCTGCCAGCCCTGACGCTGGCCGCGACGATAGCCGCCGTGCTCCTCGCCGCCGTCGTGGCGCGCGGCCACCGCGTTGTGTGGTTGCCCTGCGCGCTGCTGGCGGCGCTTGCGCTGGGCCTGTGGCGCGACGAGGCGACGCGTCCTCCGACAGGGGCGGCCGGGCTGGCGTACTACAGTGGGCGTGACGTCGCCATCGTCGGGACGGTCACGGGCGAGCCCGAAGTGCTCGACCGCGGCGAGACCATCCGCGTGGCCGTGGAGTCCCTCACCCTCGACAACGGGGCGGCGCGCAGGGTGTCGGGGACCGTGCTCGTGCACCTCGGCGCGCTCACCCCGCTCTCGTACGGGGATCGCCTCTCCCTGGGCGGGACGCTGGCGCCGCCCCCCATCCTGCCCGGCGGCAGCGGCGGCGCCTATCGCGCCTACCTGGCCGCGCAGGGCATCGTGACGGTCATGGACTATCCGCGCCTGCAACGCCTGGGCGGCGGGAACGGCAATCCGCTGCTGGCCCTGGCCGTCGCGCTGCGTTCGTTCATGGAACGCGGGATTCAGCATGTCTTGCCCGCCCCTGAGAACGCGCTGCTACTGGGCATCCTGCTGGGGACGCGCACGCGCGCGCTCGGCGACCTCACGGCGCCTTTCGTGGCGACGGGCATGATCCACGTCGTGGCCGTGGACGGGCTCAAGGTGTCGATCTTCGTCGGCACGGTCTACCGCCTGTCGCGCCGTGTCCTGGGCGCGCGCCTGGCCCCACTCCCCGCCCTGACCGCGCTGCTGCTCTACGTATTGCTGACGGGCGCGACCCCGGCCGGACTGCGCTCCGCGCTGATGTGGACGCTGGCCCTCGCCGCCGCGCATGTTGGGCGGCGCTCCGACGGCGCGACCTCGCTGGCGCTGGCGGCGGCCCTGCTCACCCTCGCCACCCCGCGCATCCTGTGGGACCTGGGCTTCCAGCTCTCCCTCAGCGGGACGGCGGCGATCGTGCTGCTCACGCCCGGTATCGAGCGCCGGCTGGCGCGCCTGCCCGCCGCCGTGCGCGAGGTGACGGCCGTGTCCCTGGCCGCGCAGGCCGGGACCGTCCCGCTGGTCGCGGCCGGCTTCGCGCAGGTCTCGCTCGTCGCGCCGCTGGCCAACGCCCTGCTGCTGCCGTTGCTCGGTCCCATCATCGTGCTGGGCGCGCCCGCGGCCCTGGCCGGCGCGCTCATCCCGGCGCTCGGCGCCCTCCCAGGGCTCCCGGTGTACCCGTTCCTGGCGCTGCTGGCCGTCGCCGTGGGGGCGCTGGCGCGGCTGCCGCTGGCCGCGTTCCCGTCCGCTAGCTGGCCCCTCGCCGTCGTCGCCGCCTACTACCTGCTGCTGGGGCTCGCCGCGCGCGGCCCGTTGCGCGCCGAGGGTCCGCTGCCGCGCGACCGCTTTGTCGACGGACCGCGCCTGGTCTGGTTGCGCCCCGTGGCAGCACTCGGCGCGGCCGTCGCGCTGCTTGCCGCGACCGTGGCCTGGCAGGCGCCGCGCGGACGCTACGTCCTCTCCGTCCTCCCCCTCGGTGCGAGTCAGGGGTTACTGCTGACGACGCCGGGCGGGCGCGCCGCCCTAATCGACGCCGGGGACACGCCGAGCGCCCTCAACGCGACGCTGGGTAGTAGACTGCCCTTCTGGCGCACGCGGATCGACATGATGGCGCTCTCGGGGGTCGATCGCGCCCATGTGGGCGGGCTGCGCGACCTGCTGGCGCGCTACACCGTCGGCCGCGCGCTCGACCCCGGCGCGGTCTACCCCGCGGCCGACTACGTGCGCTGGCGCGCGGCTTTGCGCGCCGGTGGCGTCGCCGAGTCCAAGCTGCGCGCGGGCGCGCGCTACGCGCTGGACCGCGACGCCCGCCTCGACGCGCTGCTGCCGCGCAGGCTGGACCCGGACGCGCCCGACACGCCGGTGGCGCTGCGCCTGGTGTTCGGCCGCCTGTCGGCGCTGCTGCTCAACCGGGCCGCGCTCGCCTATCCCGGCCTCGCGCCCGCGCTCCAGGCCGGCGGCGCCAGCCACGACACCGTGCTCGTGCTGCCGGGCGCCGCCGGGGCCGCCGACCCGCGCGATATCGCCACGCTCGTGCGCCTGCTGCGCCCGCGTCTGATTGTGCTGCCCGCCCCGACCGGCGCGCACGACGACCCCGCCGCCGACGCCCTCGTCACGCGCGCCGCCCGTGCCATGGGCGCGCGGGTGTGGCAGAGTACCGGCCACACGCGGCTGGACCTCACGACCGGCGGAACGCGCTACGACGTAGCTGTTGGACATCCGTGATCGGTCGTTACGGTTGCGTCTTAAGCAGCGTCATCGTTCCCGTATCGGCGATAGGGTAGGCTTGTTGATTCTACACGGCTACAGCTTTTGCCCGACCACTAGCCCAAGGGACAACCACCGTCCGTCGTCCCGGAGAATTAACTCGCGCTCGACCTCGCGCCCCGGTTGCGTTGCTTGCGCCTCGTAGGCGAGCCACCAGCGCCGCGCCTCGGGGAAGTAATACGCTTCTACCACTCTCAACCCGCATCGCTCGAACAAGGCCTCGTTCCAGGCGACGGTACGGAAGCACCGCTGGAAGCGCAGGCCGCCCCGTTCGTCGAGTGCGGCGATCTCCGCCGGGATAGGGGCCGGCAGGCACATCGGCTCCGCGATGCCGACCCGTGCCCCTGGGCGCGCGACGCGCACCATCTCCGCCAGCGCCGCGGGCCGCTCGTCCCCGCCCCTCTCGAAGGGGCCAATCATCTCGAAGGAGTTGATGCTCAAGATGGCGTCAAAGGTGTCGGCCGCGAACGGGAGTTGCTGGGCTTGGGAGGTGAGCCCGATGACCCGATCACCGACGCCTGCCGCGGCCGCGCGCGCCTGGATGTCCTCCCCACCATGCCACGGCTCTAAGGTGAACACCGTCACGTCAAACGCCTTGGCCAGGACGGTCGCGACTTGACCAGTTCCTCCGCCCACTTCGAGGACGCGCATGCCTGGCTGGATGGCTACGGCGTGGACGAGCGGGAGGGCCATGTCCAGGGTCCCCGGCCCCAGAATCGCGGGTTCGTCGACGGATGTGAAGGGATTGCTGTTGTGCTCCATGGTGTGAGATCTCCTTAGTGTGTCTGTCTTGATATGGTGGACAACCAGCCAAAGCATTTTACCGCGCCATCACTGATTCGTGGTAGAATAGGTGTAGGCGATGGCGCAGGGCCGTCACCCGCCCGGCAGAACGCCGTGAACCCCGTCAGGTCGGAAGAAGCAGCGGTAAGCGTCACGTTCTGGGTGCGGCGGCAAAGGCGGCCCTGCGCCATCGCCTGTTTTTTAGCTGTCAGCTATCAGTAATCAGCCGTCAGCTTTCTCTCGTTACGGCGTTTGCAACTTCTCTATCACCATGAATGCCACCAAGCCACCGCGTTCACAAAAGCTGATAGCTGATTGCTGACGGCTGACAGCTACAATAGGGTATGCGACCGAAACAAAGGCCCGCCGTGCTGGACGGCGTCGTGGTGGTGCTCGACCGTCCGCGCGACATCACGAACGTGGGCGGCGTGGTGCGCGCCATGGGCAACTTCGGCCTCTCGCGCTTGCGCCTGGTCGAGCCGGCCGCCTACAACGAGGGGCGTGTGCTGGCCGTCGCGCATCGCGGCCGTCCCATCATCGACCGCATGGAGCGCCATCCCACGCTCGACGACGCGCTGGCCGACTGCATTTTCGTGTTGGGTACGACTGCGCGCACGCGCGAGGTGCGCCACGAGCGCATGACGCCGCGCCAGGCCGCGCCGGCGCTACTGCGCGCCGCGACGCTCGGCATGACCGGCCCCGCTAGTGTCACGGCGCCCGCGGGTTCGGGGTCTGGTGATACGGCTCCCCACGATATAACGCGCGCGGGCAGCGCCGGCGAGGGCGGCCTCGCCGCGATCCTGTTCGGCCCCGAAGATAATGGCCTCTCCAACGAGGCGCTGGGGCGCTGCAACGCCGTCGTGACCGTCCCGACCGCCGCTGAATATTCGTCGCTCAACCTCGCGCAGGCGACCTTGCTTATCGGCTACGAACTGTGGCTCGCCGCGACCGAGGACCCGACGGTGGAGCGGCGCGTGCCGGACGCCGTCGCCGCGCTGGGCGCTACGGAGACCCGCGCCGCTCCCGACGAACCGCCGGCGCGGGCGGCGGCGCGCGAGGAGATGATCGCGGCGCTCGAGGATGTCCTCTGGGGCATGCACCCCAATAACGACGCTAACCGCGTCCGCCACACATTGGCCCGCCTGCGCGCCGTCTTGCTACGCGCCGCTCCACGCGCCGAGGAAGTGCACATGCTGACGCGCCTGTTCGTGCACATCGCCCGCGAACGAGAGGCGAGAGGCGGGGGGCGGGAGGCGAGAGGCGAGAGGCGGCAGTTGGAAAGGTAGTAACCGTCGCCCGTCGCCCGTCGCCCCTCGACTAGCTACTTGGCGCCCAAACGGTAGCCTTTCGGAGGTGCGGATGGGGGTGGGTGTGGACGATTATTATAACAGCACGATAGAGAACAGCGTGCCCGATAAAGTCGTAATACACACCGAGGACAAGACAAATGAACGAATTCGCAGTGAAGATGATCGTGGCGGCGCAGACGGGTATAGCCAAGTTGCGCGAGCGGGCCGAAGAGGGCCAGGGCATGGTGGAGTACGCGCTCATCCTCGCCTTCATCGCCATCCTGGTGATCGTGGCCCTCAAGTTCCTGCAGCCCGCCATCTCCAACACCCTCAACAACGTCAGCAACAGCCTGTAGGCCGCGCCCTGTTTCGTACAGGGTGGGATATCCAGGGCGGGAGAGACAACGATGGTTGTCCCTCCCGCCCCTTACTTTTGCTTGTGTCTCCCAGCTGCGGGTTCCTGTAGCCGCGCGATAGTACTAATGGGCTATGGAGCGCGCTCGTCGCGCTTGCTACGGTGAACCTGGGTGCAACGGCGTCTCAATGGCAAAGGAGCCTGCGACTGCGGTCGCATGGCAGATAACGCCGACTGCGGTCGGGAACGGATCAGCGCGCCGGCCGCGCCCCCTTCGTCCTGACACCGCAGTGTCCGTGGTCTGCCATCGGGGTCCCCTCTGGGGAGGCAGTCGCAGGCCTACGAGCGCCGATAATTCACGAGCCCCGCCCTTGGAAACGCGCGTGAGGGCGTGTTGCCTCATAACTAAATCTGCTTTTAGATGGGGTCGTTGCCTCATAATAGGATCTACGTTTCGGCGACAAATGTCACGGCGCTCTGTGGTCGTCGGGGTGTGGAGAAACGGGA
>JAABUV010007528.1_pt1 | contig 11395 bp, 16 predicted proteins | sample 5559971 | NCBI WGS metagenome assembly JAABUV01 (sample SAMN10711881, study PRJNA513362) | rock metagenome | isolation source: Antarctica rocks | place: Antarctica: Victoria Land, Knobhead nord | collected 2015-12-19
TTGCCGGGGTAGGAGTTGGGCAGGGCGCCGGGGTAGGGGTAGGGCAGGGCGCGCGCCCGCGTCGGCTTCACGCTCTCCAGCGCCGGCTCCGGCGCGGCCGCCGGCGCGGCCGCCGCCGCCCGCAGCGCGGCGTCGTCCGCCACCATCTGGTGCATTGCGGCGCGCGGCGGCGCGCGGTCGGGCGCCGCGGCCGCCGCCGTGGCCGCGCCGGCCGGGGCCGCCGCGCCGCGCGCGGCCGCGTCGGCGGCGACCGCCTCGTGCATCGCGGTGCGCGCGGCGTACTGGGCCGGGGTGAAGGTGTCCATGGGGCTCAGCGCGCTGAGCGGGTTGGCGGGCTCGCCGACAGCCGCGCTCGAGTCGTCGAGCAGCGTCGGGCGCTGGGCGGCCAGGCCGTGCGCGCGGTAGCCGACCTGGCCCAGCGCCGCCATGGCGCCCGGCACGGCCGAGAAGTCGGCGCCGTACGCGTCCCGCGGCGCGGCGGCCGCGCGCGCGAGCGCGGGCGCGGCCGCGACGGGCGTGGCGGCCCTGCGGCGCGGCGCGGCGGCGGCGGCGGCGGGCGCAGGCGCGGCGGCCGCGGCGGCCTCAATGCCGGCCGGGGTGGCGGCGGAGGGCGCGGGCGCCGGCGCCGCCAGCGCGTCGATCAGCGCGTTCAGGAACGCGCCCTCGAACGCGGCCAGGTCCGAGATGCTGGGCTCTGCGGCGGTCGCGCCCTCGTACACCTGCGCATGCAGCCGTGCAGGTTGGGGTCCAGCTCTGTTCAAGCCCAGATTGGCAACAAATGGTAGGGTAACCTAGGGTAACCAGAAGCTGCCGATGCAAGTGATCAAGATGATGATGATGAAGAGAAGAAGACATGCGACAGAGAGCAGGCCCTGGTGTCATGCCTGAATTCATGCACTATGTGGCGGTAGAGTGGTAGACAGGTGGGGGCATTAGGGGCTTTGCTGTGCGGCGCACATCCACGCGCTGAGCGCCCGGGTAGCGCGAGTCGGTCTGCTCCACCACCAGCGTGACCGGCACGGGCTGCGTGGCCTCGCCGTGCGCGCGCGCGGGCGCTGCGGCGGCGGACGGCGCGGCTGCGGGCGCGCCCATCTGGCGCGTGCCGATGGCGGGGTGCGTCAGGGGCGTGCACAGGGCTAGGGACATCCGAGTTGGTCGGCTGCCAGGCTGCAGAGGCTTGCTTCTCCATCTGCAGACCCACAGCAGGCTGCAGGCCATTGTGCTCTCTGAACACACTAGAGACCATGTACGTTGGGCATCTCTGCCACAGGCGCACGCATAGGGTATATGATAACCAACCCAACCCCAATCCAACCCTGCCCTACCCTCCAGGGTCACACCTGGTTGGCGTGCCGCGAGCTGCCCATCTTCGCCACGCTGCTGAGCAAGTTGGCGGCGAAGCGCGCGGTGGCCGCCCCCTGGCGCCGGCGAACGCGCGTTTGGGACATGTGCCCAGGGCCGCGGCGTGCAGGCGGTCGCTGGTGACTGGGCGCGCAGACATGCCGCGGCCAGCAAACGCAGCGCACAGCACCTAGCACAAAGCATTCCTACAACTTGGAGACTGATATTGAAACCAAGTGCTGCACCTTGTGCAGTACATTCTGATGTGCCTATATAAACTCGCAACAGCCCTCGGGTGCTTTCAGCCTGCTGTCATGCAACTGTTCAGAGCTGAGTACCACTGGCATGCATCCGTGCTTCATGGGCGCGCCAAGAGAGATGGTCTGTCTCTTGGTACAAACACAAACCCACACGCGAGTTTAAATGGCAAGTGCACTTCGGCATAAGCCTTGATGTCCTCTGGCTACGACGCACCTGCGTGCTCTGCTGCTGCGCGGCCATAGGGTTAGCGCCGCGGACGCCGGCCTGCGAGGCAGAGCCGCTGCTGGCGGGCATGCTGGCGCCGCCGCCGCCGCTGCTCATCGGGAGCGCGTACACGTTGCCGTTGCTGTCCACGCCCACCTGAAGCATAATGCCGCAGGTAAGTCATCATCTACCTTCATCACCCACCTACCTAACTACGTCGTATGAAATGGTGAGTTTGTTTTTTTGTGTTACGTTTGGCCCCGACGACGCGCATCTCCCGGAGCGTGACATGTGACTTGATGGACGTTGGCCGTGCCCAAGCATGTGCGGCGCATGCCTGTTTGTCCCTGAACCACTTATGCTGAGAGCGGGGCGGGCGGCGCACCGGCTGCGCCACCACCTGCTGTGTCGCCAACGGCTGCACCTGCCCGCGAGCGGCGAGCCCCTGGCTGGAACCCTGACCATAGCCCTGCCCGGCGGCCCCCATGGCCCACTGCGGCGCCTGCTGGTACACCGGCTGCGCGCCAGGCAGGAGTCGCGCAGGAGTCAGTGCCATAACCCTATGCACCCTCTTCACAATCTCCAGACACTGTGCCCTCAAGCTGGTATGCAGGGCAACACTGCAGAGAGCTGGAGGACAATTCAGCCTTCTGCATGTGCGCACGAAGCATGCAGGTGTACAAGAGGGAACCTGGACCACCGTTTGCAGGCACATACCGTGCTCGCTGGCAGTTGTGGGTAGGCAGGGGGGGTTACCTGCGCGCCATACCCCGGCGTCCCGAAGCCGGACGGCAGCTGCTGCACCGCAACAGGCTGCGCCTGCTCCCGCGCACGTCCAGGCAGTGTCGCAACACTTGTCTACGCACAGATAAACGTTGCATGTGGATTTACGTCCACTAAATACCCATGCTGCGCTCCGTCACCAGTCACAGGTACCAGCACAAGCACAAGCCATACGTACGCGTTTTGTTTGTAGACCAGGCTGACACCCCGCTCATAAGACATGCAAGCACTTCCCTGCACTACACTGAGCTCATTTGTCATCAAGGGCAACAACAGCGCCCGCTGCCGCCGCGCCTGGGAGTACTGCTGCGCGGAGTACCCGTCCTGGCCGCCACCGCCGCCCATGAGGCTGCCCGGCGCAGCGTCGCTGGTCTGCCCCACGGTGTGCGCCTGCGTTCATGTTATTGAGGGTAAAGCAAGGCCTGACGCTGCCTGGGCTTGGCCAAGACCTTGTCCTTTGCGCAATCGGGCGCGTCTGCCTTTGGGATGTCCTCATGCAGGCTGGAGTGCCACATGTATGAGGGTGACCAATTAATCCTGTGGCACAACATCTAGAAAGGCACCAAGCCCTTGCAAGCCTGAAGGCCACGCGTGTTGACTCGCACTCTCGGGGTGAGCATGAGCACCCAAGCGCCGGAAATGTACGCAATAAGCGAGACGCCAATATGAAATCTTGCACTATGCAAAGACCTGGAGCAAGCAGGAGTGGAGGGAAACGCTGCTGCGCGCACGGTGTAGGTGCGCTCAGTGTCAGGCTGGTCGGCCGAGTCAAAATCGCTGTCGGCGCCTGCACTCGCCGCGAACGGTTCCGTGTAGGCCAGGTCGCTGGGCGTCGCCCTGCTGCTCCGCCGCGACTGCTCGCGCTTGTACTGCGAGCGCGCAGGCGCCGCGCGTCAGCGCCTCAGCGGGTGACCACACACCTCTGCTGGTTGATCACAACCGACTCCGGCACTTGCGGGGACTGTGTGGCAAGCCATGCGGCCGTAGCTATGCGCAAGCGAGGCACATGCTCAAGTGGTGTGGACAACAGCGCTGCGCCGTACGCTATAGAGCGAGTCCTGACACTCTTATACTGACAACACTTGGGCCGGACTGTGCTTGGCTGCAACAGACACTTGCGAAGTCTGGCAAACATGTGAGGAATGCAGTGCTTCGCACAGAGAAGCAGGAGAGAAGGCAGTGGCATACCTGCGACGGGTCGTCTGCAGAGCCAAAGTCTGTCACGCCGTTCAGGCCTTCACTCATGCTGGCATCGGTTGAGCCACTTGACGGGCTGGCCTGCGCGGCAAAAGACGCGCCGCGCGGCTGCGCCCGCGCATGCATCAGACCACCCGCCTGCGCACAAGCAGTGCTCCTCTCAGGCTGGCTGCGCTTGCCTGCATGCCTTGCATCAGCAGAGCTTGTGTACTGCGGCTGCGTGCTTATCACACACTTAAATTTAGGCCATGTGCCTGCAATAAGGCGTTGCAGGGACACGCTCAAAGTGCATGATTGACACTCACGCGGTTCTTGGCACGCAGTATGTGCGCGTACCGCCTGAGCTGCATAGTTCACGGGGTAGTTGTCTGCAGCCTGGGTGTCGTCCTGCACGCTCACAGAAGTGCGTGTGTCAGGCACACGCCCCAACCACTGCACAGGCCACACGAGCTCCTACGCGCAAGACAGCGCTGCCTGCCGGATCCTCAGGCAAGCAACGCTGCTGCTTGCTTTGTCTGGTGTCAGGGCGCTCGCACACCTGCCGCGCCATGGTCGAGTGCAGGCAGAGCGCCAGGCAGGCGAGCGCGAGCGCGCACACCTGCAGCGCCAAAACCCACTGTTGGAGGCTAGGGACCTGCCAGCGCTGCGTATGCAGGCGGTGGCAAGATGGAGCGCAGCAGCTGCCGTGCAGCTAGGCCCTAGTTTCTTCAACTGCAAGGCTTCTATATCTATACCGTGGTCAAGCTCAGGCTGTAGTAAGCCGCTGGCGTGCCGCTGGCGTGCTGCTTCCATTACAGCGCACAGGCCGTGCACCAAGCACATCTTGCTATATTGCTCCCTTAATGGAGGCTGCACCCCTGCCTCCCTACGCGCTGACGGCAGTAGCAGGAAAGCAACACATAAGATAAGCTGCAGGGAGCGCGGGCTTGCGCTGCGATCAGCTATGAGACATGGCTGTTTGCAAGGCATGTTGTGCCCGGGAGATGGTTTTGAACGCTTGCTACGGCCCGGTGGCTTTAAGCGGACGTCGGGCAGGTCAGCAAGTCATCCCGTACACAGGTGCGTCACAGAGCACCACTTTCCCCACTCGTGGCCTAGCATGGCTGGGCGGCTCCGGCACGCAACCCGCAGGGTGCTGTCTGCCAGGGCGCACCACAGGCGAGTTCCGGCAACGCTTGCCCATGCTGGCCCTGGACAGCAGCTTAGCGCAGTGCAGCGCGTATCTGAATGCAGCGCTACTTGGCTGTTTCCACACGCCGAGCCTTCAAAGATTGCTGTTTTCCTACGTGGATAATTGGTGGTACTGTGTGTGCCTTGCTTGGCGCAGACGATGAGAGGGGTAGCTGGCTCTGCAGCTTTTGAGCAGGCCAAAACCCTGCATCAGGCCCTGCAGCGTCCAGTGCATGAACAAAGTGGGCAGCTACACTCCAGGGACAATATTCATTGCGAGGACAGGCACGGAGCCCTGCAGGGACAGCAAGATGCTGCGTCACTGCGCTAGGCGCCTCGCCGCGCACACGCTGGCCAGGCAGGCAGCAGCGGCAGTGCAGGACGCATGGGTGCCCTGCTGTGGGGCGGTGCCGCCGGTGTCAGGCAGGGAGGACGACAGCGGAGCGATTGAGCTGAGGGCAGTGACCCCGCCCTGGCGCTTGCCCTGCCGCGGCTTTGCTACACAGGCAGCAGAGCAGCCGGTGGACAAGACAGAAGAGGTGCTCCGGCGCCGGGTGTCCCAGGCGGATATGGTGCTGCAGGTGTGACCCTTTTGCCTTTACTGTGCAGGTGACCTGATTGGCAGTGCGAAGGGCGCCGGAGCTCTTGGGACCAGCGCTTGCCAGCGGATGTTGTGGATCAGATGTGTTGCTGCAGTTACACTGCAGGCTCTTGCAAGTGACAAACACCTGAGTAGGAGCGCTGCACGCGCAGAGCATTGAGGCCCTGCACTTCCGTGAGCTGCTGGCAGATATGTCGGAGGAGCGCTTGTACATGCCTTACAAGGAGCTGTACAAAAAATGCTTGGACAGGCATGCACGGGGGGCCACCACCTACTTTCCCTCGAGCGGAGGGCAGTGCCTTCCTACTGGGAGAGCCAGTGCACTGTGCCGGGGCATAAGTCTTTTGCGTTGAATGACAACCACAGCCAGCGTCCCAACTGTCCAGCGACGCTGCAATTTGCCTCGCTTAGAAGGTCCTGCACTCTCAGCCCTGCTGCTGTGGCCGCTTGCTGAAGCGCGTCCGCTGTGGGCAGCGGCGCCGCGGGGTCGCCGGAGGCGGCTGGCCGCCTGTGCGAGGCCCTGCGGGCGGCGGGCGTGGTCGTGCGCGTGGGCGGCACCGTGTTCCTGCGCCCCGACGAAGTGGCCGAGACTATCCTGAAGGCAGGTTGCAGGTTGTAGCTCTGTGCCTTATATGAAAACGTAGTGATGGTCAGGACTTGGTCCGCCCTGCACTGCGCCCGTTGCCCTGCGACTGTACCGACCTGAAGCGCATCGCCTGTGCAGGCGCTGCCCGACACGGAGCGGGAGATCACGGCGCGCCTGGAGGAGCTGCGGCTGGAGCTGGCGCCGCTGGTCGAGCAGAAGCGCAGCATAGACAATCGCGTGAACAGGTGCCAGCAGAGTCCTTAGACATGAGGCCGTCGCCCGGATTGTAAGCCCGCTGTCCCTGGACCAATTGTACCTTTGAAGCACATGCCTCCTCAACTTGTTCACACCCAACAGAGCGTGGTGCAGCTGTGCAGAGTTTAGGGCAAGCACAGGATGACAAGTGCGTGCATGAGTGCTTTGTCATGTGATCGGCAGGCTGCTATGGGTACACAGACGTCTGTGCACCCTCGTTCGTGTTAAGACCCCAAGACTTCACCTAAGTTCTGCTCTTCAGTCTGGCGGCGACACCCATGCAGCCGCCGCGCAGGCGGACGCGCACGTACCTGTGGGCCGGCCTCGGGTTCCTGGTCGTGCAGTGGGGCGTGCTCGCGCGGCTCACCTTCTGGGAGCTCAGCTGGGACGTGATCGAGCCGATCACCTACTTCCTGGGCTCCGCCACGACCGTTCTCTTCTACTGCTACTTTATGGTGTGCCGCCCCACCCGTGACTGGTGATGGATTACAGTTGAACTTTCGCGTCTCTGACCACACAGACGTCTGCGCATCTGACCACGCAGATGCACATGGGTTGCCCCTTGGCACGCAGCTCAATTCCAAGTTCCTGCGGCATGCATGTGTGCCGGGGCGTCACTCACGCAGCGAAAGAGACGGCTCGGTCGGCTGTGAGGCGAGCGGATGGCCTGGGCCCCGGCCGTGCAGGCGACGCGCGAGGAGTTTGCGTACCACAAGGGCGTCAGCCGCCTGGAGCGCAACTTCCAGGCGCGCCTTGCTCGAGGCCCCGTGTCGTGTCGGTTTGGCCCTGCAGCACCGCCAAACCCCTGCATGAACTCTGCATGCATGTCTGGCTGGGCTGAGCCATGCGCACATCAGTGTGCTGCGGCGCTCAGCCCGACAAGCAGGCGCGCTTCAGCCCGACAGGCAGGCGCGCATGCGCAGGAGGACAAGTACCGCGAGAAAGGGTTTGACATGCGGCGGTACGAGCGCCTGCAGCGCGACATCCGCCGCTATGAGCGGTATCTCAGCCGCGCGAGCGACCAGCATGTCAGCGTGTATCCTGAGGAGGAGGAGGAGCAGCTGCCCAGGCAGGCTGCCGGGGCGAGGCTTGCATCGTGACCTCCTTCATTGTTGGTTGATCATCTGGTGGTTGACTCCTAGCTTGGACGTGAAGATGCACATGGTCGGTAGTTAAGCTGGAATGTTTCAGTAATCGTTATTTTTGTCTTAGAAGCACACAGTAGCTAGCCGCGATCCTTCTGTACAAGATATATGTGCATGTTGACCACATTATGCTTTCCTGCTCCAAATTACCATCCTAATTAGGGCCAGACTGTCGACCACTCACCACGTTTGGCCATACAGCAAGGTGCTGCCATGCGGTATGCAGCGCTGAGGCCATGGCATACTGGCAATCCAGCCTGTTACAGAGAATGTGCGTCAAGATGGCAAAATACAGGTGTCATGTAATTCTTAAGAGCTATAGTATGCTGTACCATGTACCAAGGCTTTCCTGGCATGCAATGGCATGCAGGCATGCGCTCGACAATGGTTTTGAGTGGCAGTGCCACTGCCTGCCTGGCTGTCAGCATAAGTGTATGTGGTTCGACTTTGAGCGCACCAGGGCGTGGCTGGGGGCTGAACAAGCATGCTGTAGCCTGCACAACATTGGGAGGAGTTACTTGGAAGAAGGCATGGGCATGGGTGTGCGATTCGACTCGGCCGTTGCCGGCCTTGTTGCAGGCTACAGGCCTCCAACTCAGACAGGACAGTTCGTCACCCAGCGCTCGGCGCCTACTCCTCATCGGAGGCAGAGGAGTCCTCGTCTGAGGAAGTGTCCTCGTCTGAGCTGGTGAGGTCAGCCTTACTCAGCGGAAAACCAATTGCCCGCAAGGCTCCCCGGAAGCTGCGACTGTCCCGCCACCCCCTGCCGTCAACGATGCTTTGGTACAGAATGAGCACGTCTGGGCGCTCATGCTGCAGCAGGGTAGTGACAAAGGCCAGGAAAGCCCTGCACGACACGCCAACGGCTGGAAATGCGCTGTCTAGCTGCAGCTGCCTCAGGCGGGGGTGCGCAGCCGCAGTCTGGATGCTAGGGCAAAACTGCACGCTGCAGCTTCTGAACGTCAAGCTCTGCAGGTTTGGAAAGCCTGCTAGGCTGCCCAGGGCCTGGGCGTCAAAGCCACCCCCAATCTTACCACTCAGTGCATACCGCCCAAGCTCCAGCGTCTCAAGAGCGGTGAGCATGCTGATGCCCTCAGGCAGATGCTCAAAGCGGCAGCGGGACAGACAGAGGTGCGTCAAGCGCGTGGCGGCCAGGATGCCCGTGGGGAAGTCCAGCAGGTTCTGTCCCGGCAGGCTCAACCTGGTCAAGCTTGCAAAGCAAGGGGTGCTGGTGGGCACGCACGAGGCCGGCAGCTCGCTCCGCCGCAACCTCAGCTGGTCCCCGTGGCGGAGGCAGCACAGCTGCGTGAGCTGCCACAGGGACGTGGGGAGAACGTGCATGCTGGGGCACCACCGCACATCCAGGCTGGTCAGAGACACCAATGCGTCCATGCCCGGCAGCGCCTCCTCACCGACGCCAGCAAACGTGCAGCTAAGAATTTGCAGACATGCAAGTGACGGCAGGCGCGCCCAGCCGGGTGCGCAGCGCAGGCCTTGGAGAGCCGACAGACTCAGGGAGGTCAGCTGCACCAGACATGACATGCAGGCAGGCAGCGTGCCCTCCGCGACGACCTTTGTTACATCCAGGGACAGCGTGCGCAGCTGCGACATGCCAGCCAGGCCTGTCATCAGCTGTGTCATGCTAGTGGCCGGCCACCTGCGCCTCCTGTGCGTGCCTGACCCCAACTCTATTTCTATGCTGAGCCATTGCAACGAGTGCGCTTCAGCCAGCAGCTGCCCAAACGTCTCAGGAAGCTGGTCTGTGAGCTTGTCGACCAGCTGGATGCGCAGGTCTAGGTGCTGCAGGCACGAGCAGCACCCTATGGCGCGAGCGGCCCCAGCCATGAAGGCCTGGATGCTTGCCAGAGCTGCTCCGGGGCATGCAGACAGATGCATGCTGCTGAGAGAGCTCAACGTGGGCAAGCTCGCCAGCAAGGCCGATAGCCGCTGAGCGTCCATGTCGAACACATGCAAGCCTTCAACGCTCCTCAAGCGGGCGCCCTGCACTTTGAGCCACCGCCAGGCGCCAGCTCCCTCGGGCGTGCCTACAACCGCCGCAGGGGAGAATGTAATGCAAGTAGAAGGACAGGGCCTGCATTCCCTGCCGTATACTTACTTGTCAATAAGTCAATATCTGACAGGCGTAACTAGAAGGGCAGGAATCAGGGAAGCTGTGCAGCAGTAGGAAAGTAACACACAAGTGCAGGAGGAGACGCACTGGGCCGTCCCAGGGCACAGTACAGCCTCGTACTGAGGTTGTCGTCCAGCAGAGTGTAAAACGGCTTGTCCAGCGCATCCTTCAACCGCCTGCCGCTTGGCTTAGGTCTCAAGCACATATCTCCCGGCAGCTCCTGGTGGTCCCACCAGTCATCCACATGCACAGCTCACCTGCAGAGTGTCTTCAGAACGAAAGCCTGCTCTGTGTCCTCGGACTCGGGGAAGGCGTCGTACATACTAAGATGGGTGACACACGCCTGTAGCACCTGCAAAGGCTGGGCAGCACCTCTCAGAGGTGCAGCGAATGCGTTTGTATACTTACTATCAACACCTGCTGAGACAAACTACTCACTGTCGACAAGACAGACAAGGTGCCAGCTATCCAGCGCATACCTCTGCAGGGAGCTCATCCAGCCGTAGTGCTGGCCAAAACACCATATGGGCATTCACATTTTGCGAGCGCAGTGCGCTGTGGCTGTTGATGGGAACGGGGCTGCAAGCGTGCACTGTTCAGCTTTCGCGCACCCAAACACACGCCACCAGAAACTGCGCACAACAGCGTGAGAACGTGGTGGAGCTGTCACAGCATCTATCAGCCAGGCAGTATTACCTCTTAGCATAAAGCCTCTGTTAACATCTGATATTAGAGCTACCACCCTTTCAGAATTAACAGATTTGCCCCTTGCATCATCAGTCCTTGCACAGCTTGGAGTTTGCCTGCACTCTCATGGGGCGTGCGCACATATCAACCCATCAGACAACTCAATGATGACATGAAGCGCTGACTGCGCAGAGGCATAAGCATTAGCAGTGCCAGTGGCAGGATGCATTCTCGCGTCGGTGTGACTGGTCTGGAAGCTTAGGCTGCTGACAGGACAGACATGGTGCAGTCTGATGCAGGCTGATGCTTGCCTTCACATCCTACCTGTTTCAGACACTGAGAGCTTCCATCACAACCGTCAAGATGGCAGAAGGCAACTGTCATGTAGTGCATGACAGCTACTCTATGGCGTGTCAGGGCTTGGTAGCATGCAATGGCATGCAGGCGTTTGCTCTTCAATGGTGGTGAGTGGCAGTGCTAATGACTCCCTGGCTTTCTACATAAGTGCGCGTTGCTGGTAGGACTTGGAGCGCACCAGTGCGCAGCTGGGAACTGAACAAGCGATAGCATGCTGTCAGCCTGGCATGACATCCTTGGGCGGAAATTCCTTGCAAGAAGATATGGGTATAGGTGTGCGACTCGACTCGGCCAATGCGGGCCTTGATGCAGGCTGCAGGGCCCATATATAATCAGGACATCTGCATCACCCAACGCTCAGCGCCTACTCCTCGTCGGAGGCGGAGACGTCCTCGTCTGAGGAGCTGCTGAGGTCAGAGCCATGCAGAGGGAAACCCATCGCCCGCAAGGCTCCCCGGAAGCTGCGACTGTCCCGGCGCCCCTTGCCGTTAACGATGCTTTCGTGCAGAACAAGCACGTCTGGGCGCTCATGCTGCAGCAGAGGGTAATGACAAAGGCCAGGAAGGCCCTGCACGACGCGCCCATGGCTGGAAATGCAGTGTCTAGCTGCAGCCGCGTCAGGCGGGGGTGCGCAGCCGTAGCCTGGATGCTAGGGCAAAACTGCACGCTGCAGCTTG
>JAABUV010007529.1_pt1 | contig 11392 bp, 6 predicted proteins | sample 5559971 | NCBI WGS metagenome assembly JAABUV01 (sample SAMN10711881, study PRJNA513362) | rock metagenome | isolation source: Antarctica rocks | place: Antarctica: Victoria Land, Knobhead nord | collected 2015-12-19
ACCGCCAGGAAGCCCGAGCCGCCGGCGACCGTGGCGAGGCCGTAGAGCGTGATCGAGATGGCCAGCGTCCGCAGCGGGTAGAGCGCCTCGCTCGGCAGCGGCATACGCCGGATGGCCTGCAGCATCAGCCATCCGCCGCCGCCGCCGACCGCCGCGCCGACGACCATCTGCACGGCGAACGTGCCCGCTACGGCGCCGATCGCACCGACGTTCAGATCGCCGCCCAGCGCAAGCAGGCTCACGAGCAGGGCGATGCCGACCGGGTCGTTAGCACCGGACTCCCCCTCGATGATCACACCGGCGCGGCCGCGGACCTCCCGGTTGCCCAGGACGGAGAACACGACCGCCGGGTCGGTGGGCGCGAGCGCGGTGCCCAGCAGCAGCGCCAGCGGCCACGCCACCCCGAACAGCGCGTGCGCCAGCGCGGCCATCGCCGCCGCGGTCAGCAGCGTCCCAAAGACTCCCACGAGGAGGATCGGGGCAACGGCCACCCGGAGCTTGCGGACCCCGATGCCCATCCCACCGTCGAACAGGATCATGATCAGCGCGACGGTGACGACCTTCTCGACGGTGTCCACCGAGAGCCCATTCAGTGCCGGGATGAGATCGGAGGCGGCGGCCGCCCCGACCAGGAAGATCGCCGGCGCGGGAATGCGCAGCCGGCTGCTGATCCTGTTGGACAGCAGCGCGACGGACACCGCTACCGCCACAATGAGGAGGGTCAACCCGAACGGTTCGATGCTTTCCACCACGAGGCGCAGCATCCCCCGATCGCCGCATGTCACCAACCCCGGCTCGGCGCGGGCGCCCGACTAACGACCGCCTGACGATCGGGGACGCTGCCCTACGCCTCGGCCGCGGCGACGTTCTGCCCGGCCGCGGTCGGCAACGTGCTGGTCTACCTCGACGACAACCATCTCACCGCGACGCCCGCTCCGGCCGCCCCGCGCCGGCGACCGGGTCAGACGTACACGAAGTAGCGTAGTCATACGTACGGTGCGGCCAGCGCGATCGTCAGGCCCGCCACGATCGCGCCGTACCGGGTGAAGGTCCAGAAACTGATCGGCGTGCCGTCGCGCGCCGCCAGCCCGAGAACCACCACGCCCGACAGCACCGCCGAGGCCACCACCAGTACGATCGAGGTGAGCAGCAGGTTGCCCCCCAAGGCGTCGGCGCGCGCCCGACCACGCGGTCGCGGGCGTGCGGCTGCGCGGCGTCGGCTCCTACGCCGTCGTGGTCACGGCCGAGTAGCCTTCGGTGCACGCCGACGGCCCCAACCGCCACTCGAGAAGGACAGGTGGGCACCGATGCCGAAAAGGATGGCCGTGGGCAGTGCTGGGCAACGCGGTGACCGCGATTATCTCGTTCATCCGCAACACCGTCACCACATCGAGCCGCGCGGATGAGTGTGGCGTTCCGCTCCTGGCTGAGCGTGGTGCGCGACGCCACCCGCACCCAGCTGTGGCCGTTCCCCACCCTGGCCGTGTTGCTCGCGGTGGCGGCGGGGGTGGTGCTGCCACTCGTCGACGCCGCGATCGTCGGCGCCTTCCCGGCTTCGGGATTGCTGTTCGCGGGTGCCGCCGACGCCGCGCGCACGGTGCTGTCGTCGGTGTCCGGCTCGCTGATCACCGTCACGTCGCTGACGTTCTCGCTGACCGTGGTGACGCTGCAGCTGGCCAGCAGCCAGTTCTCGCCGCGGCTACTGCGGACGTTCACCCGCGACCGGTTTGTGCACCTGACACTGGCGCTGTTCCTGGCGACGTTTACCTACGCCCTGACCGTGCTCCGCTCGGTCCGCAACGAGACCAGCGGCTCCGCGGAGTTCGTGCCCCGGCTGTCGGTGACCGTGGCGTTCCTCCTGGCCGTGGCCAGCGTGCTCGGGCTCGTGGTGTTCCTGGCGCACCTCGCGCGCCAGATCCGGGTGGAGACGATGTTGCGCACCGTCCACGACGAGGCCAGTTCCACCGTGGGCTTAGTCCTCGACGAGTGCGATCGCGACACGCCGGTCCACCCGCCGCGGCCGGCTCCCCCGCCCGGCGCCGTACCGCTGCTGGCCGATGGCTCCGGGTTCCTGGTCCGAGTCGACGAGTCCGAGCTGCTCGACGCGGCCGTCGAGGCCGGCGCAGTGGTGCTGCTGGACCGGCACCCCGGCAGCTTCATCGTGGCGGGCACCCCCATTGGCCTGGCCTGGCCGCTCGATCCGCTCCGGCCGTTCGACGGCGACGCCCGCGACCGGCTCGTCGGATGCGTGGGGGCGGCGGTCACCACCGGGTTCGAGCGCACCGCCGCCCAGGACGTCGGCTTCGGGCTGCGGCAGCTCACCGACGTCGCTGACAAGGCGCTGTCCCCGGGCATCAACGACCCGACGACCGCGGTCCACGCGCTCGGACACTCCGCGGCGCTGCTGTGCGAGCTCGCCGGCCGCGAGCTCGGTGCCCGCGCGCTGCACGACGACGACGGCCGCGCGCGCGTCGTTCTGGCGCGGCCGACGCTCGCAGACCTGGTGGATCTCGCGATCGCCCAGCCCCGCCGCTACGGGGCTACCGACCCGGCGGTCCTGACCAGGATCGGCGTGCTGCTCCGCGAACTCGCCTGGTGCGTGCCGCCCGGCCAGCACGCCGTCGTGGTCGACCAGCTTGCTCGGCTGCGCGCCACCGCAGCCGCCCAGGACTTCGACGACCACGAGAGGCTGCAGCTGGCCGAGCTCGGCGACGGAGTCGAGCACGCCTTGCGCGGACGCTGGACACCGGAGCGGAACCACGGCTGAGGTCCGGTGCAGGGCCGCCGCCGCTCCCGGCCGGGATCGGTCGCGCGACGCGTATTTCACGGCAGCGGTCTCGGCCAGGTGCTGCTCGTCGATGCCCTCACCCGCGTCCTGCACGCCAGTGAACATGGGCCAGCGGTCCGAGCGTTCGTGGTGGATGCAGCAACCGATGCCGGCCGGGCGCTGTACGAGAAGTTCTCGTTGTCCCCACTCCCGGTCGTGCGGACCGGATGCTTGTCCCTGCCGAGACCATCGCGCAAGCCCTGGGGCCGACGACGACCTGATTGCGACTGCTGGGTCCGAGAGGCCACGACACCGTCCGTTACCCATGCCCGCCGCGTCGGTGCGTGTCGATACCCTCGGGCTACCCGTAACCGCCGAAGCGCAGAGGAGGGCCGTGACGGCAACGACTTCGACGTCGACCGCGGCGTCGACGACCGGGCAATCAACGACCGCCCCGCGCTGGCGCCCATCCCGCGCCGGCATTCTGAACGTCTATCAGTACGAAGATGAGACGCTGCACTTCGCGGGCGGGCGGTTGCTGTTGCGGGGAGTGAACGGCTCAGGCAAATCCACGGCGATGAACATGCTGCTGCCGTTCCTGCTGGAAGCCGACACGCGCAAGATCGACGCGGCTGGTGAGCAGCGGGGTGTACTGCGCTCCTGGATGCTCGCCGACACCGAGGAGACGCAGCGGACCGGCTACCTGTGGATCGAATTCACCCGCGTCGACCCCGACGCGCCGGGCGGCCTGCGCCACCACACCGTGGGCTGTGGCATCCGAGCCAACCGCAGCACCGACCGGGTCACGCCCTGGTGGTTCTCCACGCCGCGCCGAGCCCGCATCGACTTCTCCTTGACGGCCCAACGGATCCCGTTGGCCGTCGAGGCGTTGCGTGCCGAGCTGGGTGCAGACGCGGTGTTCACCTCCGCCGCCGACTACCGCGCGGAGATCGCTCGGCGGTTCTTCGGTGGCGCCGACCCGTCCGGGTACCTCGCGCTGCTGCACCAAGTCCGCAACCCGCGGGTCGGGGACCGGATCGACGCCGATCTGCCGCAACGGCTGCAGGAGGCGCTGCCGCCGGTGCCCGAGGACGCGGTCGCCGACGCCGCCCAGCCACTGGAGGACTTGGAAGGCCACCGCCACAACGTCGTCGCGTTGACCAGGACCGACCGGGCACTGGCCAGCGTGCTGGACACCTACCGGCACTACGCGCGCCGCATCCTGCTGGCCGCGGCCGGCCGCGGCGCGGAGGCGGTGAGCTCCGCGCGCTCAGCGGTTCAGCGGCGCGGGAGGTCCCGCGCTGCCGCCGAACTCGCGGCCGCCGAAGAACAGCGCCTGGCCGGTGAAGTGCTGCGCCTCAATGGTGCGCACAGCGACGCGGCGGCGACACTGGCCGGGTTGATCACCTCTCCCGCCTACCGCGAGCTGCAGGCCCTGCTTGCCCGCCGTGACCACGTCGCGAGCCTGCGAGCCCATGCGGCCACTCTTACTGGCCAGCGCGCGGCCGCGGAGAAACGGGTCTTCGACGCGGTAGGCCGCATCACGTCGAGTCGCCGCCGACTCGACGGGGACCTGGCCCGGGTCGGCGACGGTGTGCGGGCGGCGGACCGGCATGCCCGCGCTGCCACCGTCCGGCTCCCGCTGCCCGATCCGCCGGCGCTGCGCACGACAACACTGGACACCGGTGTGCAGGGCCCTGACGCAGACCCGCTGGCCGGGGTGGACGTCCGAGCCGCTGCGGACGCGGTGCGGGCCCGCCGCACGCAGGTTACCGACGTCATGGCGGCCCTTCGCCGGGCCGAGGACGCCGACACGGCGTGCACCACCGCACTCGCGCACGCCACCGCCGCCGACGAGGAGGCCCGCCAGGTTCGGGAGCTCGCCGCGAGGGCCCGGGCCGGCGCCGACGAGGCCGCCCACCGGCACCGCAGCGCCGTCCTGACCTGGGCCGACCAGCTCACCGCCCACGCCGCCGCGGTGCCGCCAGCGCAACCGGACGGACCGCTGGGCTGGCTATCTGCCCCACCTCGCCCCGATCCGGGTGGCTCCGACCTGCGCGAGACGGCCCGCACCCGGATCGCCGAAGCCGTCCGGGCCGTGGCCGACCTCGATGCCACAGTCGAACCGGTACTCGGGGCCGCGACCCTGCGGGCCGAACGTGCGGCCGCTGACCTCACCCGGGTGACGGCCGAGCTTGCCGAGGTTCGCGCCGCCGCGGAACTACCACTGCCCCGAGCCCACTGGCAAGCCAGCGAGCCGGCAGACGCGTCGCTGTTCGCCTCGCTGGTCGACTTCGCCCCCGACCTGGACGAGGCGCGTCGGGCAGGGTTGGAGGCGGCATGCGAGGCCGCGGGGCTGCTCACCGCGGCGGTGCTGGCCGACGGCTCCGTCCTTGCCGCCTCCGGGGAGCTGCTGATCGCCGGGGGCTCACCGGTCACCCCGAACCTGGCGTCGCTGCTGGTCCCTGCGGGTCCCAACGCTGCAGCGACCGCGCAGGTCCTCGCGCACATCGGTCTCGAAGCGGGTTCAGCGGCCACACTATGGGTGGCCGAGGACGGCCGGTTCGGCGCGGGAGCACTGCGCGGGCGCCACGCCAAGGCCACCGCCGAGCACATCGGCGCCGGTGCCCGGGCCGCCGCCCGGGACCTGCGCATTGCCCGGCTCGAGGCGGAGGAGTCCGCAGCGGTGCAGCGGCACGAGCGTGAGCTCGCCGTCCGTGGTGCATTGGTCGCCTTCCGGGCAGGTCTGGGCGAGCTCGCCGCCGCCGTGCCGTCCGCCGCCGCCGTTGACGACGCCGCGGCCGCCGCATCCGGTGCGCTCCGCGATGCGCAGCGCAGCGCCGAGCGGGCCGAGGAGCTGCGCGCTGCTGCGGTGACCGCGCAGAGCTCCGCCGAGCAGACCTGGGCCCGCGCCCAGACTGCGGCCGCCGAAGCCACCCTCGCGCTGGACGCCGACGCGCTGCAGATCGCCGCCGCCGCAATCGAGGACGCGGCCGGCGTGCTGCGGGTGTTGCCCGACCACATCGAGACCGCCCGCCGGTCGCAGGCTGATTGGGCACAGGCGGTCACCGAGTGGCAGCACGAGGCGACGGCGCTGCGGGCAGCGGCCGAACAATCCGACACGGCAACCGCGATCAGCGTCGCCGCCCGAACCGAGCTCACCAGCGCCGAAGCCGCGCTCGGTGAGGAGCCCGAACGCGTCGCTGAGCAGGTGGTGCAGATCACGGCCCGCCGTGACGGGCTGGCCCACGACCTGGACGCCGCCCGCGCAGCACACACCAGCGCTGTCGCGACCGCCGCCACTGCCCGCGCGGAAGACGGCGTCGCCGAGCAGTCGGCTGCAGCCGCCGAGGAGGTGTGCCGTCAGCACCGGGCGGCGCTGCTGGCCGTCGCCGCGACATCGGGCCTGCTTCCAGCCGCGGTGAGCGGGCCGCAGCCCCCGGAGCTGCCCACCGACGCCGACACGGTGGACGGCGCCGCCCGGCTGGTTGCCGTTGTTCGCGACACGGTCCCCGCACCGGAGCGTGACGTCGACGAGGACGCGCTGGACCGGTCGCTGCGTGCCATCCGCGACTCGCTCGGCGCAGGCTGGGATGCTGAGGCCCGCCGCACATCGGACGGCGCTCCGGTGGCGGTGGAGGTGTCCGGGCCCTACGGTCGCCGGGCGTTGCTCGACGCCACGGTGCAGGTGGCCGCCGACCTGCGGCGGGCGCAGAGCCTGCTCACCACCCAGCAGGACCAGGCGCTGCGCAACCTGCTGCATGGGCGCATCGCCCGCGAGGTTGCCAGCGCGCTGTTCGAGGCCCGCGAACTCGTCGACCGCATGAATGCGATCCTCGGGGAGATCACCACCAGCCAGGGCATCGGCGTGCGCCTGGAATGGCGCACCCGCGGCGACCTGGACCCCGCTGCGGCCACCGCGTTGCGGCTGCTCGCCAAGGACCCCGACGCGCGCACCGCCGAGGAGGACGCCTCGGTGCGCGTCGCCGTGGCCGGGTTGGTGGAGGCGGCCCGCGCCGCCGACCCGGACGCCTCCTACCGGGACGTCATCGGTGGGGTGCTCGACTACCGCAGCTGGCACGAGCTGAAGATCTACCTGCGCCGCCCGGGCCGAAACGACGAGCTGCTCAGCCGGCGAACTCGGCTGTCAGAGGGCGAGAAGAAGCTGGTCACGTACCTGCCGATGGCGGCGGCGGCGGCCGCTTCCGCAGCCGCGGCAGATCCACACCGCGTGGGGGCGCCGCGGCTGATCCTGCTCGACGACGCGTTCGCGAAGGTCTCCGAAGACAACCACGCCCGGCTGTTCGGGCTGCTGGTGAGCCTGGACCTGGATTTCGTGGTCACCAGCGAGCGGTTGTTCGGCACCCACGCCAGCGTGCCCGAGCTGGCGATCACCGAGGTGCTGCGCGATCCCGACCTGCGCACCATCGCGCTGGTGCACTACCACTGGGACGGGCGGCGACGCACGGAGCTGACTGCCTCGTGAACCGCACCGAAGTTTTCAGTTACGTCACCGAGAGCCCCGATTACCGGGTGATCCTCGGCGTGTTCGCCGGCACGTTCTTCGCCGAACTCACCCCCGACGACGTCACCGCCCGCCTCGCCGACATCGGCGTCGAACTGCCCGCGGAGACGGTCGCTGCCCGACTGGAAAGCCTGCGTGGCTGGGGCAACCTGGAGGTGTCTGCGTCGGTCGGGCAGGTCAGCACGGTCGCCGACTACTACCGCCGCCGCAACCGCTACCTCATCACCCGGATCGGGCAGGAGGTGCACGAGCTGGTCGAGGGCGTCCTGACCCACGTCGACGACGTTCGTGACGTCTCGCTCGGCCGGCTCGACACGCTCACCGCGGCCCTCGAGGCGTTAGTGGCCCTCGACGCCAGCCACGCCGACCCAGCGACCCTGGCTGACGCCGTCCGTGCCGTGTTCGACCCGCACCGCGCCTTCTCCGCCGAGATCACCCAGTTTTTCGCGGCGATCAACCAGTGGCAGTCGCGTTTCGATCTCAACGAGTCAGAGTTCGCGTTCTTCTCCGAGGTGCTGGTGGGCTATGTCGGGGAACGTCTGGAATCGTTGGAGCGCCGCGCCCGGCCCATCGCCGCCCTGCTCGACGCGCTCGCGCCCGCGGTCCCCGTCCTGGTCTCCCGGGCCCGCGACGGCCTCGCGGCGCGGGTCGCAGACGCGGGGTTGGACGGGGTGCGAGTCCGGGCGGGCCACGGCAGCACCGTGCAGGACTGGGACAACCTCTCGGCCTGGTTTCGGGGACGCCCGGGCACACCGAGTCGTATCGCCACGCTGGGCCGGGACGCCGTCAACGCCGTGCGCACCCTCACCCAGAACCTCATGCGGCTGTCCCGTTCGGGGGTGGGTGGGTCGTCGCGACGGGCCGATTATCTGCGTCTGGCCACCTTCTTCGACGACGCCGGCCGCGAGCGGCCCACCGAGCTACCGCGCCTCGCCGCCGCCGCATTCGGCCTGTTCGGTTGCCGCCACCTGGGTGCGGCCGCGGGTGATGAGATCGACCCTGTCGCCGCCACCACATCCTGGTGGGATGCGCCGACCGCGCAGGTACCGGTGAGCCTGCGTGAGCGCGGCAACACCACCAACACCGGACGACCCGGCCAGGTGCAGGACCGCTCCATGCAACGCGGGCACCTGTTGGCCCGCCGCCGCGCCGAGGAGGAACGCGCCGGCTCCATCCGCTCGGAGCTGCTGGCCGCCGCTGGACCCGACGGGGCGCCGTTGGACGGGGTCGTGGTGTCCGAGCGCGCACTCCTGGCGTTGCAACGGCTGCTCGGCCCGGCCGTCGCCGCCATGGGTCCCGGCCGCGTCAAGGGTGAGGCTGAGCGAGACGGGCTGCGCTGCGTGGTGGAGCGTCGCCCCGGTGACCACACCACCATCGGCACCCCGGTGGGTGCGCTCCGGCTGCTGGACCTGTGCCTCACGATCACCGCGGCGCAGGAGCCCTGATGCGCGACGATCCGCAGCGGGCAGGTGAGCTGACCGGCGCGGCCCGCGCTTTGCTGACCCGCCCCTGGCGCACTGCCGAAGCCGACCGCCCGTTGTTCGTGCTCATCCGTCGGCACGCGGAGCAGCTGGACCGCTGGTTCACCCAACGCCTGGGCTACCGGCTCGTTGTGGGCAACGACACCGCCAGGCTGGTCAAGTCCGGGCACATCCCGGCCGACCGCGGGTTGCGCACCCACACCAATCGTGCCTTCACCGCGCGTGAGTACGTCCTGCTCGCCCTCGTGCTCGCTGCCACCGCAGCCGGGCCCGACCGGGTCAGCCTGCGCGACCTGGCGCTGCAGGTCCGCTCCGCCGCCGCCGACGCGGGCATCACCCTTGACGGTGCCACCAGCGAGCGCCGTGCGCTGGTGACGGCACTGCGCTGGCTGGTGGAACACGGCGTGATGCGCGAACTGGATCGATCGGTCACCGGCTACGAGACCGACGCCGACGCCGACGCCCTGCTGGAGGTCCGCAACGACCGCATGGCGCTGCTGCCAGCTCCGGCGCTGGTGGACGCGGATTGCGTCGCGGATCTGCTGGAACGGGCGGCAGGCGAGGGCACCGGCCGGGCCGCAGTGCGGCGGCGGCTCGTGGAGGAACCCGTGCTGCACGCCGAGGACGTTGCCCCCGAGGACTGGGCCGAATTGCGGCGCCGGTTCGGTGAGGAGGCCCGCTATTGCGAGGAGATGTTCGGGCTGGTCGTGGAGGCCAGGGCTGAGGGCGTCGCCGCGATCGACGTGGACGGCGGGTGCACCGACGTCACGTTCCCCGCCGGGGGCACCACCGCCCACGTCGGGCTGCTGTTGCTCGACGCGCTCACCACCCGGTACCGCGACGGTGCCCCGACCACCGCGTTGGACACCGAGGTGCAGCAGCTACTGGTGCGCTACGGCCGCTTCTGGCGCAAGGACATCGAACCCGACTCGCTCCGCAAGGAGGCCGTCGAGCTGCTGGTAGCGATGGGTGTGGTGACGATTGCACCCGACGGTCGGGTGTGCGCCCGGCCGGTCGCGGCCCGATTCGCACCGCGCGTCACCGTGGCCGAGTCTGACGACCTGGGGCAGCAGAGCCTGTTGTGAACCCGTTCCTCGCTGATCCTGCGCTGCAGCCGCTGTGGCGGGCCGCGGGCGCGGCCCTGGACCGCAACGGCCTCAGTTGGCGCGGCCGGTTGACGCTGCCTGAGCTCACTGCCGAGGGCAGGCGCAGGCTGGGCGTGCTCATCGAGACCCGGATGCCGGGTACCCGGCGCACGGTGTCCCTGGACGCGGTCGCAGCGGGGGTGGAGCGTCTCACCGGGTACCCTTTTGTGGACGTTCTGGGCGCACTCGGGTACGCACCCGTCGGCCGTCGGGAGGCCGCGCTGGCCCGTCGCGACGCCACGCAGCAACGACGAGCAGCCCTGGACGCCGCGACGTTAACCCAGCTGGGCGCGGCCGGCTGGGTGCTCGCCTGGCGCGACGCCGCCTGGGTCGATGGGCTGTTCGCCCGTCGCACCGCTGAGGAGGTCACCGCGGACCTCACGCGGGTGGGGCAGGTGCTGGCGCGGGCCGGTGGTGGCCACAGCCGCACCGAAGTGGCGGCGCAGCTGTTCGGCGACGCCCACGCACTGGACACCACCACCCGGCTGGCCGGACTGGTCTTGCGCGCGCTCCTGCTGCGCGACGGTCCGGCCGACGAGCGCAACGCGTGGGAACGTGCCGGCTTGCCGCTGGACCTCGTCTCGGCCCCGGTGCTGACCTGGGCGTTGCCGCTGATCGGCGCCGGCGGGGTCCCCCAGGCGGTACGGGCCATGACGGCTGCCTGGTTGCCGATCCAGCTCTCAGTGCTCGCGCTGCGGGCGGCGCCGCTGAGCGTGGCCGCGGACACCCCGGTGCTGGTGGTGGAGAACCCGCGCCTGGTCGAGGCGGCCGCCGAGCGTCGCCTTGAGGCCGCGGTGATCTGCACCAACGGCAACCCCACCACGGCCCCCAACCTGGCCATCGCCCAGCTGCGAGCCAGCGGTGCGCACCTGCGCTACCACGGTGACCTGGATGCGCCAGGACTGGCGATGGCGGGTCGTGCCAGGGACGCAGGATGCGAGCCGTTCCACATGTCGGCGGCGAATTACCTCGCGGCGCTGGCCGACGCACGGACGGCGGGGGTCGAGCTGCCCCGTTCTGCCACGACCGCACCCCCCACGCCATGGGACCCGGCTTTGGCCGTCGCGTTCGACGAGCATCGCGCAGTCGTTCATGAGGAGCGGGTGATGGAGGAGGTTCTGCGCGCGCACGCGGGCGGCAGCCGACGACACCGAGGGTGACCAGAAGGCTGCTCCCCGGCCCCTCATGATCGGTGTTTCGGCATGAAACCATGCGGGGATCGCACGTTCTCATGCCGAAACGCTGATCACGGAGCCGCTGGTAGCGTCCGCCACCAGCACCCGATCACCGGCGTCAGCGCGGTGAACCTCCGCCTGAAGGAACTCCTTAGTGGACCAGCTCACCCTCGGCGTCGTTGCCACCTCGCGCAAACCCGACGAGCGGCGGCTGCCGATCCACCCGGCCCACCTGAACCGGATCGAGCCCGAGCTGCGTGCCCGGACCTACCTCGAGCACGGTTACGGTGAGCGGTTCG
>JAABUV010007530.1_pt1 | contig 11391 bp, 9 predicted proteins | sample 5559971 | NCBI WGS metagenome assembly JAABUV01 (sample SAMN10711881, study PRJNA513362) | rock metagenome | isolation source: Antarctica rocks | place: Antarctica: Victoria Land, Knobhead nord | collected 2015-12-19
AGCAAACCCTCAGTGAGCCTGCTTCAATGGCATCGTCAATGCGATGGCCTACTCGCTCTCATCGCTCTACTCATCAGTGAATCTGATCATACGTTCACGTGCAACTAGTGAGTCTGCTACAATGGCGAGCCCAAAGTCGACCTCTTCGATGAGCAAGTCGATCAGTGAGCCTGCTTCAATGACACTGTCAATGCGATGATCTATCTTCTCATCGTTCTATTCACCAGTGAACCTGATCATACATTCACGTGCAACTAGTGAGCCTGCTACAATGACACCTTTCGTCAATGCGATGATCTATCTACCCACATCGCTCTACCTATCAGTGAATCGATCTGCCGACTCGTTCACATGCAACTAGTGAGCCTGCTTCAATGACACTTCTACCTCGCATAGTGAGCCTGCTACAATAGGCATTTCGATTCTACACAAGGCTAAGAAAATACATTCATGCGAACATGAATCGTTGAAGGGGAGGGGTAATGTTACGATCCTAGCTACGCACCTTCGTTGATAGCTATGTTGATGGCTATGTTGATGACTATGTTGATGACTATGTTGATGGCTATCCTGAGGGCTATCGCCGATCGCTCGTCGCTAGGGCATAGACTTGTTTCGAAGTCAACTCTATTCAGGGTTAGCTTATGTTCTTCTGAGTCATATAGATAGTCGACCCTTTCTTTCTAGATACTTTCCTTTCTTAGCATTTATATACTCGTTACATTACACTCATATGACTCGCTCTATGCTGGTCTCTAACAAATTGCAGCAAAGATTGAATGAAATGACTCGACTTTTACAGCACAGTTTTATAAAGAGTTGAAGAATGTGATAAAGAATGAGATAATTCATATGAATAGATTTGCGACTTTGCACGCTATGATTAGCAAAACAATCATGCTGAATAATCAACAGTACGAGCGAAGACTTGAAAAGAAGAACAAGATTGCTTATGTCTCAGTTGCATGAAGCAAGAGAAAGAAAAAGCAATCTTATTACAATTCTCAGTTTATGAAGTTAAACACAACTCAAAAGATATTAATGAACGCTTGTGATAAAACAGTTCAGCAAAGCAAAGCATGTTACACAGGCAAAAACCTAAATCATTTCTTCAGAGATTGTATTCAAAACAAGTACAAGAACAAGTTAAAGTTTTATGATAAATAAGACAGATTTTTTGCAGTAATGAAAAAAGATCAGAAAAACAAGCATCAAGCGTTGTCATGAACAGCATGTTACAAAGACAACTGTTGCACTCATCTGAGTGATAAGAAAGATTCTGAATGATATTCAAAACTCTCATGAAAGAATTGTTTTTATGCAGCAATTCATCATCAGTCGAAAGTGCATGATGAGAAAAGTGATGAAAGTTCGTTCACTATGATCATGAAATCAAAGATTCTTGACAGCGAAGAATATGACTTGAATAGATCAAACAGCACAGAAGAAGCTATTCATCAAGCAGTTGAGAAAGAAAATTGACTTAGCGAAATTCTACGAGCATTCACTATCACAGCAGAAGATACTTTCAAAGAAGAAGAAAATCATCTTGAAGTAAAGAAAAATCTTAGAAAGTTTACAAATCAAGCAAGTTTTATAAGCATGTACAACGAATTGTACACTCTCTTTGAACAGAAAGAGAAAGATTTTTCGCAGCATATGCAACAGATCAAGAATGAAATACATCAAGCTATTTATGACGTAGTTCAAGATGAGTTGATCGCATTGTGTAAGAACATTCAATATCATGACATAGTCATGAAAAAGTCACTCACAGAAGTCAAGTTCATCAAGCAAGAAGAATATATACTTCTCAATGAAAATTATATATTCAGAAAACTTAGACAGATGACAAAAGTCATCAGAAAGAGATTTGATCTGTGTGATTCAAAGAAATATTCATAGAAGAAGATCAATTTGAATCAATTTCAATACATAAAACAAGTACTTGAAGAGCAAGCTTTTAGTTCAAAAAACTAGAAGACTTTTTGATCAACAGATCATCAAAGAAGTCTAGTCAAGAGTTGAAAATTGAAAGCATATTTATCTTCACAAGTGATTTGATGCAGTTACGAGTCTGAGTCAAGATCAATGATCATACAGCATGTTTATTCATTGACAGTGACTGTACAAGAAACTATATGTTCTCAGAATTTGCTAGAAAAGCGCAAATATCTTTGCAGAAAAAGAAAAAATCTTACAATTTGCAAAACTTTGATGAAACACTCATGAAGTATAATAATGAACTAATAAATCAAAAGACTCAACTCATTCATTTGAGACTTGAACATCATTGAGAGAAGTTGCATTTAAATGTTATGAAGCAGTCAGACAGCGATATAGTTCTAGACATATCATGACTTCATATGATCAATTCAATGATAGATTGAATTAATAAAATAATCACTTTTCTTCATATAAAAACGACGCGATTGCACTTGATATTGAAGTCATCAGAGAATGTGAAAATCTTCGTAATGACAGCAAATGATATGCGCAGCGAGCTGAAAAACAGCTCAGATGCACAGATGTTATGAAGCAGAGAGATTAAAAATAATCTTGCTATCATTAAAATCTTTAAAGAAATATCAGAAATATAAAATTCTGTTTGAGAAAGAAAGTGATCAAGAGACACTACTCAAACATCAATTGTGAGATCATGAGATCAAGCTCATAAATGACAAGAAACTCACAAAACAGTTCATTTACTTATTGTTGACAGAAAAGCTTAACGCTTTGTGACAATATCTGAAAGAGAACATGCAAAAAGAATTTATTAAAGAATTGCAATCATCAACAGAATACTTAATTCTGTTTGTTTTGAAATTGAATGAAAGCTTAAGACTTTGTGTCAATTACAGAGCATTGAATAACATCACAATTAAAAACAACTATTTGCTATCGCTCATATCTGAACTGCAAAACAAACTTCAGAGAGCACAGTGATTTACAAAATTTGATATACTTGAAATATTCAATCGAATATGAATTAAAGAAGAAGACGAGTGAAAGACAGTCTTTTACACTCGACTAGAATATTACAAGTACTTGATCATGTCTTTCAATTTAATCAATGCTTCAGTCACATTTATGAATAATGTGCTACGATGTTATCTGAATCAATTCATCATAGTATATTTGAATGATATACTAGTATACTCAAAGACGAAGAAAGAACATGTGCAACATGTTAAGAAGATTTTACAGACTTTAACAAAAGTTGATCTGCACATTAAGTCAGAAAAAAGTGAATTTCATGTACAGAATGTACAGTTTTTGAGATTCATAATCATGTCTCAAAGTCTAAGAATGAACTTAAAGAAGATAGAAGCTGTTATGACTTGATCAATGTCAAAGTCAAAGATCAAAGTTCAATTTTTCTTAGAATTCATGAACTTTTATAAATGCTTTATAAAAAGATACTTCAGAATTATCTTGTCACTTACAAATCTTACAAAAAAAACATATCATTCGTGTAAACTGAGAAAGCAGAAGAAGCTTTCAAGAAGCTGAAGAAATTGTTTATCTCTCAGTCAGTACTGATCATGTTTGAATCAGAAAAATCTATTACGCTTGAGATGAACGCGTCAGACAAAGCTATTGAGACGTGTATCAGTTAATCAGATGATAAGAAACATCTGCATTTTATTGCTTACTACAATTGTAAGCTTACAATTGTTGAATTGAACTATGAGATACATGACAAGAAGTCACTAGCTATTGTCAACTCTTTCAAACAATGAAGAGTATATCTGAAAGAATCTAGACATCAGATTCAAGTATATACAAATCATAAGAATCTGCTATACTTCATGATCACGAAAGTTTTGAATCAAAGACAGATCAGATGATTAAAGAAATTGTTATCATACAACTTCAACATTCAATATCAAAAGAAATCTGAAAACTTGAAGATTAATGTCTTGAGTAAAAGAGCAGATCACATGATAGATAGATCACAGATAAATCAGACTATCTTACAACAGAATCAGAATGATTTCATTGTTTACAATAAACAAAATGCAGCTATGCTATGAATCTACAATCAAGATTTCAAAAAATGAATAAAGCTAAAGCTAGTAAAGAATTCAGTCGCGCAGAATATTATAAAGAATATTACTGATAACGCGAACTTTGAAATAATCAATAAAATACTAATATTTCAATATTTCATCTATGTTTCAACAAGATGCAGATAAGAGATAATAAGTGATTATCACAAGTCAATGATACATGAACATCAGAATTTGAATAAAATCATTGAAAGAATATCTAGAATCTACTACTTCTTTAAAATGAGAAAGCAGATAGAGAATATCATAAGAAAGTGCAACGTATGCATTTGAATGAAGCATAGTTGACACAGACTCTATGAACTTTTGAAAAGTCTCAGCACATCAGATCATGCATGAAAAAGCATAGCTTTGAACTTTATAATCAAGTTATCAAAGTCAAAAGAAAAAGTTATAAAAACAATGTACAACTCTATATTGATGATCACAGACAGACTAATCAAGTATGAATACTTCTTGTCATACAAGAAAGCAACATTTGCAGAAGATTTAACATACACATTTCTGAGAATGATTGTAGCAAATCATGAATTATCAGATGAGATAATTTCAAATAGAGACAAGCTTTTTACATTGAAATTCTGAAAATCATTGATGAATCAATTAAAGATTCATCACAAGCTGTTTGCAGCTTATCATTCACAGATGAATGAACAAATGAAAAGAATGAATCAGACATTGAAACAGTATCTCAGATGCTATATCAACTATAGACAGAATGATTGAGTACAGCTACTGTCAGTAGCACAGTTGATTTTCAATAGCGCAACGATGAAAGTAATCAGCATGTCATCATTCTTTGCAAACTATGAGTTCAAGTTGAAAACTCTTAAGAAATTGTGTGAATTTGTACAAATAACTTAAAAAGCTATGATACAAATTGAATAAATACATTTGTTGCACAAAGAGTTGCAGAAGAACATTCAGTTTCTAAGTAAATGCATGACTCTGTATGCAAATAAGAAAAGAGATAGAAAATCTACTTTTAAAAAGAGAGACAAAGTTTATTTATTAAGATGAAATATCAAAATGAAAAGATCAAGTAACAAGTTGAATCACATGAAACTAAAATCATTTGAAATTCTAGAAGAAAAGAAATTGATTAACTACAAGTTAAATCTTTCAGCATTTATGAGAATACACTCAGTATTTTATATTTTTCTTTTGAAGTTTGCAAATTCAAATTCATCAATTTAAACAGAATCTTCAGAAATCAATTCAGAGAGTCAAAACATCAAGTACAAAGTAAAAAATATACTAGATCAATAGAATATCAAAGATCAGTCTCATTGATTAATTAAGTGAAAAGATTACAAACATATCAAGAACATTTGAAAATCAAGAAGAAATCTCAAGAACTGTCAGATACTTCTATGATAGTTTCAATTGAAAAACTCAGTCAATTAAAGTTTGATGAAATCTTAATCTGCTTGAAAGATACATCAAAAAGAAGATTATTCAGCGACGATTCACTAATTCTTGCTTCTTCTTTCTTGAGCTTGATGATGTTTTGAAACTTTCGTTCAATCATCGTTTATTTCTTATTCTTCAGAAACACAAATTGATTTTGCAGATGAATAGTTCTTGCAAAGATTTTTTACATCTGCTTGTGAGCATTCAACAGTTTATGAAGAACACAATCACATTCTGTCTTTATTCTTTTTCACTTCATCATCAAGAAAGTAAGATCACACTTGCAATCGAGATGCATACATTCAATGCAACGATCAAATTCATTGTTGACACGACATTTTTTTTGCAAGTAACTGCAGTGTTCATAAGAACACATGACAGCACGCTCAGAACTTGTATGCTCAAGAAGATTTCTACAATGCAGAGTAGAATTTTTTGTTGTGTGATGAAAAGATATGAAAGAAAAGTGATTTTTGAAATAAAAATCTTAGAAAAGAATCTAGTATTAAAACTCTTTTGCAGATAATTAAATAAAGCAATGATTAAATAATTATTATATAATCAAAGTCTTGAAGTGATCACTCTGATCGCTTGAATCAGAAGTGATTACAGTGAGCATGATGAGCATAATGCTCATCTTGCTCATCTTGCTTGAAAATGATCAAAGAGATCATTCAGAGCAGAAATGACTTAACATGATTCTTTTATATTTATATAACAACGATCATTCTCTTAGATAGAAACTTTGTGCTCAACTCATGTAATAATCAATACAATCTATTGTTTTAGCTATTTTCAAATCTTCAGTCTAATGATTAGTTTGTTACTATACTGATCTTTGTTTATATCTTATGTTGTTAAAGAAACAATCGTTACACTATATCAAATGATGATAATTTTTATAAATATTAACATACACTTTAAATCAATGAAATCAACATGCTTAAAGCATTTATGCATTTACTTTTGATGTAGATCTTGAAGATTAACATCATTTTCATCATTTATAGTAATTTGCAAGATGTCATTGATGATGAGAGTGATTTCATACTTAACTGCTATGTTCATAAATGATTTGAGTGATTTTAGTGATAGCAATGACTTTAACTTTATTGATTTTCATCTTTTCATTAATGCAGTGAGCTTCATGAATTGCTTTGAAGCTGCTTGAATCTTAGACTGATTATCATTTAAATTCTTCTCATTCTCATTCTCATCTTTAAATCAATCAAGCTTCACTGATGATGATATTAATGATGATACACATGCTCTTCAAGTGATAAAAGTAGCAACAGTCTTAGCAACAAAGATCATAAGCTCGCTCAAGATGAATGCATTTACATTGACAGCTTGAGAAGTCTGAGAGATCTTAAGAAGATTAAACTGAGAAATCTTGAGAGAATTAAGTCTGAGCAAAGAAAGATCTTCTACATCTGAAAGCATCGAAAGTGAGAAAATCTCTGTCTCTGAAGAAAGTATGATAGAATTCTTAGATACGAGAACGATTTTGCGTGTCTTAGAAGCCTTGAATGCATCTAGATGAAGCAGAGTCTTGAAGAGAGTTCTTTTGCATTCGATACGCCTGAGAGACATTCTGACTATCTAGAATTGCCCTCGTGTAAGACTGAGATTTGTATAGCTTCAAAAATGAAGCTTTGGGATGTTTTGGGAATGTGGAGATGATATCTAGGTATTTGCTCTATTTGCACCAAATTTGAGGCTGATTTCACCATCATCTCACTAAATTATTTTACCTCACCTTCACCTTCGTCCTCTTCTCTCCCACGGTACACACAAAACGCGCCTGAAGATCAGATTGCTCTCATCTCCAGTGGCTTCCAGAGGTCACAGCAAACACACAAAGTGTCATCACAGCTTTAACTTCAGGTCACTTGAGTCGGGAGAAACCCTCATTTCGGCATCTACGCAAACGTTATTGCAGCCAATCGAGAGGCAACTGACTGTTGCGGAAAGGAGTTGACTCCTCTGAAGTAAATATTATTTACAGTCGGTCCTTACTTCTCTGAAGTCACACAAGCCCCACCACCAGCGCTTGCCCCGCCAACGACGTGTCTTAATCCCTCCAAATCTTTTCACCTCAACAACATTTTACAACTCCCATTACTTGCTTCTGGCACATCTTATTATCGTCTCTACTGCAGCTTAATCATAAATCTGCTTATTTTCCATTGCAGTCCTTGCGTTGCTCGAAGTCTATCTTTCTGCAAGCACGTATCGCTAACAATTGACTGAATCCGAAGTCCTACTTGAATCGAGGATACAGCACCTCGAAGCCTTTTTCTCCTAGCTTTCGCTCGTCATTGTACTGAGCACGGAAGCTTCTCTCAAGTATTCTCTCGGTCAACTTTCTAACTTATCGTACCCTTGGAATTGACCAAACCGCTTCAAGACTTTTGCCACCATGGCCGAACGTGGTGGAGGTCGAGGCCGCGGTGGTGGATTTGACCGGGGCGGACGTGGTGGAAGAGGTGGTGGATTTGACCGTGGTGGACGTGGTGGACGTGGTGGACCTCCCTCTGGTGCCGTTCTGTACAAGTCAGTCGTATGCCGTCTGCTATATCCTCTCCTATCGGCTGACTCATTGCCGTTATAATGCCCTAGCCCTGGTGAAGCACCCCAACAGCCGTCACCTCAGGTTCAGAAGCGGGAGAATGACGTTATAGCGGCCAAAAAGGGCTTGTCGATGAAATCTCTATCGATTTCTAACTCCAACTTGCCCGAGAGACCGGGCTACGGCACTCTCGGCCGTCAAATTATCCTCCGAACCAACTACTTCCATCTACTACCGAGGGCCGACAAGAAGATTTTCAAATACAGCGTCGAAATTCTGCCAGAAGTAACAGCTGCCCGCAAAAAGCGTCGCATTTTTGAGCTTTTACTTCAAAACTCACCCCCAATCGCCGCAATTGGCCATGGAGTAGCGACTGATTATAGCAGTACAATGCTAACTTCTAAAGAGCTGGACCTGGGAGCCGATGGTCGTAGAGAGGTCCCTCTCATCTACTATGATAAGGAAGATGTTCTGCCGGGCCAAGTGTTCGAACCGGACCAACGTACTAAACGATATAAAATCATGATACAGAACACCGGATATGTCGCTATCCCGGAACTCTTGGAATATTTGGACTCGAATCCAGCCCAATTGAGCTCGAACAGTGATGCGAAGCTCGAAACAATACAAGCTTTGAATATTATCTTGGCACGCACTCCAAATACCACCGACAATGTTGTCACTAGTAGTGGTAACAAGTTCTATCCCTATCCTAGTTCGTTTCCTGATCGAAGAGACCGGGATGGGAGAATGCAACTGGAGAACACCCTCGGTAGTGGACTTGTCGCCCTAAAGGGTTACTACAGCAGCGTCCGCACATCAACTTTACGGGTCCTGCTTAACGTCAACGTTTGTACTTCGGCTTTCTATCCTGCAATTAACCTGTGGGATCTCTTTAGATTGCGTATGAGCAGTCCGGACTATGGAAAGTTAGAACCCTTCATCAAGAAACTTCGAGTATCGACGAATCACATCAAGAGGAATGGGGCTAGTGTAACACAGGTCAAAACTATCCGCGGATTCTCACGCCCACCAAGAGCACGAGGGTTCTATGGTACTGCAAAGCAGATTACGTTTCGATGTGAGGATCTTCCAGGTGTTGATCCGGACCAAGACATCACCGTGGAGCAGTACTATCTCAAAAAGTACAATATAAAACTTCAACAGCCTGGAGTTGCTCTGATCGATGTCGGAACCGCCGAAAAGGCTACTTATCTTCCAGTTGAACTCTGTCGTGTACTTCCCGAGCAAATGTACAGGAGAAAGCTAACTGATGACGAAACTGCGGAAATGATAAAGTATGCGGCAAGACCGCCGCAAGAGAATGCGGTCTCGATCATGAATAGAGGGCTAGGTGTCGTCGGAATCTTTGGAAACAAAAATAATCTTGTCCACGATGCGTTCGGTCTAAAAGTCGAACCAAGGATGATTACAGTCAACGCAAGAATTTTAGCTTCACCCAAAATATTGTACAAGCCCGGACAGGATGCGACACCTCGAGATGGTAGCTGGAATATGATCAGAATTCAGTTCACAGTGCCGGTGGCTATCAAGGATTGGTCCTACATCAAGTTCAGCCTCGGAAGCAGGAGGCCGGATAACCAGTTCAAGTCAGATCTCGAAGTCTTTCAGAAGACTCTGAAGGACTGCGGCTTGGGAAACGAACCCCATCGTAGACTCCCAAGACATGAAGCTGATCTGACTATGGACGAAAAACGGAACGATGAAATCATCAAGGGTCTGCTCAAGGAAGTCGCCGAAAAGACACCGACTAAAATTCTTTTGATAATTCTGCCGAATACCAGTGCTATTACCTACGCTCGTGTAAAGTACTGGGCCGATGTGGTCTTTGGTAAGTCATTCCGAACGGTCACTTCTTGAGCTCCGATGATGGTCTAATTATGCTATCATAGGTATACACACAGTTTGTGTTGTTGGGAGCGACAAAAAGTTCTACAACAATCAGGGAACCAAGCAAATCCAATACTGCACAAACGTCGCACTCAAGTTCAACCTCAAGAGAGGTGGTGTGAACCAATCTCTACCTAACGATAAAATGGGTATGCTCCAAGACGGCAAGACTATGGTCGTTGGTATCGATGTGACGCACCCCTCCCCGGGAAGTATTGACGAGGCGCCCAGTATTGCCGGCGTTGTTGCTAGTATTGACAAGCGATATGCTCAATGGCCGGCCAGCATCCGACCTCAAAAGAGTAGGCAAGAAATGGTCGACGGTCTGGATCAAATGATCATTGAGCGTTTGGAACTGTGGAGAAAGCATAACGGAGGTAAACTGCCGGAGAAGATACTTGTGTATAGGGATGGCGTTTCCGAAGGACAGTATGAGGCCGTGCTAAGAGATGAATTACCCGGTTTCCAAAAAGCCTGCGAGAAACTGTACGGGAAAATGCCACAGCCCAAGATATCGATCATTATCGTTGGGAAGAGACATCATACACGGTTCTATGCCACCTCGACAGAGGACTGTGATAGCAAAGGTAATACGAAAAATGGTACTGTGGTAGATCGGGGCGTTACCATGGAACGCGGATGGGACTTCTTCCTCCAAGCCCATACTTGCATTCAAGGCACTGCCAGACCAGCCCACTATGTTGTTATCCGTGACGAGATTGGCTTAGGAGCAGATGGATTAGAGCAGATGGTCAGTTATTGATGCTATGTGCGTGCGTATTTTGAGCTCGCTGACATTCACAGACTCACAACCTGTGCTACTTATTTGGTCGCGCTACTAAAGCCGTTTCGATTTGCCCCCCCGCCTATTATGCCGATCTCTTATGCGAGCGAGGGCGCTGCTACCTTCAGAAGGATCTTGCTGCGGACACTGGCAGCATTAATTCCGGTCGAAAGTTCAACTGGGCTACTTCGGACTGGACGATTCAGGGTGGAGTGCATCCTAGGCTGCAAGATACCATGTTCTACATCTAGACATGGTTTGGCGCATGATGTAGCGGATAATGTGACTCGAGCTACCGAATGACCCGGTCCAGTCGACGCTGAGATGGCATTTGGCGAACACAAGCAGTGACGACTTTGCTTTCTTCTTTTCGGTTTTTTCTACAATGGTTTCAAGCCGGCTTATGACCGTTTTGGTTGGCCATTGAGCGTCTCTTCCGCCTACTTGCCTGTCGCTTTCTGTGGCTACAGCGATGGCACGCCTAGCAGAGGAGAATGGCTTGTTGCTTTATTTAACGCTCTCTTTCGGTTTTGACGGACAAGAATACATGCAGAGGTTACGACACTCGAGGTGAAAAACGGAGGAAACAGATTGACACCGAGGCGGTCATGACTTTACGAATTTTCCTATTTCTCCTC
>JAABUV010007531.1_pt1 | contig 11390 bp, 9 predicted proteins | sample 5559971 | NCBI WGS metagenome assembly JAABUV01 (sample SAMN10711881, study PRJNA513362) | rock metagenome | isolation source: Antarctica rocks | place: Antarctica: Victoria Land, Knobhead nord | collected 2015-12-19
TCGTAGGCTGGCCAGTTCGTCACCCGACGTCGCGCTCGCGAAATGTGGTGGCGTCGGTTCTGGTTCAGCTTGAACGGCAAAGGGGGAAATCCAGAGGTCAGGAGAAGGGGCGACCTTCTACTTTGCCTAGCTTCTCAGCACCAACCAGCCGATCCATGCACCACGCTCACGCCCGTGCCTGCTCGCGCCAAGCCTGCAAAGAGGCTGTCACCCTCACCCAGGCCGGCAGCGGTCACGGCTACTGTCCCGAAACCGAGCAAGGACGAGTTGCGGGCGCAGGTGGAGGCGCTGGAGCGCACGGTCGCCACGCTGAAAGCCAAGGCCAAGGTGATGCGCGCTGCCGCTAGGCAGGCCGATGCCCGGATGACGGAGCTTGAGACCGAGGTCACCCGGCTGGAGGGTGACCTGGCCAAGGCCGGCCGTGCCGCACCCGCCAAGGCGCCCCGTGCCGCCGCCGCTCGCCCCAGCAAGCAGTCGCGAGAGCTCGATCCGGGTGATGCCGTGCCGCCGGGCGTGGCGGTGCAGGAACCTGCGCCGCTCGACGCGGAAGCAGAGGCAGCACGAGCAAGCCTGGAGGAGAACCTCTCCGGCGAGTAGCGTTGGCTTTCGGCAGATCGGACAGCGGAGACACCCAGATGCCACCGCGTGCCAGGGTGTCCCGATCCCGCCTGACCTCGCCCGAGCCGGACGCGATGCCTGTTCCGTCCCTCTGCCCGGCTGTCTCCCGCAAGAGGGCCGCGCCGCGCTCCAAGGGGCTGAGCGTCGAAACCCTGGAGCAGCTCGGGGCACGTACGCTGGCCGAGCTGCTGATGGCGGCCGCCCAGACCGACACGGCCCTGGCCCGCTCGCTCCGCCTTGCCCTGGCCGGCACCGACGGCGCCGGTCGGCTGGCGGCCGAGGTGGAGAAGCGCCTGCGCACCATCGCGCGCTCTAAAGGGTTCATCGCCTGGGAAAGGGTGCGTCCCCTCGCCCGCGAGCTGGACGGCCTGCGCGAGACCATCGCCGGCCCGCTGGCCGCCAGCGACCCGCGTGCGGCGGTGACGCAGATGCGGCTGCTGCTCGGCCTGGGGGCCGGCGTGTTCGAGCGCAGCGACGATGGCAGCGGCACCCTGGGCGAGGTGTTTCGCCAGGCTGGCGCCGCGCTCGGACGGCTGTGGGGCTTGGTCGAGGATCGCGACCCTCTGGCCCTGGCAGCCGAGCTGCTGGCCCTGCTGGACGACGACGACTACGGCGTGACCGACCACCTGCTTGCGGCCGCCAGCCCTGCCCTTGGCCCGGCAGGACGGGGCGAGTTGCGTCGCCTGCTGCAGGAGCGGCTCGCCAGGCTGCCGCGCCTGCGTGGTCAGAATGACCACGCAGGCTGGCGAGACCGCTTCGGGCTGTGCATGCACCTGTGCGAGCTGGCGGACCTGGAGGAGGACGTGGACGCCTTCATCGCCGCGGCCGAGGCGGGCGGACGGGTGGAGGTGTTTGCCGCCGACATCGCCGAACGCCTGCTCGCCCATCGCCGCCCCGAGGAGGCGCTGGCCTGGCTGGCGCGTGCGCCGGCCCGCCACGAGGGCGAGGAGGTCCGCCACACCGACCTGCGCATCGCAGCCCTGGACGCGCTCGGACACAGGCAGGAGGCGCAGGCGCTGCGCTGGGAGGCGTTCGGCCACTGGCTGAGCCCGGACCACCTGCGCGCCTACCTGCGCGCCCTGCCGGACTTCGACGACGTCGAAGCGGAGGACCGGGCGATCGCCCTTGCCCTGGCGCATCCCGACCGCACCCTGGCGCTCTGCTTCCTGGTGGGCTGGCCCAACCTGCAGGCGGCCAACCATCTGGTGCGCACCCGCCACGGCGAGCTGGACGCCCGCGACTACGCGCGGCTGCGCCCAGCCGCCGACCTCCTGGCCGAGAAGCATCCGGCGGCGGCGACCCTGCTGCACCGGGTGCTGGCAGAGGACGTGCTGCAGCGGGCGTCCTCGCGGCAGTATGCCTACGCCGCTCGCGACGTGGCTGCCTGCGTGAGCCTGGCGCCGTTCCTGTCGGAGGAGCCGGGGCTGGAGAGCCACGCGGCCTTCATCGGTCGTCTGCGCCGCGAGCACCCGCGCAAGGCTGCATTCTGGGTGCTGCTGGGTGACAGCCTGGGCATGCCCGCCATGCTGGCCTCGCCGCGCTCGGTGCATTGAGCGCCATGGGCACGCGCCTGCGGGTGATCGACATCGAGACCACGGGCGAGGCGCCGCCGGCCGAGATCATCGAGTTCGGCCGGGTCGACGTGGTCCGGACGGGGAACGCCTGGGTGGTGGAGCGGCCGATGGCGCGGCTCTACCGCCCGCTGGGCGCCATCCCGCCCGAGACCATGGCCGTGCACCACATCACCGAGGCGGACTTCACGCCCGACACCCCGGTGTGCACGCCCGAGCGGCTGCAGCAGGCGATCCGGGGCGGCGAGCGGCCGGACGTGCTGGTGGCGCACAACTGCGCCTTCGAGCGGCTGTTCCTCGAGGCAGCGTTGCCCGCCAGCCTGCCCTGGCTCTGCACCTACAAGGTAGCGCTGCATGTCTGGCCCGAGGCGCCGCGCCACTCCAACCAGGTGCTGCGCTACTGGCGCGACCTCAGGCTGGACCCGGCGCTAGCCATGCCGCCGCACCGGGCGGGACCGGATGCCTATGTCACCGCGCACCTGCTGGCCGAGCTGCTGGGTTCGGCCAGCGTCGAGCAGATGGTGCAATGGACCAGCCAGCCGAAGCGCCTGCCCACCCTGCCGTTCGGCAAGCACCGCGGCCTGCCCTGGCCGGAGGTGCCGCTGGACTACCTGCAATGGATGGCACGGCAGACGGACATGGATGCCGACGCGATCTGGTGCGCGCAGCAGGAGATGACGCGGCGCGACACACCTCTGGATCGCAAGCCCAGCAATCTGGAAGCGAGAACAGGCTGACGATCCGTGCTGACACGCTGGCCGGAACCCTGCCTTCCTACGCACGCTCGTCTGGCAGCAACCCGGAGCAGCGATCATGCAGCAGGTCTCGACCTTGGGCGACATCACCCTCGACAAGCCGCTCAAGGTCAGCGTGGACGGGACGGACATCATCCTCGTCCGCGACGGCAATGCGGTGCGGGCTTTCGGCGCCATCTGCCCGCACGCCGGCGCTCCCCTCGAGGAGGGCGTGGTCTGCGCCGGCCGCATCGTCTGCCCCTGGCACAAGGCGATGTTCGCGATTGGCGACGGCGCCCTGCTGGAGCCGCCGGCGCTGGACGCGCTGCCGCGATACCCGGTCCTTGTCGACGGCGACCGCGTCCTCGTCTCCGTCGAGCCGATCCCGCCCGTGCCGCGGCTCGCCGGCACCGACGCGCGGACCTTCATCGTCGTCGGCGCCGGGGCCGCCGGAACCGCCGCCGCCGCGGCCTTGCGCGAGTTCGGCTTCGACGGCCGCATTGTCCTGCTCGGCGCGGAACCCGACGTGCCCTACGATCGCACCGCGCTCAGCAAGTTCGTGCTGGAGGGCGGCATGAAGCCCGCCGACGTCACGCCGCTCCGCGACCCCGGGTTCTACGACCGGCACCGCATCGAGCGCCGCCACGGCACCGCGACGAGCCTCGACCCGGCCGCGCGCCGTGTCGCCCTCGCCGACGGCACCGCGATCGACTACGACGCCGTGCTGCTTGCGTCGGGCGGCACTCCCCGCACGCTCGACATACCCGGTGCTGACCTGCCCGGCGTCCATACTCTGCGCAACGTTGAGGACGCCCGCCGCATCCTGCCCAGGCTCCGTAACGGCGCGCGGGCCGTCATCGTCGGCGGCGGCTTCATCGGCATGGAAGCGGCGTCCGCGCTGACCAAAAACGGACTGCAGGTCACTGTCGTCAGTCCTGACGCGTTTCCGCTTGAGAAGCCGCTTGGACGCGAGGTTGCGCAGGCCCTGCGGCGCCTGCACGAGACCGGCGGCGTCACCTTCGTCCCCGGTCGTGTCGCCCGCGTCAACGGCCTCGCGCGAGCCGCCGGCGTCACCCTGGACGACGGCCGCACGTTGTCCGCCGAGCTCGTCATTGTCGGCCTTGGCGTTCGCCCCGCCACCGGCTTCGCGGCCTCTCTGCCGCTCGACGAGGACGGCGGCATCAGCGTCGACGCCGGCATGCGCGCCGCCGACGCGATCTTCGCCGCCGGCGACGTCGCGCGCTTTCCCTTTGGCGACACTCGCATTCGCATCGAGCACTGGCGCGTCGCCCAGCAGACCGCGCGCATCGCCGCGCGCTCGATGCTGGGCGGCGAGGCGGCCTGGACGGAGCCGCCGTTCTTCTGGACCTACCATTTCGGCCACCGCATCGAGCTGCTCGGCCACCCGCAGGACGTCGACTCCACCCTTGTCGAAGGCGACCTGGACGGCATGGACTTCATCGCCCGCCGGATGCGCGGCGGCCGCCTGGTCGGCGCGATTGCCTGCCAAAGGGAGGCGGAGATGGCCGTTATCGCCGCGACCCTGGGCACGGCCGCATAGCCAGAGGTTCGCGCGATCCGATCTGCGCCTGATCGTCACTTCCACCCTTGGCACGGATCGGCCACACCGGACGCAGGCATTCCTACGGAGTATCAACGTGTCCAATGCCATCCTTGCCCTGAACGCCGGTTCGTCCAGCATCAAGTTCGCCTTGTTCCCTCGTCCGGACGCGGCGCCATCGGTGCGCGGCGAGCTAGAAGAGCAGGATGGCACGGTGCGCATGACTGCCAGCAGCGCGGACGCCGGCCCGCTCGTCGATGAGAGTTGGGGCGACGCCGGCCCCGACGTCCGGCTGCACCGGCTGCTGGATTGGGTCGAGGCTCATCTCGGCGCGGACAGGCTGGCTGCTGTCGGGCACCGCATCGTGCACGGCGGCCTTCAATTCCGTGCTCCAGTGCGCCTGACGTCCGACGTGCTGGCGCAGCTGAGTGACCTCACCCCGTTGGCCCCGCTGCACCAGCCCGGCTGCCTTGCGCCGGTACATGCGATTGCGGCAGCGCGCCCTGCCCTGCCGCAGGTTGGCTGCTTTGACACAGCGTTCCACGCCACGTTACCCAAGCTGGCCTGGCGCTATGCCCTGCCGCGTGACCTTGACTCCGCGATCCGGGTCTACGGCTTCCATGGCCTGTCCTACGAACACATTGCCCGGCAGCTGCGTGACGAGGCGCCCGCGCTCGCGCCGGGTCGGGTTGTGGCAGCGCATCTCGGCAACGGTGCCAGCCTGTGCGCGATGCAGGACGGGCGAAGCGTGGACACCACTATGGGCTTTTCCGCGCTGGAAGGGCTGGTCATGGGCACGCGCTGCGGCGCGCTCGATTCCGGCGTGCTGCTCTACCTGCTGCAGGAGAAAGGCTTGGACGCCGAAGCGCTGCAGACCCTGCTATATCGACGCTCCGGCCTGCTGGGCGTGTCCGGGATTGCCGCCGATGTGCGGACCCTAACCGAGAGCCACGCCCCAGAGGCGGCGGAGGCGCTGGACCTGTTCTGCTTCCGGGCGGCGAAACTTGCGGCGGGGATGGCGGCGAGCCTCGGCGGGCTGGACGGCATCGTGTTCACCGGCGGCATCGGCGAGCACGCCCCCGCCATCCGGGCTGCAATCTGCGCGCGTCTGGAGTGGTTCGGCGTGGCGCTGGACCCGTTGTTGAATGCACGCGGCGTCGGCGCGATCAGCACGCCCGGCAGTACGGTGGCCGTTCGGGTGATCCCCGCCGACGAGGAGGCGAGCATCGCACGCCATACAGCCGGCCTTCTGGACATGAGGACAGCCCAATGACCCTTGAGCCCGACCTGCTGCACCGGATGGACGCCTGGTGGCGCGCCGCCAACTACCTCTCGGTCGGGCAGGTCTACCTGCTGGACAACCCGCTGCTGCGACGCCCGCTGGCGCATTCCGACGTCAAGCCGCGGCTGCTCGGCCACTGGGGCACCACGCCGGGGCTGAACTTCCTCTACGTCCACCTCAACCGGGTGATCCGGGCGCAAGGCCTGGACATGATCTTCGTCGCCGGCCCCGGACATGGTGCCCCCGGCGTGGTGGCCAACACCTACCTCGAGGGCACCTACAGCGAGCTGTACCCTGAGGTCTCGTGCGACGCCGACGGGCTGCGCCGGCTGATGCGCCAGTTCAGCTTCCCCGGCGGCATCCCCAGCCATTGTGCGCCGGAAACACCGGGCTCGATCCACGAGGGCGGCGAGCTGGGCTACTCCCTGTCTCACGCCTTTGGGGCGGTGCTGGACAACCCAGGGCTGATCGCGGCCTGCGTGATCGGCGACGGCGAGGCGGAAACCGGGCCGCTGGCGGCATCGTGGCACTCCAACAAGTTCCTCAACCCGGCGACCGACGGCGCGGTGCTGCCGATTCTGCACCTCAACGGCTACAAGATCGCCAACCCCACCGTGCTGGCCCGCATCCCGGAAGCCGAGCTGGTGGCCCTGCTGACCGGCTACGGCTGGGCGCCGATCCTGGTCGGCAGCATCGAGGGCATGGACGGCTCGCCCACCGACGCAACGCCGATGCACCAGGCGATGGCCGCGGCCGTGAACCAGGCGATCGCGCGCATCCACGCGATCCAGCGCGGCGCGCGGGAGGGCGGCGAGACCGAACGGCCCGTCTGGCCGATGATCGTGCTGCGCAGCCCCAAGGGCTGGACCGGCCCGAAGGAGGTCGACGGCAAGAAGACCGAGGGATTCTGGCGCGCCCACCAGGTCCCGTTCGCCGACACCTCCACGCCCGAGCACCTGGCGCTGCTGGAGGGCTGGCTGCGCAGCTACCGCCCGGAGGAGCTGTTCGACGCCGACGGGCGGCTGCGGCCGGAGATCGCCTCGCTCTCGCCGGAAGGCAGCGCGCGAATGAGCGCCAATCCGCACACCAACGGCGGAAGCTACCGCCCGCTGCGCCTGCCCGCGTTCGAGGACCACGCGGTGGACGTGCCCGCACCGGGTGCCGCCGACGGCTCCGCGACCACGGTGATGGGCGGCTTCCTGCGCGACGTGATGCGCTGCAACGCCGAGCACCGCAACTTCCGCGTGCTCGGCCCGGATGAGACCGAGAGCAACCGGCTGCAGGCGGTGCTGGAGGCCTCGCCGCGCGCCTGGAACGCCCGCACCCTGCCGTGGGACACGCATCTCGGCGAGGGCGGGCGGGTGATGGAGATCCTCAGCGAGCACACCGTCCAGGGCTGGCTCGAGGGCTATTTGCTCACCGGTCGCCACGGGCTGTTCAGCTGCTACGAGGCATTCATCCACATCGTCGATTCCATGGTCAACCAGCACGCCAAGTGGCTGAAGACGGCGGCGGAGGTGCCATGGCGGCGGCCGATCGCCTCGCTGAACTACCTGCTGACTTCCCATGTCTGGCGCCAGGACCACAACGGCTTCAGCCACCAGGACCCGGGCTTCATCGACTACGTCGCCAACAAGAAGCCGGAGACGGTGCGCGTCTACCTGCCGCCAGACGCCAACACGCTGCTCTGGGTCACCGATCACTGCCTGCGAACCCAGAACCGCATCAACGTGATCGTCGCCGGCAAGCAGCCCTCGCCGCAGTGGCTTACGATGGACGAGGCGATCCGCCACTGCACCCAGGGCGTGGGCCTGTGGGACTGGGCCAGCAGCGATGCGGGCTGCGAGCCCGACGTGGTGATGGCCTGCGCCGGCGACGTGCCGACGCTGGAAACGCTGGCCGCCGTGGATCTGCTGCGAACCCACCTGCCGGAGCTGAAGGTACGCACCGTCAACGTCGTGGACCTGATGACGCTGCAGCCCAGGAGCCAGCACCCGCACGGCCTGGAGGAGCGCGATTTCGACGCGCTGTTCACCCGCGACCGCCCGGTGATCTTCGCGTATCACGGCTATCCCTGGCTGATCCACCGCCTGTGCTACCGGCGCGTCAACCATGACAACCTGCACGTGCGCGGCTTCATCGAGGAGGGCTCGACCACCACGCCGTTCGACATGGTGGTACGCAACCGGCTCGACCGGTTCCAGCTGGTGATGGACGTGATCGAGCGGGTGCCAGGATTATCCTCGCGCGCCGCGCATGTTCACAAGGCGATGCGCGACAAGCTTGTGGATCATCATCGCCACATCACCACGCATGGCGAGGATATGCCGGAGATCACGGAATGGCGCTGGTCCTCGTGATCTCGGGAAACGATCATGCTGCGCCCCCTAACAGACCCGCAGGTTACGTAGGCACCCGGAGAAAAAACACTTTCATGATTATTGGCGTGCACAGGGGAGGGTGGTGCGTGGAGCCGGCCGGGTAGTCGAAGTGGGTAGCCTGGCCAAATCGCTTCACTCTCGTTTCAGTAATCAATCGGTCTCGTCGCCTTGCAGCGTCGCCAAGTCAAGGCCGTCGTAGAACTCGGCGATTGGAACCTCAATACCTATCTCCGGCATCACGAGGATGGAGTCTGGACCGAGGAGGTGGCCTACCCAATCATCACCGACGCGCTCGAACATCGTGCCGGCGATCTGAGTCTGCTCGAGCATGACGTAGCGCTGGATAGAGAGCGTGGAAGCATACTCGTGGTTCTTGACGATCCGATCGGTCCGAGCCGTGCCTTTGCTCAGAACCTCGAAGATGACCACGGGATTGGAGGCAACCGTCCCAGCTAAATGGATCGGACCACACGTCACGTAAGCGTCCGGGTAGCGCACGTTTCCCATGACCTCGATCTTGAGGTTGCTGCCGTTGATGCGACACGCCTTGCCCCGAAGACGGATACCAAGAGCAATCACGACGTTCACCTGAACGGCGTCGTGTGCGCGGGAACCACCTGTCATGGCGACAGGTCGAAACCCGTCGAATTCATAGCGCAGCTCCTGGCGCTCCTCCCAGTCGAGGAACTCGGCCATGGTCATCGGCTGGCGCAGGGCGATGTTCATGACAGGCAACCTAGCACTGGCCGATGTAGTTCTGCTCCTCTGAAATGACAGGCGCGATTCGGGCGCAAAGGCGTCCCGGCTTCAGGGCGTGACGCATCGAAACCAGCGAAGCGGCATGCCAACCCTCCCCTTTGCGGACGGGTCCGGGGCATGCGTTAGGGGCACTTTCTCCCACGCATCTTCTCAGTGTCCATCCGGGATCATCTTGAGCGTTTGAGCTTTGTTGTGGTTTGATCGGCGGCGGCGTGGCGGGGCTGAAGTTTGCCGATGTGGACTGTCGAGAACCGCGGCCGATACGACCGCAGCAAGCTGCGCTATCCCAGCGACCTGACAGACGACGAGTGGACGGTCATTGAGCCGCTGATCCCGCCGGCCAAGCCGGGCGGCAACAAGCGCACGGTCGACGTGCGCGAGGTGGTCAACGCGATCATGTATGTCCTGAGCACGGGCTGCCAGTGGGCCGCCCTGCCCAAGGACCTACCTGCGCGCAGCACGGTGAACGACTACTTCCGCCGCTGGGACGACGACCGCACGCTGGGGCGCCTGCACCACGCCCTCTTCGTGCAATGCCGGGAACAGGCCGGCCGAGAGGCCAGCCCGACCGCCGCGATCATCGACAGCCAGAGCGTCAAGAGCGCCGAAAAAGCGACTGTCTTGGCGGTCAAGTGTCGTTTGGCTTTTCCATGATCAGATACGGGCCGGGGTAGCTCAAGGCTGCTGCTGCGCACCATCGCCTTCGACGGCTTCGGCTTTGACCCGCCCCGGCCCTTGTCAGGGTGGTTTTTCATCAACTCGATGACATCGTCTAAGCGTCTTGCCATGGGGTCTTGGTCCGGAGGATCGCATTGAGGATGCCAAGGAGGCGCCGCATGCATGCGACGAGCGCGACCTTCTTCGGGCGTCCGCGTTTCACCAGACTTTTGTAATGCTGGCTGATGACCGAGTTCCAGCGTGTCGCGGAGAGAGTTGCCATGTAGAGAACGTTTCGAACTGTGCTCCGGCCACCGGCGATGGTTCGTCTGCCGCGCATTTGTCCGGAGTCGCGATTGACTGGTGCGACCCCCACCAAGGCAGCAATACGCCGGCGATCAAGTCGGCCAAGTTCGGGCAAATCGGCGATCAAAGTCCGCGCCGTGACATCTCCAACTCCTGGCACTGATGTCAGCAGATCATCCGCAGCCCGCCAGACAGGCGAGCCCTTCACGGTCTTGCTGGTGTCGCGGTCCAACTCAGCGAGCTGGGCCTCCAGGGTCTTCAACGTCGCCTCGATCGTGCGCTGAACGCCTGGATTACGGGCCTGGCGAGAGCGATTGGCCTCCATCCCAACCATTTCCACCATCTGACGGCGGCGGGCGACCAACTCAGCCAGCGTCCGGCTATCAGCATCGGCAATCGGACGCGGTTCGGGACGGATGCGCTCCGCGAAAAGAGCAATGACCTGAGCATCGAGCGCATCTGTCTTGGCGAGCCGCCCCGTAGCGCGGGCGAAATCGCGGATCTGGCGCGGGTTGACCACTGCAAGCACCAGGCTGGCGCTGGCCAAGGCGGCCGCTACGGTGATCTCGAATCCGCCGGTGGCTTCGAGCACGATCAGTGTCGGCGACAAGACACGCAAATCGTCGACAAGTCTCTCCAGGCCTGTGGCATCGCGCGGGACGGAGAAGGCCCGAGCTGATGGGCGGACATGAACGTCAAGGCGATCCTTTGATACGTCAATGCCGACGAAGTTCGGCGAAACGGAAGGCTGTTCCATGACCCGTCCTTGCATATGCGGGCTCGCGTGGCGGCCCAGGCGACTGTTCGGGTTCTCGGCGGAACCGGTGGACGGGGCGCCATGCTTTTTCACGGGCTCTGTCGCCCTGGGGGCTTGCGGGCTCCCGTCCACCAATAGCCTCACCGGCCTCGTCTCAGCCGGCAAGGGCAAGATACAAGGGGGCGCTCGGACCCGCCCGGTTACGATGCCGGCAAGAAGATCAGGGGCAAGAAGCGCCACGTCCTCGTCGACACGCAGGGCCTGCTGATGCAGGCCCTCGTCCATTCTGCCGACGTGCAGGACCGCGACGGCGGCGTGCTGCTGATGGGCTCGCTGTTCGGGCTCTACCCGTTCCTGCTCAAGCTCTACGCCGATGGCGGCTACCAAGGGCCACAATTCCAGCAAGGGCTGGCCCGGGTCTGCCGTCAGGTCCACGTCGAGATCGTCAAGCGGTCCGACACAGCGAAGGGGTTCACGGTGCTTCCGAAACGCTGGATCGTGGAGCGGACCATCGCCTGGCTGAACCAATGCCGCAGGCTGGCCAAGGATTGGGAGTGCCTCAACCGCAGCGCGCTCGCGTTCCTGCGCTGGGCGTCGGTCAGGCTGATGGTCAGAAAGCTCTGTCAGGCCAAAGTGAGGTTGGGATTGACCCGGTTTCGTGGACACCCTGAAGCTTTCGCCAGAGGTGCTCCTGATGCCCAGAACGCGTGCTCCGTATACGCCTGAGTTCCGCCGCCAGATGGTCGATCTGGTGCGTGCCGGAC
>JAABUV010007532.1_pt1 | contig 11390 bp, 10 predicted proteins | sample 5559971 | NCBI WGS metagenome assembly JAABUV01 (sample SAMN10711881, study PRJNA513362) | rock metagenome | isolation source: Antarctica rocks | place: Antarctica: Victoria Land, Knobhead nord | collected 2015-12-19
CAACGTAAGCTTTTGCGACCTTGTTTCGGAAGCCAATGTCTTTGGGATCGACACCAAATTTCTGCTCATAATACCTATCTGCATAACCTTCTTCCCATAGTCGAACGTTATCAGTGGAGGGTTCGTCGGGATCTGCTTCGGTTCGCCTAGGGCTGTCTGTGGTACTGTCACCTCCTGGAGTGCTAGCCTCATCGTCTTCTATGAGTTCGGCTTTCCTCTTGCCAAGGGCCGATACGGGCGTTTGGGGCTTGTCAGCACCCTCAAGCGTCTTGCTTTGCTCGACAGCATCGGCGTTGTACCCGATGGCGGACCCATCCGGACTGGCGGTAGCACCATTGTTTTGGTCGCCATTAAGTAATTTGCTTTTGAGCACTGCAGCAGCGCTTTTGTTTGCGAGATTTGCCTTGTAGACAGCTCCGCGGTTTACGACCATTTCATGGGTCATAGCCTTTTCTTCTCTGGAAATACTTCCTTTACCAGGGACAAACAAAGGGAGATCTGGTGGAGCCACTGTTGGCTTCGTTGGTTTGCCGCGACCAGAGCCGATATGAGTGGGGGTAGTGTAATCTGGAGACTTGCGACGTCCATCAGGCCCAGCGTAGTTCCCACCTCCGGAGTATCGATCGTTATTCCGATTCTGTTCCTCGAGCTTTCGCCGTTTGGCGTTCGCGTCCTTGCGTTCCTCTGTTTGGCGACGACGTCGGAAAATCGCGTCTTCCTGTTTTGCTAAGCCGTTGAGGATGAACTGAGCTCGTTCCAGATCAACATGACCGTCCTTCGTCAGATAACCACCCATAGATGGAATATTGTCGCGCCAGATTGCAATGAGCGTGTCGATACCATTTTCTCTAATATCAAGGCTGGGTAGATGTGGCAGGAAGTCGTTACCGACGAAAAAGCACATGAAAACCCAATCATCTAAAGCCCTCTCTAGGTCAAAGCGGAACGGCTGTTGAGGAACGTAGAGTTCTGCCTCAAGATATTCGCGGAGGACGGACACATGAAGCCATATGAAGGGCTTCAAGGCCACGGCTTTGTCCTTCTCATCAAAGTTTCCATCCTTTTGCTTGGCCTCGCCCTTGCACGCCTCGGCTATATGACCCTTCTGGCCGCAGATTCGACAGGTGCGCGCTTTCGATTCTTGGAAGAACACATCCTCACGCAGGACCCGAAAATGAGGCTCATGCGTCGCAAGTCCAAGCATAATCAAATCAGCATCCTTGACAGAAGATTAGCATCTTGCTTAATGGAGGCAGAACTAGCAATCGTTAACCTACCAATCCGTATATGACGTGACGCGTATTAGGGTCATGCTCTGGTGAAGATCGTTGAGACCTGATGAATTCCATGATCTTGTGCTCCCCCTCACCTGGGACGGTTGCATCCGAGATGATGACTTTCATCTGTGAACTGTCAGTGTTTTGCTCGGTAATAACGCTTAACGAGCCCACCTTTTCCCAAGCCGGATCGGTGTTAACCTTGTAGGCACACCAATATCTCAAGGAGGCTGCGAGGATATCCATGAATGGTGTCCCTGGGGTGATCACATTATGATCCCATGTCTTCTTCTTTACCATAGCCTCAGCGTCCTCATGTACGACGCTTCCGTTTTGGGACTTAAGCATTTTCAGGAATTCTTCTTTATCCTCGTCTTTCTCCTTAGCTTCCTGCGCGGATCTGAAGCGCCGAGAGCGCTGCTGGTTCATCTTCGCCCTTGGCGCAACCCCATCTGGAATCACAAGGTCAGCCCTTGCCTCTCTAAACAAACCAGTCTGATGTAGAGATGTACCCCCCTTGGTAACGTGAAATATCAACAGATGAAGCAACGATCCGCAGGGGAGTATAAGGCTAGGCCAGACCACAGAGATCAACAGCACTTAACATACCAATGGCAATCAACAATAATTTTCTTGGCCGCACCATGTTCACCACACGATCAGTGTATTCGAATATAGCCAACATCATCTCTTCTTCAGTATCCGGAGCAGGGCGATCTTCAGGATGAGAACAAGGATGAACAATGCCGTTCATATCCTGAGGAGATTAGCCTGAATTCGTTTAATTTCACTGAGTACCTTACCAGGTAAAGATTGTCAAATTCCTCTCCATTAGGGTTCGGGTCAGTGATATCCACAGGTATTTTTTGACCGTCTATCTCTGTAGGCTGCTCTTCGACGACCGGCGAAACAATCTTTGGATACTTTTGCGATAGCCATCGGAAAAGTGCTGGGACACCCATGGCTGTTTGAGGACGCTCTGCGACCAAGCTTAAGCGTATCAAAAAGGGTTAGAAAGCAGGAGCAGTGTAGTCCTCAGTGCTCGGTGACAAGAGATGGACCAATGGTCGGGACAAAGCCACACGGTGTACAAGTCGAAAGCGTATGCAGTAGAGTCACAAATGCAACCAGTGCTGCGATAGGCGGAGCTTCAGTAAGCTGGAAAAGAACCCTTGGTAGCCGTGTTTACTGTCGCATGCATGATCTGAACCTAAGTGATGATATGGACCAAAAACGCAGAGAGATCATCTGATTAGTTCTGAAGCGGATGCGCCCTGTTGAAGACTACGAGTAATCAGTTGTTTCACAGTCTTTGATGCTTTGAGGTTTGTAAAGTATTAGAAGCTAACTCCAAATATACGGCAAAATTACATGTTTCGGGATCTGATCGAACAGCTGCCACCGGCCCACCATGACTGCCACTGAACATCACACATCCGAGGAAGCAACTTTATGCGGCTTGAGGAGCTGATGTTACATGCTGAATCTATAATGTATCTGTGGATAATGTCGCGATTGCCTTGCATACGAAGGGACATACCATCAGCCTAACAATGTTCCGCATACTCGAATCTCAGGCCCCAGCAAAACAAAATGCAACATCTACAATTACCACACTCAGTGGGCGTTTGCATAGTGCTACTTTACTAGAGGACCGCCGTGCTGCCATTCTGGGCCTTAGAAGCTTCGCAAAAGTCTACCCAGCCTCGGTGGCTTCAGGGGCTCTTAGAGGCCTTATAAGTTGTCTCAACCAGGATGTTGAAGACGTGGATACAACCAAGGTCATACTGGAGACCCTGTTAATGCTTTTCAACCCCGATGAGTCAAGCGCAAGTAGCTCCCAGTGCAGAGTGTGATGCTTCCTAATAGCAAATAGCCCGAAGCTTCTGATGACATAGCATTGTGGCTAGCTGATGAGTTCACCCAAGTGAGTAGCCTTGAAGTGAGGCGTTGGTTTGTTTGCTGAGTTGACGGAGTAGCGGCAAGAAAATATAACAGTTCTCCTGGATCTACTGGATACTCATGATTTCTTTTCCCGGCTTTACTCCTTACAGTTGATTTCCGCAATATCGACTGCACGGCCGGAAAGAACGCAGGAATGTGTCTACACAGCTCCCCTCGGTGTATCAAGACTTGTCGCCGTACTAGAAGATAAAAGGGAAGCAGTACGTAGTGGTATGATCTAAAGTTACCCCCATGACCATGTCTGACGGGCCTAACTTTTCGCAGAGGGCCTTCTTCTGCTCACAGCTCTTACCCCATCCTCGCCAGACCTACAAAAGCTTGTAGCTTTCGAGAATGCCTTTGATCGCATATTTGGCATCATCGACGCAGAAGGATCTCTCACACATGGTGGAATCGTTGTCCAAGATTGCCTGTCTTTGCTGGGTAACCTTCTCAGACTGAATGGCTCTAATCAGTCTTACTTTCGTGAAACCGGTTGGGTGAGGAAATTGGCAGACGTATTAAGCCAAGCTATTCGAGAACAAAATTCACCAGACGGCATTGCTGACTGGGCGAGATCTCAGCGCGATAAGAATCTTTGGGGACTGCTCGCTGTCTTACGCCTTTTCTTGATCAACGGAAGTGTAGGAACGCAAGCAAATCAAATGGCATTCTGGCAAAGCGGGGTATTAAATCACGTTCTTGACATAGCTTTCCACAATTCAATAGACATAACCATTAGGGCTGAGGTGAGTTCCATCTCCTCCAGATGCAGATGAATCACCGCTTATGAAAGTCTGGAAGGCCTTGGCAACTTCGGCCGACCTTATTCGAGGAAACAGTGGCCTACAGGAGGGTTTCGCACAACTCGATGTTCTTTCTCCACATAGTGATGGCTTGTTCCAACGGATCAATGGTCATGCGAAGAGTAACGACTCTCCGCCCACAATGAACGTGATATCTGGCCTTCTTGATCTCTCACTCGCATCATCATTAACGCATGCTTTCGATCTTCGAATGTCTGCTTGCGAATGCATTAAGGCTTACCTATATAATCATATTCCCATACGCTTACATTTCTTACGGAGGGCAGTCGAGGGTCATAATTCTGATGAATTTGAAGCAGATAACATACTCACAATCCTCATTTCGGAACCAGAGTCTGGACGTGCAGTTGATCCCTACCGCAATTGGATCGCTGCTGTAATCCTGTACCATCTCCTATATGACAATGTTGATGCCAAGAACATTGCCATGAAGGTCGTAGAAGGAGACGCCGCGCAAGGGGAAGAGGTGGTCACTTGTATCCAAACAATTGCTGGGAATCTGGTTTCCAGCCAACAGAAGGGCGAGGATGAAAGAATCTCAACAGGTTACTTGATGGTCTTATGTGGATGGCTATATGAAGACCATGATGCAGTGAACGACTTTTTAGGCGAGGGAAGCAATGTGCAGAGCATCGCCCAGCTCATTACCCAAAGTAGTCATACCACAGCTCTTGTATCAGGACTCTGTGCTTTCCTCCTTGGTATCATCTACGAATTTTCAACCAAGGATTCTCCAATATCTCGGGCTACTCTACATCAGATTCTAACCACGCGTTTGGGTCGCGAACAATATATTGATAGGATCACCAAGTTACGGGAACACGCTGCGGTCCGTGATTTCGAGGTGTTACCCCAGAACCTCGGATCGACGCAATCTGGTGGTCTTCCTGAAGTCTATTTTGACAAGACTTTTGTGGATTTCTTGAAAGACAACTTCAGCCGCATCGTACGGGCTATCGACCGCGATCCTGGACTAGAGGTGCCCGTTGTTGCGAACGGTATCCAGAAAGGTGTCTCCAGAGAATTGGTGGATTCTCTGAAGGCTCAATTGGACGACCGGACCCAAACAATCCAGCAGCTCGAGTCCGAAATCTTGACCGTAGAGCGCAAGCTTGGGCAAGAGCAAGCGGATCACAGAAAAGCGAAAGAATCAGCAGTAATTGAGTTGAGTCGGATTAAGTCAATTAACGAGGGGCTGCAACGAAACCACGAAGAAGATACGCAGAGGACGATACGCGAGCATCAATCTGCGCAACTACGGAGTCAAGAAGCGCATGAGGCGACTGTGCAAGTGTTGCGCGGCGAAATGCAGAAATTCAAAGAAGAGAGCGAAGCCACTGCTACAAGAATTCGAGCACGCAATGATGCAGAGATCGCCGATCTCAAAGCTACAATACGAAAGGTAGAGAGTGAGCTAGACAAGACTACCAAGGACCATGTTCAAGATCTTCAGATTGCTCATGAGGAGTACACTACTAAGGTATCAGTTCTAGAGTCTCGATTGCAGCGCGCAGAGGATAAAGCGCGAGACGCCGAGGATAGGGCCACTCGGTTGCAAGGTGACTTTGATGCCAAAGAAGATGCTCGGAAGGTAGTGCAGACGGAGCTTGATGATCTATTTATGGTGCTTGGGGATCTTGAAGAGAAAAGGTCCAAGGACAAGGTATTTTCCTGGTATTTTCATACATGTCACTCGTTTACTAAAGTTGCTAGAAACGACTACGAGAACTCGGAGAAGAGGTATCGGATGCGGAGGAAGAAGTTGATGAGAAGGAAGACTCGGATTAAAGTTCATGATCTCTTAGCTTGAACCAAAATTGTTCTGACAGTTAATACCCAGTTAGTCAAGACGTAGACTCAGTACATAGGAAGCAGAAGTTGTAACGCCTTGTTGAGGAATAGGAGAGAATGTAGCTGAACCTCGTGAGTCAGTGATTTTGAATGTTCCTCTTAATGCTTCTTTGTAGATTGGAATGTCTGAGAGTCTATTGCACTACTACCGTTCTTCGATGGGTAGTTATGATAAGATAACGTGAATATAAAATGACTTTTTGGTGAGTCACGTATCGCTTGTGTTCAAAATTATGACAGCCAAAATTTACCGTAAGCTCACAACCTACAACTTCTTGGCCGGCAACCACCCGTCGCCATGTCCATCGACTTTCCCCAGGAAGAGCAGGCGATATTGAAGCGGTGGAAAGAGATTGGGGCATTTGAGAGACAGGTCGAGCTGTCCAGAAATCGAAGACGCTATACCTTCTATGATGGGCCTCCGTTCGCAACAGGCCTACCCCATTATGGCCACCTTCTTTCCTCCACAATCAAAGATATTATTCCTAGATATTGGTCCATGAAGGGTTATTATGTGGAGAGGCGCTTCGGGTGGGACACGCATGGACTGCCAATCGAATATGAAATCGACAAGAAACAAGGTCTTTCTGGCAAAGACGCTGTGGCGAAGATGGGGATCGCCAACTACAATGCGGAGTGTAGGGCGATTGTCATGCGATTTGCTACGGAGTGGAGACAGACGATCGAACGTTTGGGGCGTTGGATTGATTTTGACAACGATTACAAGGCAAGGAAGCCCTAAGCCCACATCTGATTTTGCTTCTAACCCCAATACGTCGCAGACCATGAACCCCACATTCATGGAGTCTGTCTGGTGGGTCTTTAAGCAACTTTTTGAGAAGAATGTTGTATATAGAGGATACCGGGTCATGCCTTATTCAACAGCCCTTAACACTCCACTCAGCAACTTTGAAGCTCAGCAGAACTATAAGGATGTCCAGGACCCTGCCGTGGTCGTTACGTTTCCCTTACTTAGCGACCCTCGGACCTGTCTTCTTGCTTGGACTACGACACCTTGGACATTACCATCTCACACAAGTCTGGCTGCGAACCCCGAATTTGAGTACGTCAAAATACACGATGAACTCTCGGGCAAGAACTATATTCTGTTAGAATCTCTCCTAAAGACACTCTACAAAGACCCAAAGAAGGCGAAATACAAAGTCATGGACCGTGTTATGGGCAAGGACATGCTTGGCTGGCGATATGAGCCCCTGTTTGACTACTTCTATGAAGAGTTCAAGGACGTTGGCTTCCGAGTACTCAATGCGCAATATGTGACTGCAGATAGTGGTGTTGGCATAGTACATCAATCTCCCGCGTTCGGCGAAGAGGATTACAAAGTCGCCTTTGAGGCAGGGGTTATCAATGACAAACGACTGCCACCAAACCCGGTAGACGAGAGGGGTAACTTCACAGCAGAAGTCAAGGATTTTGCGGGTCAACATGTCAAGGCTGCCGACAAAGCTATTATCAAGCACCTGAAAGGAACCGGCCGTCTCATTGTAGATAGTCAAATCACTCACAGTTATCCATTCTGTTGGCGGTCAGACACTCCACTAATCTATAAAGCTGTGCCTGCCTGGTTTGTGAAGATCCTCCAGATCATCCCGGATATGCTCAATGGTATTGAGGGGTCACATTGGGTGCCAAATTTCGTCAAAGAGAAGCGATTTGGAAGCTGGGTTGCAAATGCCAGAGATTGGAACGTGTCAAGAAATCGATATTGGGGTACTCCTATGCCGTTGTGGGCAAGTGAGGACTACCAAGAGATTGTCTGTGTTGGTAGCATAGAGGAGCTCAAGAAGCTGAGTGGTTTCGAAGGCGAAATTACCGACATTCATCGAGACAAGGTTGATAATATCACAATACCGAGTAAGCAAGGCAAGGGCGATCTCCGGCGTATCGAGGAAGTATTTGACTGTTGGTTCGAATCTGGAAGTATGCCGTATGCTTCATCACATTATCCATTTGAGCACGCAGAGGATTTCGGATCCAAATTTCCTGCGGATTTCATCGCAGAAGGTTTGGATCAGACCCGAGGATGGTTTTACACTCTGACTGTATTGGGCACACATCTCTTCGGTCGGTTGCCCTTCAAGAACTGTATTGTCAATGGCATTGTACTGGCAGAAGACGGGAAAAAGATGTCGAAGCGATTAAAGAATTATCCTGATCCGTCACTAATTATCGATAAGTACGGCTCGGATGCTCTCCGGTTGTATCTTATCAACTCCCCTGTCGTTCGCGCGGAAACTCTTCGTTTCAAAGAATCTGGTGTGAAGGAGATCGTATCGAAGGTCCTTCTACCCCTTTGGAATTGTTACAAGTTTTTCCAGGACCAGGTACTCTTGTTAAGAAAGGTCGAAAACGTCGATTTTATGTTCGACCCTCAAGCAGAATCAAGTAATGAGAACGTTATGGACAGGTGGATTTTGGCAAGCTGTCAAAGCTTGCTCAAGTTTGTAAACAAAGAGATGGCAGCTTACCGGCTGTACACCGTGGTGCCAAAGTTACTTGGCTTACTCGACAACACCTCAAATTGGTATATTCGATTTAATCGACGGCGTCTGAAGGGTGAAATCAGCATTGAGGATACGAAACATGCGCTGAACACTCTCTTCGAAGTACTTTATACATTGACGCGCGGGCTTGCACCATTTACACCGTTCATCACCGATAACATCTACCAACGCCTTTTACCTCATATACCCAGATCCTTGCAAGGTGAGGATTCTAGAAGCGTGCATTTTCTTCAATACCCAGAAGTCAGGGAGGAGCTTTTTGACGAAAATGTGGAGAGGCGCGTCGGACGAATGCAAAGGGTCATAGAGCTTGGACGCGTTTCTCGAGAACGTAGGGCTATTGGTCTGAAGCAGCCATTGAAGACTCTGATTGTCATACACCCAACTGAGTCATATCTTGAAGATATACGGTCACTGGAGGGAGAGATTTGCAAAGAGCTTAATATCCACGAGCTTGTTTTATCTTCAGATGAGGCGAAATACAACGTCCAGTACAGCGTGGATGCTGACTGGCCGACACTTGGAAAGAAGCTAAGAGGTGCCGCTCAAAAGGTGAAGAAAGCACTGCCAGGCCTTACGAGTGCTGATGTTCGCCGCTTCGTGCTTGAAAAGAAAATTACCGTTGACGGCATCGAACTTGGAGAGGAAGATCTGATTGTGAAGAGAGGGTTGGCAGACAACGATTCTTCCAAAACCCTGGAAACTAACACGGACAACGATGTCCTTATCATCCTGGACGCCACCCTATATCCCGAGCTTGAACGTGAAGGAGTAGCTCGTGAGATTATCAACAGAGTGCAGCAGCTTCGAAAGAAAGCAAAGCTTGCCGCAACAGACGATGTGAAGATGGAGTACAAGGTCCTTGGCGATCCCCAAAAGATTGGAATCGAGGAAGTCTTCTCAAGCCATGGCAAGACATTCGAGAAAGCGTTACGGCGGCCACTGGACAAACATGTAGTGACTGCCTTCGAAGGCAAAATTCCCAACGGCGATGTTGATGTCGTCATCCTTGAAGAGGAACAGGAAGTGCAGAAAGCAACGTTTCTGCTTCGCTTAGTGAAGCTGTAGAGAGACTTCGACATATGCGAATACGAAGAAATGTAGAACTCTCAAAGATTCGATAGCGATAGATGTAGAAATTAGGCCAGCGCCGTTCGGATAGCTTGATAGTCGGAAATGTCTATGTAATGCAATATGCTATTGTATATCTAGCCCAAAGCCTCGCTACCTGCTCACGAATAGTTGAGCCTTCACTTTCGCTTGGAAGCTGCCTTGATGGATGTTAGATAGACATTCTCACTCATCGTCTTGCACACTACTCACAAGGTAACAGTCTTTCAGCCTGAGGAATTCTGTAAGGCACTTGTCTTTATAAACGGCATTGTAATCCGCTACAATGCATCTCCCATAAACAGAGGCCTATATCTCTTCAACACATTACTCTTCTCCAAGGATGAGCGAATCTACCTCGGCGGAGCACTTAGCCACGGCTTCGGCAAGTTTTTCGATAGGCCTGGTCCTGGTTGGCATGCTGGAATGCGCTTTCGGGTTCTCCTCAACAAACGAGCATGTCTTTATGAAATTATGTGCCTTCTTTTCATCGAGACTCGGATTGAAGATCGATACAATCATACAAGTGTCGATTTTGTCAACATTACAATAACACGCCAATCCCGATTCAGACAAGCTGCCAGTACCCAGCCTACTGACGAACCTTGAGACGCGAAGAAGCGAAGACTTTGTTTAGAACAACAACTCTCCCAGCATGCCAGTCGCATTTAACGAAGTACTTACTCAATATCATGCTTTGCATCGCTGCTTGCTTCTATTCCATAGCTGTATTTAACTATTGTGACCCATCTTCATGCCTCGAAAAACGACGCGTGGTAGGCGCCGGATCTGTCGATGCCTCCAGCGTCCCCACCATCTGACGAATACAACAGCCTCGAAGACTACCCCGAACTCTCCAACGAAGGCGCGTTGAATCGATAGCGTTCTTTGCTGCATTGACTAACAGCTAATGCAGATGTCGCAATCCTCCACCAGATCATTACCAGCGCTGAGCAGCACTCGGATGTTGAGAAGAAGCCTTTTCGCGCTATATTCGCGGCGTATGACACAGTCCTCGCGCAAAACGGATTGGATCCAGATCGTGACCAATCATATTTGCGCTTCTTGCTTAGACTGGGCAATAAGAAGGACCCTGGTCTCTCTTTGTACGAAAGCTTCGAATTGCTGCTTGGGGAGCTGGGGATTCAGATTGAGTTCGACCCTGAAGAAGATGGAATTCAGGACGTTACGAGAGACTTCGGTGGCGACAACGGGCTTGGACTTGACGACACTGCAATATCTAGACCAGGGAACGGCTTCCGCAGGATATCAAGACGCGCATCTTTCAATTCGATGTATGATGTCGAGGATGAGAGTGTCAGAGCAAGCCGACCACGGCCGATGTCGCGGGCCTCTACGTCACGCATTCAGCACAGCCAGAGCCCAGTGCATAAATTGCGCTCATCGAGCCGAGCAACGACGCGGGCGACTGAGAGGATCGCTTCCCAACCTTCAGAGCTACGGTCTAGCGCTATACAACAATATAGAGGCAGGTTGACAGCGCAAGAATTCGCTGATAGTACCCAATATTATACAAAAAGACACGCATCTGCATCTGAGATCCCGCATCATCATGCAAGAAATCGAGCATCTTCCAACCACGTTCTCAGTAGTCGAATTGCGAAGCCCCAAACGTTCGTTTCGCAAGCGTTATCGTTGACAGAGGACAGCCTTGGAGATGATGCACAAGCATCCAACCTCGCCCATGAGACGAGATCTTCGGAAGCGGCGGCTGAACGTGAGATTTTCAATCGCCCGTCAAGGACTCAGTTGTTACGGGACGCAGATACCTTTCAACATTACCGAATCCGTTCCATTGCCCGTAAATGGTTCGCTGCAGCAGTGCAAGCTAGCCA
>JAABUV010007534.1_pt1 | contig 11386 bp, 10 predicted proteins | sample 5559971 | NCBI WGS metagenome assembly JAABUV01 (sample SAMN10711881, study PRJNA513362) | rock metagenome | isolation source: Antarctica rocks | place: Antarctica: Victoria Land, Knobhead nord | collected 2015-12-19
AGCCGGACGGCAGCCGCACCTGGTCGGACAACCTCGGCACGGCGCCGCTCCTCATGCACGCCGTGGCGGACATCGGGCAGAGCGCCGCGCGTGCGCACCGCTGGCCGCTCCTGCCTGGTGTGCTGATCGCGATCCGCGTGCCGCGTTGCAGCACCCTCGCGCAGCGTCCCACAGGCTCCTGCCGGCCCGCCTCCGGGAGCGCACGACTGGCCGCGCTGGTCCCTCCCGAGCGTCTGTACTGGGGCGGCTGCGCATGCGATGCCAGGCGGGTTGCCTGTGCGTGCGCTGCTCCTATGTGGCATAGAGCGGCTGCTAACGCGGGCTGCATGCGCGCGCGCCGCGCAGTGGTGTTTGCTGACCCAGAGAAGTACGCCGGCCAGACGATTCCGGTCGTGCGCGAGGCCATCAGCTGGACGCAGGTCGCTGACATCCTGACCGAGGTCACCGGCACCAAAGTCAGGCGCGGTCGTCCTGCCGCCGGACGGCGCGACGCTCCCAGTGTGTTGTGGTAGAGGTTGAGAGGCATGGTAGCAGGTTGGTGTGCCGCGTCGTGGCGCATGAGCAGCGCGCAAGAGCAGTAGTGCAGCCAGGCACTGCTGCATGATGCAGGAGCGCAGCCAGGCGTTGCTGCATGCCGGCGTCGGCCACCTAGACACAATGCTCGTGGCACGGCTGCAGCACATGGGACCCTGGCGCATGTTGGCCGCACACCCGTGAAAGCAGCTGGACCCTGCATTGGCGGCACCAGCCCTGGGTCAAGCGGCTGCGCTCAGCACAGCACATGCGCGCAGGTATGCGCAGATCTCCGACGAGCAGTACGCTGGCATGCCCTTCCCGGCCGCGGGTGCGCACCCCGTGCCTCCTTCCGGGTAGTGCCCCGCCGACACTGTGCTACAGACAGTGCGCGCCGTGTGTCGGCTCGCTTGCGCGTGTAGTTACGCAGGCACGCCGCTCGTGCCGACTGCGCGCCGCAGACCGAGCGCAGCGGGCTCCATGCACGAGCCTGTTTGCCGCAGATGTGCCGGCCAGGGGTGCGCTGCGGGAGTCGTGCGACGTGTGCACAAGCAGCACAGCTGCCAGAGCCCCTCCTGCGCGGCCCGCAAGGCTGGCGGCGCGAGGCTGTGCGCCGGGGCGGCAGAGGACCTGGCGGCCATGTTCCGGTACTACCGGGAGGCCCGTACGACGTACAGCGAGCTGCGCGACCCCAAGCGCGCCATCTGCCAGGGCCCCACCTTCCGGGAGTGGGCGACTGCCAACCGCGACGCGCTCACTGCCAAGGTGAGCCAGTGAGCCGGCGCTGCTGGCCGGCGAGGCCTTGCGCGCTCGTGCGCCGGCTGTCTGCGTGTGGGCCGGAGCGGGTGTTGTGTGGATGTCTGGGCTGTATGTGGCTGCCTAACTGTGGTTGTTGTGAGTGTGTGTCATGCATGCATATCAGTCAAAGTTGCTTGTGCACCACGAAGCACCGTGTCGCGCTTGGACGATGTGTGCGTTTGTAACTTTGTGCGCCGGCGGTGACCCAATGAAATCAGCAAGCTGAAGAGTTCAGTCCAGTGTACCATTATGAAAGAAAACGTCCCGCCCTTGTTCAGAGCATGCCCATGACGCGGAGGCACGCAGTATTGCTACTTTCTCTTATCATATCAAGACAAGAGCGATGCACTGCGTGCACTGCAAGTATTCGCACATGGCTACGCCCAGTGCTGCACATCTCAGCCTGGAGGCGGCCTGTTTGTGAAACCAGGCACCCTTCTGGCACCGGCTCGCTGCGAGAAGAGTGCTGTTGTGATGACTGAAAGCTGCTGCAATAATATCCCACTCTCGGACCTTCGCTAGCAGCTGCTCACATGCCAAACGTCATGCCCCCACTTCCATCTGCCTGGGCGGGGCGGGGAGCGACTGAGGGTGCGGAGCGAACAGCACACGTGCTGTGCGCACTGGGGCGCCGGCGCGCACGGGCTGTGGGCGCCTGAGAGCAGATAGCATGCCGCCGCCTGTGCCCTCTGCGTTCCTATGGGCGACAGGGCAGGACACCTCACGCCATGGGGCTGCGCACCCCGGTGATTGGCTGGAGCGCCCGCATTCCAGTGGCGCAGTGGCGCTCACGGCCGCGCAGCGCTCGTCAGACCGCAGCTCAGGCGGCAATGCAGGCAGCATGAGCGGCGAGCATGAGCAGTGCAGCACCACTGTACTTCAGGTATTGCTACCGCAGGATGCCCGCGAGCACAGTACGCATGCGTCACACTCGTCGGCGGCCCCGCGAGAGGGCGCCCTGAGTGGCCATGGCCAGCTGCGGGACGCGCGCTCGTCCGCAGCATCGGCGAAGCTCTCTGCGGGCGGGGAGCGCGCCGCGCTGCTGGCCTCGCGCCCTGACGACTCATGCTGCGGGAAGCCCGAGCCGGCGCGGCGCGCCCGCGCGAGCAAGGCGGGCAGCGGCGACGCCGGCGCGTTTCGCTGGACGCAGCTGTGGCCGGTGCGGCTGTGTGCGGACTGCGCCAGGCGCGGACACCTGTCACGCCGGCCTGCGTCACAAGGTTGTGGTGTCGTTATGTCAAGTTTTCAGGATGGGTGGTGCATGGCGGATGCTCCTTGCGTCGCGGGTGACGCAGCTCCGTTTGGCAGTGAGGCGCTCATTCGCACTGCTATGGAGTCTGTCTGTCACCCAGGACAGCCCGCTCGCAGTCATAGTGGGTGTGGAGCCTGCTTGCGCACAACTCGCTCAGCGACTGCACAGCCGTGGACCGGCGGTGCCAGCCGAGCGTTTGACATGCTGCAGGGGCTTGTGGGCGCGGGGCGCGCTGATCATGGTGGTGTCCACGCTCATCAGCACCACCTCGGCGCTGTGCGTCAAGCTCATCGGGGACCGGGTGCCGCTATTTGAGATCGTGGTGCGCGCTCGCTGTCCGCATGCCGGACATACGCAGCCATCATGCCGTTGCACCGCGGTGCGCGGTCGCTCGGCTTGTGGACACCTGTGCGCGGACCTCCGCAGCGCCAGGGCTTGTGGCATGTTGACCCATTCACAGGGCCACGGCCTTCGCTCTGCGCTCGACACACGAGAGGCGCACACCCGCTTGGCAGCACGCAGCCCAATGGGTGTCGCCTGAAAGTGCCACGGGCGCGCGCGCAGCTCTGCAGGTCGCTCGTCAGTGCGCTGCTGTGCTGGTTCTGCGCGCGGCTGCAGCGCGTGACGAGCGTGTTTGGGCCAGTTCGGTGGTGGCCAGCGTATGCAGGCGCGCGCGGCGCGCCTGGCCCCGGGGTCACTATGTGTGCCACGCTCTGGCATGAGTGTCAGGCCTGTGTGCAGGGTGTGCCTCCCGCCGCTGCAGGCTTTTGTTAAGCGCAGGGGATGGTGCTCCGCTCACAGCCACGTCGACGCTGCGCGCAGTGCGCGGCGTGCCCGGTGCGGCGTCCATGGCTCTGTACTATGAAGCGATCGCGACGATGTCGCTGTCCGACGCGGTGCGCCACTGAGCCACCCGCAGCGAGTGTGCTGGCCGACGCAGGGCTGCCTTAGTGGCCCGCTGCTTCCTGTGCAGTACTTCTCATCCAACACCCATGGCAGAGCCAAGGGTTGGCGCAGGGGCAGGTTTGCTGCACCAGAGGGGAGTGCGGCCTTGTGTCGCGCTGCATGCACTGCCATGGGTGGAAGCGGCGGTTGGTGTGCACGCTGCAGCTGCGCCGCGGGCATGCATCAGCTGCAGACGGGCCGCGGCCGCGCGCAGATGACACTGCTGTACTCCAACCCGGCGCTGTGCGCCGTCAATCGCGTGGGTCATTGGCACGGAGGCCGTGACGGCCGTGGGCGTCGCGGGCGTGGCGGCCACCGTGGCGGGCGCTGTCTTCATCGCGCAGCCGCCAATATTGTTCGGCCAGGCCGCATGGGACGAGACGCGCATGCTGGGTGCGTCGTTGGGGCGCCTCGCTGCCTGGGCGTACGTGGTGTGGGAGCTGTGACGCAGCGGGTGGATGCCAGGCGTGGCGGTGCCTGGAGGGCCTGGCGTGCTGGGCTGAGTCGGTTACCTTTCTCTCGGTGATGCAGGCCGGACGCGCGCCCGGCTTGTCTGCGTGTCTGACGCGCACGCGTGCACGCTTGCAGGCTCCATGTCTGGCATACTGGCGGCGGTGCTGGCCGCCGTGGCGTTCACGGCCATGAAATTTGTGCCGAAGACCGAGCCCACGGTGGTGCTGGCGATGTCGTACCACACGTCAGCGGTCGCGATGTCCGCCGTGCCGCTGGCCGTGCGCCCCGTCCCCGCGCTGCAGGGGCATGCGTGTGAGCACGGTGGCCTGGTGGCACGATTGTCTCGCCATTACACATGTGCCCTGATGGATGACACAGCGCGGCGTGTCTGCTACCTGCCTCGAGTGAGTGCGATTGCGCTGTGCGCTTGTGTTCTCGGCAACAAATGAACGCTTCTGGGAGGTCTACGGGCGCTGCGTGGGCGCGGTGCCGCGCGCGAGGCCTGCGCGCGCGCGCCGCAGCTGGGCGTGCCGGACTGGCCGGTGTGGCCGAGCGGGCGCGAGCTGGGGCTGCTGGCGGGCGTGGCCGTCAGCTCGTTCCTGGGGCAGTACACGCTCAGCCGCTCCTTCCAGCCGCTCGCGGCCTCGCATGCGTCGGCCGTGAACACGCTCCAGGCGCGCTGCGCACCTGCCGGGCGATTTTTTTGGGGAAAGCTTGCATGTCTCAAAAGTGCACACCCTGCATGCGTGAGCCCAGCACAGTGTGGGCGGACATGGCGAGGCTTTAGGGCTGACCTGTTCAAGCTCGACTTCGGGCGTGCGCTGTGTTATGTATGGGCATGGCTTCCCAGCCGTACTTGATGGGCGTGCTTGGTGAGCAGGTGCTTTGGGGCCACCTGTACGGCGTCCTGCTCCTGAGCGAGCACGAGACGGTGTTTGCGGCGGGCGGCTCGGCGCTGATCGCGACCGGCGTCCTCAGCCTCAGCCTCCGCCCCAGCTCGACGCAGGAGGCTGCTGCTGCGCACGACGCGGGCGCCGCGCAGCCCCCGAGCGCGGCCCAGGCCGCGGCAGGCGGGGCGGCTGGCACGGCGGCGGCGGGCGCCGCGGCGACGGCAGACACAGAGGGCGCGCCGGGGCTCGTCGAGCCCCGGGCGGAGCTGAGGCCGCAGGCGCAGTGGGCGCTGGTGCGCTGGAGCAGGAGGCTATGCGGCTGGGCGGGGGGCCGCGCCGGCCCCACGGCTCGCCCTCGTGACCAGGGCGAGGCAGAGGGCCTGGTGGCGCGGGCTGCGGAGGCGCCCGCCGCATGGCAGGGCGCGGAGTGGCCGCGCGGACGGGGGCCGCTGGAGGGGCAGTGGGCGGGCGTGGCGGAGGGCGAGAGCGCCAGGCACACAGTTTTGCTTGTGCCCCCGGACAGGTAGGCCGTGTGAGGCCGCGCTGATCTGACAGCATGGGTGCAGCGGCGCCCAAACACGGCAGAGCAGTGCCGTTAAGGAGAGCCGGCTGATGCCGTGCCTCTTGTCAATTGCTTGCGGTAGGGCAGCTTTCCTGCTTCCCTTTTTCTATTCTTTGAATCTTGCTCGTGCACTCTGGCGTATTCAGCGAGTTTTTGCATGCATGCGGCAGCAGTCCTGTCAACCACGCTTGCTGGGTGCTGCGGCGGCCCCAGAATAGACTTTTAGTGTTTTTGAAATTGAGGGCCTGGCTATGCCAGAGCGGGCTTGCGTTTCTGGCAGCGCACGCGAAGTGCCCATTTGTGCAGGTGCACATGCACGCTGCTTGTGCCACCCTTTGATTCTGCCTGGTGCAGAGGCCGGTGGCAGTGCCTGGGTGTGGGGCGTAGTCAAGGCGCGCTTGCGTGCGCCACCTCGGGCGGCGGCGCGTGGGCGGGCGGCCGCCGCGCTCCTCAGTCTGGGCGCGGTGCGCCTTTGAGTGGGATCAGCATAGCCTGAGGTTGCTGCGCCGTGCATGCGCTGTGCAAAATGCCGGCATGCAAGCTGCCTCTGCTGGCCAACATCATCCTGAGTGTAGTGTCGGACCTGTCAGCGGCCTGCAACCACCAGCTGCTGTGCATACCCTTGGGCTGAGACAGGCTCTTGTGCCTGACGAGTAATATGTGTGCCTGACAGGTGAAGAGATGGTGGTTTCCTGAATGTAGCGCTGTCCATGTTGCTCTTGATTTTGTGAGCAGTCTCTTGCTGCTGCCTCCGCCCACCGTCATCAACAGAGGCTGAGCTTGTCCATGCCACGACCAAGCGGCCCTGTGGCAAACTTGGTGCGGTCACAGTGCACGTCGCAGCGCAACAATCCACACAATGAGCCACAGCCTCGCGCTCGCCGCCGGATGGCGTCCTGGCTTGGACGAGGCGCGCGCCCGTGGCGTGGCATGGAAAAGCGCCACAGCGCGCCCCAGGGCCGCTCGTTGTCTCCCATAGCTGATCAGTCAGGGGCGCCTAGACTGCTAAATAGCCTCCCTGTTACGCCGCCGCTGGAGTCAAGGCCGGTGCTGGTCGCCGGTGCGCGGTCGGCGGTCGAGGCGCCTTGCAGGCGCTCAGGGGTTGACGCACTTGCCGCACATCTTGCGGAGGCAGGGTGCTCCACTGTACTGGTGCCAGTCGCCGTAGACAACTTCGCAGCACAACTGCTGGTTGCTGGGGCCTGCACGGGCCGCACCGCTCTCAGCCTCCCAACACGCGGACGGACCAACGCACCCTCCGCAAGGTGGCCTTGACAGACAGTCAAGCGGCAGGCACGACCTGGCTCGCCTTGCGCTACGCAGAGTAGGGCAGACCTTGGTCCTGAGCAAGAAAGCATGACAACAACACAGCGTCAACCGTGAGTGACTGCGCAGCCCGTGCCAATGCTGCACTGGTGGCAGGCTCCTGCGTGAGGACTTTGGCCTGCACCAACTCAGGACGTGCGGGAGCGCACAGGATGTTTGGTGTTCGGCCAAGTAAAATAAAGCTGCTTCTTCTGGGTTCTGCGCTTGAGCCTGAGCAAGAGCGCGGGCGGCAGGTCTGGCAGCCTGGGTCACGTGGTCGCCATGCCGGGCACCAGCGACGTGGCAGAGGCCCCCGTCGCACAACAGCTTGCGCCCTGCGTGCCAGCGCAGGGCGCTGATCCGTCAATGCAAGCACGCAGCTGACACAGAGCACGTGGCGCATGCGTTCCCGGGGTGCGGCGTGGCAGGCGACGGCACACGGTGGCACAGCGATCAGGCACGCCAGGCGCACCTCTGAGGGCGGGCCCCACGCTCGCAGCGTGGCCGACGTGCAGGGTCACCAGGACGAGCGCGAGCAGGGGCAGCACAGAGGCAGCCATGGTCACAGAAAGCAAGCGGCGGCTGCGTGCAAAGTTAAGTAAAGGTCACTGGCTAATGTCTCTGCTGGAAATGGGGACATCTTCTGGGGCCGCGCAGGTAGGCAGCAGGGAGCACCCTAGGCCAGGTATTTAGAGCAGGTGGGTGCAATTGCACCTGGCTTCTTTGCTGGAACGATGCATTCCCCATGCAATATATAGGGTATAGTGCACCTCGTGCAGCAGATCGCAATCTCTGGGTGCCGCGTCAAGAGTCGCAGTGTCGAGTGCAGTCAGTGTTGATGTCAATGTCTTGCGCCCACCTGGCTTGGGACCAAAAACGCGGCACCGGCATGGCAGATCGCTAGTACGCGCCCCCGAAACGGCATGGCTGCCTACTATACAGTTTTCAGACAAGCGGCTGGTGGCAGATGGGTCGAGGCACAGGCTAAATAGGCCGCAAGTAGACGCCAACACGTAGCACGGAGCCGATGGTCCGGGGGTGCAAATTTGATGAGTCTGAGCTGTAGCAGGCAACTGTAAGGAGTGCGGGGGCGGCGCTGGCTGGGCCGCTGGTGCCTGGCGGCGTCAATGCTGTGCGCATAAGCTGGCTGCTGGCGTGCACTCCCGTGCCTTTGGTGGACTTCCCTTCTTGCACAGGGTATACCTGCACCAGTTGGGACACAGGACCGCTGCAGCAGCTTGGTAGAGTACATATTTTAAACGCGCGCAACCCCTGACCTGTACAGGTCTGCCTTTCTGCCTCACACACTTGCACAATGTGCAGCCACCAAAGTAGGTGTGCGCTCTGCAGGGCAGTGTACTTTGCCAGGGAGCTGTCCGCAGCACGCCCAGGCCACATCCAGCGCCAGCGGCTTGAGCCGACACTCTAGCGCGCCCAGCGCTCCAGCAAGGTCCCTCGCGGGCGCCTGTGCAAGGCTGCAGACGTCACACACCATGCCAGAGCAGGTATGCTGCTGTTATCAAGAAAAGCTCCTGTTGTGTCAACGATATGGGGCGCATTGCACGCGCGGAGACAGAGCCTGTCCCGCAAACCAGGCAGGCGCCTTCACGCCACGCAAGGTGACATGCTGCGCTCCTGCGCACTGGCACCCATTTTGTAGCTGCAAGGGAGGCAGTCACCTGCTCCACGCTGCGCTCCGGCGTGCACGCAGCAGCGCGCGGGGCGTGCGCGACAGGCGACCACCGCTGTCAGGCACGCGCTTGCAGGCGCTGGCACGCGCCCCTGTGGCCCGCGCGCCAGACCGCCTTGTGGCACGCGGTCGAGCAGAAGCGCGCGGTGCTGCAGCCGGAGCACAGCTGCGTCCGCAGGCCCGCCTCCGACGCGCCGGCCAGGTTGCCGCACCTGCGCGTGCATGCGCGCTGGTCACTCTTCAACGTGCGCGCGAGCGGGCGGCGCAGGCGGCGGGCGCGGCGCGCACCCCGACCACCAGCAGCCCATGGGGTGCAGCGCGGGCGTGGCCAGGCGCAGGTCGTCCAGGCTGGCCTGCGGCGGGGCATCGGCTGCGACGCCCGGCGCGACCTCGGCCTCAAAGCACACGATGGCGGCCGCCATGGCGGCCAGCCGGCGCTGCGAAGCAGTGCTGCTTGGCTCTGTCAGCGCTGGCACGTCCAGCTGCAGGGCAGCCTGCCGCGCGGCGCCCGCGGAGCTCAGTGAGACAGCGCCTGCCTGCGCGAGGGTGGGCAGGCGAGCTGCGGGGCGCGCGCACACCACCGCCGGCGAGTGGCCCTTGGCGGCGCGCAGCACGCCGTCCATGCGGCACGCTGCGAGCGCCGCCCTGAGCTCGCGCTCGCGCTCGGGCGCGGCGCACGCGTCCACAGAGCGCCGCGCCAGGCGCAGGGCTGCGCCCAGCGCCCCGGCGCGCACGAGCGCCGCGGCCAGCGCGCGCGACGCGCCGCACAGGCTCGCGAGCCCGCCCAGTGCCGCCGCCAGCCGCGCCTCCGCCGCCAGGGCCGGGGCGTCGCACGGACTGCCTTCAAGCGGGCAGCCTTTGCCGTCGTCGCCGACCGCTCCGCTGGGCAAGGCCTCAGCTTCGCAGGGGCGCGCCGCGCCATCGCCGCCATCTGCGCCCAGCATGCAGGCGCACGTGGGGCGCTTGTCGTCACAGCCAGGCACGCTCGCGCGCCCACTGCAAGCCCTCGGCAAGCGCCGCGTACAGCCATCGCAGGCGCGCCCGGGGCCGCATGCATCTGCACGTGTTTGGCTGCGAGCGTGCACGCATGCGCCGCACGCGCAGGAGGCAGCAACACACGCGGTCACCTGACAGCGCCCCAGCCCACTGGCAGGACTCAGGGAGGCGCGCACAGCGTTCGGCCAGCGTGCGTAGCGCCTGCACGACAAAGGGCGCCAGGCCCGCGCACGCCGACACGAGCGCCCTGCACTCGCCGGGGCTGTCGCCCGCCACGAGCCGGCCGCAGGCGCCCTGCGCGCTCGCACGGGCATGCACGCGCTCGGTCCTGGCGGCCCGCGCCGCGGCGCAACTGGTGCCCTCAGCGGCGGTGCGCGGGCCGCGCGCGCACCACCACCTCTGCCAAAAAATCCGACACCGGGTCGTCGCTGCTTGGCGCGCTATGGCTCGGGGGCGCCAGCGCGCGCACGCGCTCCGGCGGCAGGAGCAGCAGGGGCAGCAGGTGCGCGGCCGCGCACGGCAGCAGCTCCGCCGGCAGGGCGTCCGCCCGCAAAGCCGCCCCCGGGCGCAGCAGGCGTGCGACGGAGGTCGTGAGCGCATCCTGCGCCGCGCGGCGCGCGGCCGCTCACGGGCAGGCGCCAGCGCCCCTCACATGCACATCGTCGCGCCTCCGGCTGCCACACAGCGGCTGCGGCGCTGCAGCAGGCGGCGCGGCGCACCCAGAGCCCTGCGCGCCAGGCGGCGCCCGGCGCGTGCGCGGTCGCGAGCAGCTTGGCCAGCGTCGCGAGCAGCGCCTTTGCGGCCGGCGCGACGGCTGCGCCGGGGCCCGCCGCCAGCAGCACCGCCACTGCGTGCTGCACCGTTTGCACGCCGGCGGCCGCGCCGAGGCTCAGGGGCTGCCACGCCTGCATGCGCAGCGCTGCCACAGCCATGCAGCGACGCGCGGGGACGCCGTGCGCAGCCGCACGGCGCAGCACAGTCTTGGCACAGCTGTCGGGGCTCAGCGACAGGGCGACGCCGGGAGCGCGCCTGGGCCGCACACTCGGCGGCGCCGGGCCCCGCTGAGACGCCCGGAGCGTCCGGCGCGCGCCTCAGCGCGGCCTCCACCGCCGCCAGGGCGGTCGGCAGCAGGCCCTCACGCAGCTCGGCGTCGCCGCGAACCACCCCTTCGTCGACCTGCGCGCGCGACAGACGGCGCTGCGAAGGCTGCACGATGAGGGCCGCTCCAGCCGCGCAGCGTGCTCTTCACGACGCTGCCACTGCGGACTACGGCGCTGTCTGTCAAAGCGGCACATGCACCGCTGCAGCCTTGCGGCCAAACCGGCGGCATATGGCGCGCTCTTCATGCATGCATGCGCGGCCCCAGCCGAGGCCGCACCAGGTGCGACAAGGGCATCCTGCAGCGCACGAGGTCCTCGAACGTTGCCAGCAGCATATCCGGGACGGCGCTGCCCAGCGCCGCGTCGGCGTGCGCGCTCGGCTCGCGCGCTCCCTGCGCCACAGCGCGTGCCGTCACGCGTACGGCCTTCACCGGGACAGGCTCGCAGCCTCGCGCCGACTGCCCGCGCCTCTGCTGCTGGGCATCGCACAGGCCGCGCGGCCCTGATGTCAGCTCGCAACAAAGTCGTGGCCCAGCGAGCCAAGCCCAGCCGAGGCACCGTGGCGCTGCAAGTCAGAATCGGCCTGCCCATGCATGCATGACCGCTCGGCATGCAGGCTGGCGGCCAGCACGGTGAACGGCCCCGCTGAGCCAGCCGCCAGCACCAGCATCCGCCGGGCACTGCGCCCCGCCCGTGCGAGCCGGCGCCCCTCGACCGCGCACCGGTCCGGCGATGCGCTGCGAGGTCCAGTGCAGCATGGTGTACATATATATATATATAGGGTTAGGGGTATAGGGTAGGGTAGGTTAGGTTAGGGTTAGGTATAGGGTAGGGTAGGGTAGGTTAGGTATAGGTAGGGTATAGGGTTAGGGTAGGGTTAGG
>JAABUV010007539.1_pt1 | contig 11381 bp, 14 predicted proteins | sample 5559971 | NCBI WGS metagenome assembly JAABUV01 (sample SAMN10711881, study PRJNA513362) | rock metagenome | isolation source: Antarctica rocks | place: Antarctica: Victoria Land, Knobhead nord | collected 2015-12-19
GCGGGCGCGCCTGGCGTCGCCAGTGCGGGGGGTGAAGCCGCCTCGGAGCAGGCGGGGCAGGCCGCGGAGGGCCGCGCTGCGCCAGAGCGCGCGGGCGGCGGCGGCGCAGCGAGCGACGACCCGCCCGGCGCCGGCGGCGCGCCCGCGCGCGCCGGCGCGCAGCCCAAGCCCTGGGGCGGGCCCGGCGACGCGGCGGCAGACGCGGTGCTGTCGCGCCTCCGCGGGCGCCTGACCAGGGCCGGCGCGCCGCGCGCGCACGGTCCCGCCGCCGCGCCGCCGGGCCCTGCGCCAGGCCCGGCGCCCGACGCGGGGCCCGGCGAGCCCAAGCCCCCCGCCGAGCAGGCGGGCGGCGCGGCGGCGCGCGGCGCGGACGGGCAGGCGGCCGCAGCGCAGGAGGGCGATGCGGCGCGGCCCGCGGCGCCGCCGCCGGTGAGCGAGCCCGACACGGCGCCCGTCGCGGCGGGAGAGCGCACGGCCGCTCAAGGAGCCGCACGCCGAGCGGCGCCCGCGTTCCTCGTGCGCTCGCTGGAGGCGATCCGCGCCGAGAAGGCGCAGCAGCGGGAGGCGGCCGCGGGCGCGCCTGGCGAGGCCGGCGGCGTGCAAGCGCAGCGGGACGGCGCGCGAACGGCAGCGCCTGGCCAGGCCGGCGGCGCCGAGGCGCAGCTGGCCGGCGCGCCGGCGGCAGCGCCGGCGGCGCCCGGCAGCGCCGAGGCGCAGCAGGCCGGCGCACCAGCGGCGGCGCCGGCGGCGCCCGGCAGCGGCATACCAGGCCGAGCCGCACCCGCGAGCCAGCGGCCCGGCCACGCGGCGTCGGCGCCGGCGGCCGCGCCAGCACCGCAAAGCGACGCGGGCGGCGCGGCCGACGGCGGCGCGACGGCGCGGCGCAAGCGCCCGCCCATCGTGTTTGCGCCGCCGGTCAAGCCTGCGCCGCCCGCCGCCGCCGCCGCGGGTGTGCAGGAGCGCGCGCCCGCCGACCCGCCGGCGCACGCGGGCGCGCCGGCAGCCGCTGACGGCGGACCTGCAGGCGGACCAGCATCAGGCGCGGAAGAGGGTGTGGGGGTTGAAGGCGTCGGGGCAGGCGGCGGGGCAGGCAGCGGCGCCGCGCCAGCGCCGTCGCACGGCCCCGCGCCCGGCGCCGCGCCGGCGTCCGCGGACGCGGCTCCGGCGCCCGCCGGGCCGGCCGCGCCGCCCGAGGCGGGCGCGCCCGCTGCTGCCTCAGCGGGCGCGCCCGTGGAGGCGGGTGCGGGCGACGGCGCGCGGCGGGCGGACCCGGGAGGGCGGAGTGGCGCGCCGGCGGCTCCCAAGAAGCCCGTGTACGACGAGCGGTACACGAAGAAGGACATCGTCCTGGAGGCCGGGGGCGAGCGGCTGGAGGTGCTGCCCTGGGGCAGAGTCAGGGTCGCCAAAGGGTTTTCCGTGGGGTTGCTGAACCTCGAGCGTGGACGCTGGTGGCGTGCACGGACGCTGGCGGCGGGCCGTGGTCTGAGCCGGCCTCTATCTGTGGCGGGAAGCGCATGCGCGATGTCCGCAGCCCCATGTCCGCAGGGTGTAGGAGGTGCAGCGAGCGAGATACGCTACCATAGGTCATTGCCATGGCGCGCAGGTGGAGTACCGCGTGCACATCCCGGCCGCGGCGCTGGCGCGCGCGCGCGAGCGCGCCGAGCAGTGCAAGGCCGCCGCCGCTGCCGCCGCCGCCGCCGCCGCCGCCGACACAGCGGCTGCCTCGAGCCCGCCAGCACAATCTGTAGCCGACCAGGCGCCGCCCGGTGCAACGGCCGCCGCGCAAGCAGACAGCACGGCCGGCGAGGGCGGCCCGGCGAGCGCCGCGGCAGCTGACGGCGCGGCCGCCACGAGCGCCGCCGGCCCTGAGCTTGCGCCGGCGGCGGCGAGCGCCAGCGCCGGCAAGCATGGTGGCGACAGCGCTGCTGGTGCCAACGGCGTGCCGGCAGGCGACGGGCGCGTTTTTTTTGAGCCTGAGCCTGTGGCCAAGGCGCCTGGCACCCCGGCGGACGCAGCCGAGGCAGAGGAGGCCGATGCCGCCGTTGACGCGGCCGGCGAGGCCGGTGCCGGCGACGGCGGCGGGGCGCCCAAGACGCGCAGCAGGCGGGGCGGCCGGCGGGGAGCGGGCGGGCGCGCGGGCCGCGCAAAGCGGCGGCGCTTGTAGCCTGATCTGTGTCTCCATGCTTCCAGGCGAAGCAATGCCCTGGCACTGGGCGTGTCAGGGCATGCCAGCAATGTGCTGGCTAACCTTAGACACTCAGGCTGAGAGAGACTTGTCAGGAGCCTGATCTTGCTGTCTTTCGCGCTTCTGCGTGTTTGGGAGAATGGATGGGAGCGCTTGCCTGTGAGAGAGGGGCAGACACCGCTTGTTGAGAGCACTGGACTCTTATGCAGACAAGCCGCGCGCCGCGCCACCAGCGTGTCGGAGAGTGCGAGCTGCTCAGACATATAAAGTTCAGACCTGCAGCACATCCCAGCAGAGCCGGGCCCGCGCAGGGGCGGCGCAGGCCAGCGGTCTGCGCTGCAGCGCAGGCCAGCTCCGATATCACAGTGGACGTTGCTGTCGTGGGCGGAGGTGCCTCCCTTCCTCACTAGTACAGGTGCACCGCGGTCGACAGCAGTGGGAGTCTGACACGTGCTTTGGGAGAGCAGGCATCATAGGCCTGTGCATCGCGCATGAGCTGCTGGCGCGCGACCTGTCGGTCGCTCTGGTGGAGCGGCAGGTGCCCTGCGCGGGCGCTACCGGCGCAGGCGCGGCCATCCCACGCCGAGTGAGGTTTCATTGCTGCTGCCCTGGTGCATCTCGCTGGATGCGCCCGCCCCGCATGGCCCTATGAGTCATAAGCGCGTCCGCCCGCGCCGCGCAGGGCAAGGCTACCTGTGGCAGGTGCACCGCGACCCTGTGGCCAGCCCGGGCTGGCCGCTGGCGGCCTGGAGCAAGCAGCTCTGGGCGCGCTGGCTCGACGGGTCCGCTGAGGTGGGTGGCCCCCTTTCGGGCCCCTCCCGTGCGGAGGGCAGCACGCGGCTCTGGATGCGCTGGCTGGCCTGGTCCGTTGAGAACGCTGAGAATGGTGCCCTGCCGGGCACCGCCTGATGAGATGTGCCTCATAATGCCCTGTGACAGCCATGATGACCCGCATGAAGGTCATGACCAGCAGGCAGACGATGCCGTGGGTTAACAGGAGATGCCAAACATCAGCCAGGAGGCATGCATGCTGCACAGCCACCATGCTGCGAAGCCACCATGCAGCGCCGCTTTGCACAGCCTCGCGCATGTCCTCCTGAACACCCAGTAGGAAGGCCAATTCCGGCTGTGCGAGGAGCTCTGCAGCGCCATGGTCTTCTGCAAGTTTACAAATTCACATGCAGAAAACTTAGAAAAAAACCTGTGTAAATCTGCGCTGCAGGCCCTGGCGGCGCCGGGCGAGCTCGGGTACGAGCCGCTCGGCAGCCTGCTGCTGGGCGGCGCCGGCGACGCGCCGCGCCTGCGCGCGCGCGCCGCGGGCCTGGCGGCCGCGGGCGTGCCGTGCCGGCTGCTGGAGGCCAGCGAGCTGGCGACTCGCGAGCCGGCACTGGCGGCCGCGGCCACGGCCGGCGCAGTCGGCCTGCTGGTCAGCTCCGACGCGCAGCTGGTGCGGCGCGCCTGCAAAAGCTCATGGCCAGGATAGGGGTTAGGGTTGGTACCCCAGCTGGTGCGGCGCCAGGTGGCTGCCCCAAACTTGGGTAGCCAAATGTCCTCCTGGCCGTCCATGTGAATGGGGTGCGTGCCATGGCCGCGTGCGGTGTGCGGACTGGCGCATTGTCATCGTGTGCAGCGCTCCCTGCGGGCACGCGGGGTGCACACCCGGGCGGCCCGCCTGGCGCTCATGCGGAGGCGCGCGCTGCGCAGGACGGGCGGCGCGCGGCGCCGGTGCTGCTGGCGCGCTGCGCCGAGCGTGGCGGCCCGCGCGGGCGCTTCCACGCGCTGCTGCACGAGGGCGCCGCGCGGCTCAGCGCGCGCGACGGGCGCGTGACGGGCGTCGTGACGGCCGCGCGCTCGTGCGCCAATGCACGCGCTGCGGTCGACAGCGGTGCCCCCTGCCAGTCGCGGCGGCTGCGCGGTGACAGGCGGAGCGCTTTGTATGGCAGCCGCCCTGAGCGGGCGCCCCAAGGAGCCGCGCGTCTGTGAATAAGCCCAAGCGCCCTGCTGAGAGGGGTCCTGGATGGACGCTGCGGTCCGCATGCAGCCGTGCGGCGCCTGATACGCCGCACCAGGCGGCCTGACGCGCCTGGATGCCTTGACGCAGCTCATGCGGTAGCCTGGGCGCCCACCAATCGGCGCGGCGCGGCCGTCCAGGGTCACGGCGAGGCGCGCGGTGGTGCTGGCCGCCGGCGCGTGGACGGGCCGCCTGGTCGCGGCGTCGGGCCTGGCCGCAGGGCAGGGCGCGGGCCAGGGCGCGCCGCGCCCGGGCTCCCCCGCGGCGGCCTGGGCGGACGCGTTCCAGCCGCGCCGGGGGCACCTGCTGGAGCTGGCGCGCCCGGCGGGCATGGCGCCGCTGACGTGCGGGCTCATGGAGGCCGCGTACACCAAGGCACGCGCACGTACCCTAACCCCTGTACCCTCATGGAGGTCGCGTACGGCCTGGCGTGCGCGCGCCTCCAGGCGCCCAGGCAGCGTGCAGCCCACTCGTGCATGAGAATCCCATGCGCCGCATGTTTCTAGCACGCGCCGGGTGGGAGTTGCAGCCCCGCTTGCTGAGAAACAGCGACCAAGCTGCAGTACTTGCAGTAAACAACATAGCAAACGGACGTAGGGACCATTTGCTGACTGCCCTGCAGCGCGCGTGGCCACAGAGCACGCAACTCACTGTGCGCTGCGACACGCGCAGCACTACGCCGCTGCGCTGACGCCTGCAGCCGTCGCGCCGGCGGCCGCTCCGGGCAGCCGGCCCTCGGCAGCTGGCGGCGGCTCTTCCGCTCCCGCCGCCTCTCGAAACGCACCAGAGGCAGCCGCGCGCACGCTCGTGCCTCAGCAGCCTGCTGCCGCGGCGCGCGGCGGCGAGCACAGCCCCGCCGCGGACATCAGCTTCACGGCGACGCGCGGCGCCGGCGGCGGCCTGCTGCTGGGCAGCAGCCGCGAGGACGCGGGCTTTGACGCGGCGCCCTGCGCGCGCGTCGCGGCGGCCATCCTGGCGCGCGGCGCGGCCTTCCTGCCGCAGGCGCGCGCGCCCTGACCCTGCCGCGGCGGGCTCTGCTGGCCCAGGCGCAGCGGGTGTCAGCTGCTTGGGCGATCACCCTGGGCGCACGCGCCATTCTAGTCCAAACTTGCTGTGACGCGCGGGCTGCTTGGTACCTGGCTCCTCACCCTTTGTTGTGCCGCCCAGCTCGCGGACGTGACAGTGGGCGACCTGACCAACGTGCGGGTGGGCCTGCGGCCCTACTGCACCGCCGCGGCCGGCGGCCCGGGCCTGCCCGCGGTCGGCCCCGTGCCGGGCGCGCCGGGCCTGCTGCTCGCCGCGGGTGCGGCGGCCCCTGGCTCCGAGGACTTCAAACGGTGCTCGCATGTTCACGGCCGGCTGTGGCCTCTCGCGGGCAGCCTCTGCAGCGCTGCGTCCGCTGGAAGCAATGTTGAGCGCTCTGACTTGAAGGTCAAGCTCTTACCTCAAACCACAGAGCATGCTGTGTGTGGCTGTGCCCTGTCTGTGCTGCCGGGCATGGGCGGGCAGTTCGCCCATGCCTCAGGGCCGGCCCTGTTCATCGCTGACGCGGCGCGTCGGCGCGGCAGGGCACGAGGGCTCGGGGCTGACCCTGGGCCCGGCGACCGCGGCGCTGATCGCGGCGCATGTGACCGGGCGCGTCGCCGAGCTGCCCGCATGGGCGCCCGCGCTGCTGCCGCGCCTGTCCCTGGGCTGAGTCCGAGCGGGCATGGGTGCGGTGTGCTCCAACCCTGGCTCAGTCAACAGTCGGAATGCCTGTGCTGGAGAGTCTAGCGGGGATCAGCATGCTTTGAAAAGGCCCAGTGCTGTTGCGCTGCCGTGGCGGCCATGGCCCTGCCTGTCAGGCAGCGTGAGTCGCTGCAGGCCCTGCACCCCTGCAGCACGCTGCAGCCAGCGGAGCTCAGCCCTTGGCGCCTGGCATGTGCGTGTGAGCTAGTTTGGCACCTTCACAGGCGCTTGTTGTGCCTTCTGCAACACCTGGAGGATTGTGGCTCCTGCCCCAGCATCCTCCAGCATGCTCCCTCAGATTTTGATGCATCGCGCCAGCCCATGCCAAGCTTGCGACTGCAGCCCGCGCCCTGCATGACGCCAGCCGGGGCACCCGCCGCTCCCTCGCTGCCGCGCCCGCCGCATGCCTGCGCCAGAGCTGCTGTGCCCTTGTTCGCACACCCATTGCGCTCGGCCGCCTGGTCGCTCCTCCGTCGGGCGCCGGCGGCGCCGGCCCGGCGCCTCAGTCCTGCTTGATGCCGCTGCGCGCCGATATCAGCAGCGGCGCGGCTGCGCCGCGCTTCCCTGCGCCAGCCTCGCGCGCAGTCGGGTCCTTCGCCGCGGCCGCGGCCGGGCGCGGCAGCGCCTGCGGGAGGGTGTCCGGGCGCGGCTCCGCCAGCACGGCGTCGACCGGCAGGCTCCGTGGCCCCGGGCCCTCGGCTGCCGTGCTGCGCGGGTCGTGGCTGCTGGGCCACTTGTCGGCCGCCATTCCCCACAGGCAGAATGCAGGCAGCCAGGATGGCCAGGTGCGCGCCAACGCGGATCCGGAGCTGGGGTTTGATTCAGGGTCAGGGTGGACATCGGCGGGCGGCGGCGCGAGCACGCGGCGCGTGGCCGACTCCACGGCGCGCCGCAGCGCCCAGTGCGCCAGCACGAAGCCCGGCGCCGCCATTAGCTCCAGCCAGAGCGGGTAGAAGCGCGCGCTCACGGCCGCCAGGCTGCGCGCGGCGCCCGGCCGCTTGCCTTGCGTGTACCTCTGCCCCGGTGCTTCAGCGCAAGGCCTGAAAGCCTCAGGGGTGGTCCGCTCTGGAGTTTCCATGCCCTTGCTGAAGCGTGGCGCCTGAGGTTCAACCTGGGCCTAGGGCTGCGGCGCCAGGTGGTCGTGGCGGCCGGCGCCGCAAGCAGCGGGGCGGCCGGGCGCGTGGCCTGCGAGGCAGGACCTGCTGCCCACAATCAGGTTTGGCGCCCCTTTCGGGCGAGCTGATGAGGGTAGGGTAGGGTAGGACAGGGCAGGGACCTGCTGCCCACGATCAGGTTGCCGCCCCGATCGGGCGAGCCGATGAGGTAGCCGCCGCGCGCGAGCCCGCGCACGGTGTACTTGGCGACCTGGGCGCCGCACCCCGGCCAGCTTCTGGTGCACCAGGCTGCGCAGCAAATGGCGTCATGCAGCCGCTGCAGATGACCTCTGCGGCCCGTCTGGCGCAAGCTGGCACCCTGCAAGCATGCATGTGTATGCGCACTTGCGTGGTGCCAGCGCAAAGGCTCCGACGCGCGGCGCGCCTGGGCGGCCGTCATCATGTTGGGCACGAAGGAGGCTTTGAGCGCCTTGACCTTCTCGGTCTGGCCCCGGTGCAGGAGGCTTAGTAGCATAAAGGAAAACAATAGAGGCCGTGCATGCAATAAAGCAGGGGCAGCCCGCAGGGGCGAGGCAGGCGAAAGGCAGCAGGCTGTGCAGGTGCCGCAGCTTGGCATGTGCGGCGGGCGGGCGGGGCGCCGCACCGCGGCCGCCTGCGCCTCGCGGATCATGGGCGTGTCCACAAACCCTGGGCAGGCCATGTGCAGGGTCACGCCCGAGCCCAGCAGCTGCCGGCGCGCATGCGGCGCATCAGGACAGCCGAAACGTGCATGGGCACGGGCAAGCCGCAGGCGCAGGAACGGGCGTGTTCTCAGGTAAAAAGATATGTGCCTGTTTCCTGTCGCAGCCGGCCTCCGCGCGCTTAGTGTAGTTCGTGAACATTAGCTGGGCATGTGCATCGACACCAAACTGCGGCCTGAGGCAGGCACTACAGGACAATGTGCGCAGGGCTGGGGGCATGCACGGCCGTGCTGACGGCGCGCCTCGAGCCGCAGCGAGTCCATGAAGCCGCGGACGGCAAACTTGGATGCGCAGTACGCAGAGATGCCCGCCGCGCCTGCCGCCGCACGGCGCCGTCACTGTATTGGGGGCACTGTGTTGGAGGATGGCTGGCTGGATGCAGTGCCTAAGCGCAGACTGCACCGTTTGTTTGCTCCAACCATGGCTACCGCACGCGTGGGCATGAACACAGACTCCAGCGCACAGAGCTGCAGCTGCAGGGCTGACGCCAGCGCCAACGGCGCAAAGGGTTCTTCTCCTTTCAATGCAAGGCTGATAGAAGTGTCTGGTTGTACTAAGAGCACTGGCTCTGCCCTGGTGACCAGGGGCGCGCCCATGAAGCCGCCGGTGGAATTGATGACGAGTACGCGCCCGGCGCGCCGCGCGGCCATGGCCGGCACGCCTGCCTTGAGCGTGTGCACCACGCCCAGGTAGTTGACGGCGCACACGGCCGCCCACTGCCCAACGTCCGCCTCCAGGAACAGGCCTGCGGACACCGCACGTCGACGCGTGGGTGGTGAGGGCATGCACAGCGCTGAAATGACTGGCACGCCTGCCAACAGAGACGGACCTCAGCCTTGTTGCCCAGGCCGGCAGGCCCAGAGCAAGCGAGCATGAGGCAGCGCACGACCTGGCAGGCGAGCCACATGCATAGCCTCAGCAGCACCAGGAGCGTGCGCGCCCCGCGGGCGCCACAGGTGCAGAGCCAACCTGTGGTGGGGCCCAACAGCAGCTGTTGCTGTGAAGCAGATGTGGAGTGCCTGGCTGGCTCTGCTTTGTGCAAGGCTGCAGTCTGAGGTCCAGTGTGTCAGCAGCACTTGGCGCTCGCGGCGTTTTGAGAGTCCAGGCTTCGCTGCTGTGCTGTGCAGAGCATGTTGTACGCCTGCCCTTTAGCACCACTGAGCACCCCCACAGGCGCCTCTACGCGAGGGGCGCACCGCAGGGCCCCACGCCCGCGTTCGCGACCAGCACGTCAACGTGGCGGCCCTGCTGGCGCTCCACATCCTCCAACGCCTGCTGCACCTGCGCGCTGTGCCAGAGCTCACGTCAGTTGTCGGCGCCAGCCTTCACGGGCCATGAGGCGGCGGTGCCAGTGGGCGTGCTGCTGGGCACCAGATCAAGGGGCGTGGCCCTGCACGCCGGCAAAGGTCATGCCTGCTGGAAGTCCGTGACGTCTGCACGGCAGCTGACCAGCCGGCCCTGGGCGCCGGGATGCCTGCTGCGCTCCGCGCCAAGGTCTGATAGCGCGGCCGCGCAATCACTAATGTCCAGCAGCGAGACTCCGGCCGCGCCCTGCTGCAGGAACTGGCGGGCCAGCTCCAGGCCGATGCCGGAGCCGCCCCCAGTGATGGCGACGTGCGCGTCCTCGAACGCGCAGTGGCGATCACGCAAGCACATGGCGACCGTCGGAATGAGACCGGCTGATGTCAACCCTGAAGCGGCTGTGCAGGGGCAGCCGCAGGTGTGCCTGGATGCACAACGTCTTTCAAGGAGCAAAGACGTTCGTACGCTATTCGTATCTATTCGTATCTATTCGTTCCGAAAGGCCCTTCACAACACCCTGCACTGCCCGTTCAGGGAGGCCAAGCAGGCACCTGCACTTTGCGCAGCAGCAGCCACACGCGCTCGTACGCAAAGTACACCAGGAACTTCAGCACTGCCTCAGCGCCGCCCAGGGCAAGTGCCTGCTCGACGCGCACGCTGTCCCCGAACGCAACCAGCACGACTGCCACTGTGATGCAGGACGAGAAGAACCGCCACACGATGCCCTTCACCGCGCTCTGCACCAGCGTGTCCTGCCGCCAGGGCGTACGCTCAAAGTTGGCACTCTTGCTGCCTATATCATGGGCTAGCTTGGCACTGCGTTAGCAGGAGCACTGCTGCAGTGCTCAAACATACTGTGAGGCGGTTCACGTCGACAGGACTGTGTGCCAAGTAAGAAACTAGAAACTCCAGTGCCAATGCAAGCGCGCGAGAGGGCCCGAGCACCGCTGGGGCGTCAACCTCCCGCTGCAGGCTGACCTTGATGTCGACCTTGGCGCCATCAGCAAAGCCCCTCTGCGCCGCGCGAGTATGTCGTCGCCATGCCCACTCACATGTGGGACTATTGCAGCGAGCCAGTGCACGCTCACACCTTGTAGCCTGTATCATACGCGGCCTGCGCCTCGGCGGACCTGCGCTCTTCCGGGTAGCCCGAGCGCCGCTCGAGCGAGCTGCGCACTGTGTTGCTCGCTCGCACTCTATTGCTTGTGCGGTGTGCGGTGCGTTGACGTGCAAAAGCTGGCAGCCCTCTGCGAAGCGAAAGCACACTGCAGCTGGCAAGCATTAAGGGAATGAAAACGGACTGTGCGGGCAGGGGCACCAGCCTTGTCACTTTATGTGTTTTAGTTTCAACGTGCCAACTCGACACGAGGAGAGTGCATGCGCGAGGGTCCCTGCATTCCTGTTGCTTTCATCCCTTCACTCTAGGTCCCGTGGCCGGAGCATCACGCGATGCGCGGCCAAACGGGGCGCACACAGCGGACGCACGTCCATGTGCGACTCAGGCAGAACGCTTCCCCAACAAGACATACACGGCAAGGCAACGCTCTGGGCCTCCAGGACACTGCAGCTTCGCTAACAGGCAGGGGCCACGTGAAAGGAGAGGCCCCGCTGGCAACCTGCGCTGCACAGCCCCGACCACCAGCTATAACACAGACATTCAGGCGTCCGCAGCTAGACAAAACCCCGTCAACCCCGTCAGCGGTCAGCACAGCGTCAAACAAATGTCAAACTGCAGTGTCAGGCGTCAATCAAATCGCGCCGCCGGCGGGTCGCCGGACAGCGGGGTCAGCAGATACAGGATCTCACTTCGGTCAGGTCAGGTGGTCAGTCATCAACCAAGTCAGTCATGCGTCGGTCAGTCAAAGAATCAGTGAGCAGCCTAGGGGCGCCAGCAATGGTCATACAGAGCCGGATCAATGAGCGCCCGCGGTGCCGCGGGCGCCCGCGAAAAACCGGACCAAAACCCCTCAGGTCGAGGAACGTTCTCCCGGTCTATGCAGTGTTCTCCCGGTCTATGCAATGGTTCCCTCGCAGCAACGATGTACACGGCGCGAACGCCCTCTCACACCTGCACAACCTCTGCCCCCTGCACCCTGCTCAAGCCCTAATGTTTCTCCCGCACCCATGCGCGCGAGGCAGACCGCCTGCCGCCCCGCTTCATTCACATATTAGCGATTTGCTGGCCCAGGCCCTCGCGCGGGCGCCATGCCTCCCTGTAACACGGCGCGCTGCCGCGGAGCCGTGCATTTGTGTGCAGTCAAAATCAACGTGTCAGGCGGGCGCGCTGCACGGCAGCGGCC
>JAABUV010007541.1_pt1 | contig 11379 bp, 7 predicted proteins | sample 5559971 | NCBI WGS metagenome assembly JAABUV01 (sample SAMN10711881, study PRJNA513362) | rock metagenome | isolation source: Antarctica rocks | place: Antarctica: Victoria Land, Knobhead nord | collected 2015-12-19
TGGTACCTCCGCGTTTGCCGCAGCCGTGTCCTTCCACTCGGACACGCCTGGCTCACGCATATCATGCAGTCCCGCCTGTACGAGCTTCTCGTACATTTCAGCACCAAGTTCACCACGATCGTAGGCATCCTTGGCCACCTGGTCGACTTTCTCGGGCATTGGGACGATAAATCTGCCCTTCGATTGTTTCGGTTTCTTGTTGGGGCCACTCGAGCTCTTATGGGAGCGAATCGTTTCAGCCGGCGCAGGTGTCGGCGAGAGAGAAGACGAGCCACTGAAAGGCCTTATCAAACAAAAGAGTGACCGCTTCGGCGACAGACCGATCGGTTTTGGACCCTGCAACGGAAATGGCGGCAGCACTTATAGAGGTTGTTGACCTAGGAGCTGTCCGAACCAAGTTTCAGGGGAGGGGTAGCTACACGCCACACTCTACGAGCATCTACATCCTGCTGTGCCTCGCCGCAGGGACGGCAGGATCGCTTCGTCGCAAACGGCGTGGTATACCGAAGTGCTCGGACGGAGGAGATTGTACGGTACAACATGAGCGATGATCCCTTAATTGAGGAGCGATACGCTCCAGACCAGGCAAGTGGGCCGCGGTTGCGAGCCCGGACGATGCTGATCGGCGCCAGTTCCGGGTTTTGGTGACATGCATCTTTCTGAACAAAACCAAAGCGGTCCAAGCGGAGCATTTGCTGGGGGCGTTCCTGGAGGAGTATTCGACCCGGGAGAGATTGCGAAGCGCGGACCTGAAGGACATCCAGGAGAGGTATTTCAAGCACCTGGGCCTTCACCGTCGAGCTGGATGGTTGGTGAAGATGGCGGATCAGCTCCTGCGAGACCATCCCCGTCCGCATACCCTACGGCAGAAGACTTACCGAAACGCCGGTTATGCATGCGAAGTAGCCCATCTGGCCGGTGTTGGGCCCTATGCCAGTGATGCTTGGCGATTGTTCTGCAAGAAATCATTTTACGCAGGCCACCAAATTGTTGTTGCAGACGAATGGAAGACTCTGGAACCTGAGGACAAAGATTTGAGGAGATACGTGGAGCGGAAAAGGTGCGAAGGGCAAGTCAGACTGCTCACCGACGACGTCGCCTCTCGCATGGCAGCCTTGCAGCTGTCGAGCGCTTCAGCATCATGTTCGAAGCCAGCTCTACAGCCTGGTCTGCTGATTAGGTCCGGAGACAGCGCTCTGCGCGTTCCACAACGACTTCTCGATCAGGCGAGGGGGATATCTTTGGCCTCTTCCGACAATGCGGATACAACACGGTTCAGTCGAGTGGTTGCAACCGCTTCCTGAATGCAAGACTACCCTGGACCCTTGACATACCCCACCTGGGATTTTGCTCGACCTTCTGATGGAACGCTTCATCTTTGACCGCTTCCCTCGCTATCGCACCCAACAAAAGCCGAGTCAGGCCTAGTAGAGGTGGTAATCCATCAAGACTTCTGCCGCGACTCGTACCGCCTCAATCGCTTTCCCGCCACCAAAGCGACATTCTTCTCCAAGCCAATCAAAATAGCCCTCGATAGCTGTAAATCGCCTTCCGAACCTTTCGTACAACCAGTCCTCACCTCCCGCACTGCAGAGTGTTCCGTAGCATAGCGGCAGCACGGTGTCCCTTTCCTCACATTTGCCCTCCTGCTGATTTGCTTCGGCGTTGGCTCGATGGCATACAGATTGCGGGTTCAGACACGAAAAGCACGCGGTGTACGGCTGCAACCGCAGTCCCCCTTTTGCTTCGAACAGGTAGCGCGCTTGCTTTCGCTCGAGAAAGACTTCATGCTTGCGACTGCACAAGGAGAAGTCGTGATCCCATCGGTCCCCCATGGTACGGCAGAGGAGGCACGTGCTTCGCACTGCCAGGAGATCCTCCTGGTACCTTGCCCCAGTTCGCAATGCTCTTTCTGTCGCGCCTTTCGTATCATCCTGGCGCCGGTGAATCCGGCCACGGCCTCGCCATTGTGCTTTGACCTCTTCGGCGGCTCGACGGGCTCGTTGTGACATCGCCGGCAGCTGTCGCACGGGACGTCCTCGGGCATGCACCACCGCCTTTGTTCAGGAGAGTCAAGGTGCTCGCCAAGGGACGTCCGAAAGCACTGCCGGCTCTCGAGATAGCGATGCATTGCCTGCCTCTCGCGTTGCTTGGCTAGACTGATGTCTCGCGTTGCTAGAGGCTGTATCCCGCCCTGGTCTCCATCGTCTCCATCAGTAGTCTCCCACGTTGACGGCAGTAAGATGAGAGAGCATGCTTGCTCCCCATCCCGACCCGCACGACCCGACTCCTGCGCGAAAAGTACAGTGACTCTCGCTCGTTGACATTGATAACAAGCCGAATGTGAGGATAGTCGAAACCCTCAGCAAAGGCGATCGATGCGACGATGTACGGCTGGTCTGTAGACTTGATCCACTCTGCCACGATCTTGCCTCTATCTACCGCCGATCCGCTTCTGGCTGTATATACGGCACAGTCAAGGAGGCTGGCGAGCTCGTTTGCTTCATCAGGCGTCCGGACGTAGAGGATGATTTTGTCCTGGGAGACATTGAACAAGTTGGAGCGAGTCCACGCATCTTGCGCCTCGGCTGCGGCTTGCTCGAGAAGGCCACCATTTCCGGTCTTAATTTTGCGAACCATAGAGAAGAGGTTTGGCCGATTGCTAGACGCCCGGATGACTATCGGGTGCACGAGATAGTTACGCTCCTCAAAGTCCGCGTACATCGATGGAGGTAGCGTGGCCGTGAGGTACACGAACTGTGTACGAAGGCTCCGGATTAGTGTTAGGTCGACGATGCTCTCCCGATAGCTTACGGCCGTGACAGTGAGATGGCATTCATCCACCACAATGCGGTCGAGTTCCTGCTGGGCAATAAGCGCTCGAGCGTATATCATAAAATCTTTCGTCGATGCGGCCTCCGCAGTCACCAACACCAAACCTGACTCCCTCCGTTCTCCAGATGACCATTCGATGTGGTCGATCCGGAGTTCTCGTAGCCGCCGTAACAGGTCCCCTCGAAGGGAAACGAGTGGCACGACGAGTACTGTGATCCCAGCATCAGGAAGCGTGCACGGTAGCATGAAGAGCAAGCTCTTCCCAGCGCCAGTGGGTAGTATGGCCACGACCTGCTCCGTCCATGACATGATCGTCGTGAGTGCCTGTTCCTGCTCCGCCGACTTCCATCCCATTCCGTCGTTACCATAGAGCTTCGCTCCTCCCAGCAACGCCTCAGGGGACCAGGGTGTTCTTGGTCGATAGACGCCCATAGCAACCCGCTTTGTAAGCCGGGACTCTTCCGCAGCTCTGCCTCTCTTCTTACCCTTCAGCATCGTCTCGACACCCCAGAACTCGTGCCACAATGTGGATGCCCGCAGGTTCATTCGGATCAAGCCGTCCCATACGTTCCCGAACGACGCTCCGGTCTGGTTGGCGTCCGCGCGGTTGACGGTCTGCGTCTTCTGGTTGCGCTGTTTGGTCATGGTCTTGATCGTGTCATCCATCTCTTCGGCATCCTCATCATCGCTGTCGGCCGCGAAGCAGCCAATCTGATTCGCAAATTTGGTTTTGACGATGGCGACAGTCATCTGACGCCAATTCGCCACATGCAGTCGCGGGATGTCCGCCCGACAGCTGGCGTCCTCGAGAGCCCGGCTCAAACGACCGTCCGCCCAGACCTTTCCGCCTTTCTCCCACAAGAATGGGGAGGCGAGTGCTCCAGGGCTCTGCTGGCGGAGGAAAACTTGTCGGAGGGGCATCACATAGACCAGGTAGTCGAGGAGGAGTTCCCCGACGGGATGAGCGAGGAAGCGAATGTTCTCCTTACACCGGCCTGTCTGCTGTTGGCCTTTGTGATACTTCACGTGGATCATGACACGGTCATGGCGGAGGGTGATGGACCGCCGTCGCTGAGTGTTGCGCCAGGTCATAGAGAAAAACGCGCTTTCCCGGACCGGCTGACCGCCGCTGACATGGATGAGAACGGCGAGACGCTGGAAAAGACTTGAACGGTGCCTTCATACGCGGCCAGCGCGGCGTCCCTCCATGCCAAGCCACCGGGAGATCGGCGGCCGTCGACGAGGAACAGTCGACAGAGGGGTTGCGAGCGCTCGATGGCTGCAAGGAGCGCCCGGTCCGACCCCTGCAGGAGGTGAGCATTGTCGCGATGCTGCGTAAAAGTCCACCCTACCGTATCGACATCGGGCCCGTCGCGAAGCGTCCATGACTGCATGTGGCAGACGTCCTTCTGACCCAGCATCAGGTCGTCGTACAGCAACTGTTGACACAGGTGATACTCGGACAGCAGTAGCGTCGGGATCTGGTGCATGTGCAGCTCCGTATCCTCGTACGTCAAGACTTGCTCGTCCTTATCCCATGACGCTTCATGATCACCGACGCTGTCCTTCGAGACGCGGAACAGGAGGAGGCGCCAGCGGAGGATCTCTCCCATGGGTGCCTTGACCGTCTGTTGCAAATATCGCTCGCAGCATCGTTTGACAAGCCCCAACGTCCGCCCCTCTCCCCGCTGTTCCTTCCGGGCGCTGTCGTAGAAGATCAGCAGCTGAACGACCCATATCATGGCCGACAGATGGCTGTTGAAATTGCCAGGCTCCATCCATCCCTGCGTCCTCGGTTTGATGCTCAGTAGGGCACAAAAGCTTAGCAGGGGTGATTCGTACCGTCGTGATCCGGTTTCATGGCTAATCAAAAGCATCCAGAGGAGTCGATCGCGAAGCCGATGGTCGTCATCGCCGCTCTCGCTCGTCGCTTCTTCTTGGGCGAGCCTGCGAATGGCTCCCCATACCGCCAGTTGCTCGTCCGTTGGCTCGAGCATATCTTCCAGCAGTACGCTCTCCTCATCTGGCTCGTGGCTGAAGAAGTAATCCTCGCTGGCGGCCACGCGATCAAAATAGACGAGGATCTGCTGCGCCACTCGGAAGTAGGCTTTGAGGGACCCTGCATCTTTGTGAGGGTCGAAGGCACGCGTACGGCCCATTGCCTCCACCTGCGACGACTGGAAGCGGTTCAACACGACGCGACAGGGCCAGGTCAACATGCACTCGGGTCCGTCGAAGCAACGTTGGAGGGCATCCCGTAGCAGATCCTCGGTCGCCTTGACCACCTCGCGTAGATAGCCACCCTCATCGGACGGAGGGAGGGCAATGGCTGCGCGGATCTCGTCTTTCTTGAGTCCACGTAGGTGGTCCACGATACCGGTCTCCCGAAGGCAAGGCACTACGGTACACCGATGTTCATCGAATCCCTGGACGCGATTGGCTTCCTCGGCTGCGTCGCGGTCCGTCTGGGCCATATCTTCCTCTAGCTTCCGGAAAAAAGCGTGCGTATGGCGCTCGCTCGTCTCGGTCCTGTCCTGGGTGCAGCCGGCTGTGACTTCGAAGTATCGCTGCCATTTGCCGACCTTGAAGAAGCGTTGACACGCGCGGTTCTTCTCCCACATCTCGTTCGACATCTTCGCGTGGCTTGATGGAACATCGCCGCCCCTTTTTCGCTTATTGACCCAGCCGTGAGCGTGTCGACAATGTTCCTGCATGCCGTACACGGTTCGGCACACATAAGCGCAGAGACGTCCCGATGCGCTCTGGCCGAGGCATTTCACACCGTCAAAGAAGATTGGAAGGTGGTCGACCGGAGTGTGCGAGGGGGGAGGGTACACGACGCTGCCTTCGTCGCGGGCCAGCGTAGGTAGGGCATTGACTCTTTCGATGATGCGAGAACGCTGCTCGGACGACAAACGGGCATGATGCTTTCTCAGATGCTCTTTGGTTTGTGAGGGGACCACTGCGAATTGACACGAAACACAGACAATGATGTGAAACTGGTCGTGGAAGTCGAAGCAACGCTCGAAATCGTCCATCGCAGGACATGGCGTAAAGTGAAAGTCCCTTACCTTCTGGGGAGGACGTGGACGGTCGAAGCCAGAATCCCATCTTCCTCCCCTCTCTCCCTTTGCCTGCGTTGTATCAGGATGATTGCATGTGGCGTAGGGTCGGAGGTCGCACAGAAGTGCGGGTGGTCCAGGCTTTCGCGGGGAAGGGTCTATGCTATCGACTTCACCTGTCGTACCCTACTGTTTCCTCGCCTATACACACGGCTTGAGCCCTGCTCATTTCCTTCGAAACTGCGTGAGCAAAGACTCTGGGATGACCGCGCCTTGATCGCGAGATCTCAGCACTCGGCGCCTCGAAAGGACCTTCGAAATCGTGTCGAATGCCTCCATCGAAATCGTGTCGACTGTCCGAAAGCCGGCCCCCACTCTCTCACCCAAATCCATTGAAATCGTGTCGATTTTGATCGGTACTAGCAGTAGGATCAAATTGATTAGGATGGCGCCGGCTCGGCTGATGTTGAGTCGACAACCGCAAACCCTTCGCCTTCATCTACTTCTGCGCCATCCTCCTCCTCGCGTTGCTCTTGCCATAATAGCTCCACCTCTTTCCGGTATCGTGCCGCTTCTGCCGTACTTCTCTCCGCGTCCCTTGAATGCTCGGTGATTGCCTCCTCGTACTGACGAATGGCCTCCATCCGCTGACGGCGACGTCGCGTCTCTGCCACTTTCCATCCCAAGCGCTCAGCCAAACCCGTGAGCTGCGAAATGGCTGCTTCCCTTTCCTGTATCCGAACCTCCAATTCGAAAGTCTTCTGCTGCCTCCGCTTCCGATCTTGTTTGGTTTGACCCCGTTCGAGGTCCCGCCGCTCCGCTAACGCTGCAACGTCATCTCGCCCATCCTCGCGCAATGCTTCGATGCTGGCCTCGAGATGCTGAATTTGTTCAGCCTGCTTTGCCGTTTCATTGTCGTCTTCAACGATCGCGGTGATCGGACTTGACCGCAGCTGACCGGACGCGAGGCGTGTGGCACGGCGGGCAGTCAAATCCATATCGTCTTGATGGGTAGGTGATATCGCACTCGAGCCTCCTCCCTGGCCTCTTGATGAAAAGGTGGTAAGGCTGAGGTGACGGGAGCCTCGCGCTGCAGCATGCCGCAGGTGTGACGACCACTCTCGCTACTCGCCGTCATCGTGCATATCCCGCCGAACTTCCCCAATAAACCCCCTCCAACTCATCTCTCTCCGCTCTCACGTCCTGTTCGCCCGCCCTTGTCCAAAGTGTTCAGCTGCCCGGACCACCATACTCCGTTCTATCCAAATCTTCCATTTCGTCATCAATCCACCAGGTTGATACCCTAACCTGATCAATTGATTGTTCCAACTCTCCAACCTTCTGATGGTACACCTGCTCAGCTGTGTACGGCAACGGCGTCCTTCTCCCACGGAAATTTAATAGCTGCTTGATGTTGGAGATCATCGCCGTTTTTCTGGCAACTCGCTTCTCCTCCTTCCTTCTCATTTCCTCCAACTCAGTCATCCGTGACTCCATCTGAAGCAATGGAACTTGGTGAAGCTATCGCTGGTAGTTGTGTCCAGATCTTTGTTCGATTCGCCGCGCTCCGGTACCAGCTCGACTGCATATACCTGACCGCTTGTGCATCGGTGTGTGCCGGCAGGCCTTGGCGTTCCATTTCTAAATGGATCTAAGGGCTAATGCTGCCAATCGCACCGCCTGGATTGCTCTGCCGCCCCCGAAATGCGTTCCCTCCCCCAGCCAATCGAAATAAGCTCCAATGTCAAGGAAGGTCCGACCGGCATGCTCTCGGAGCCAGCCTTCACCTTCTATACTTTCATAGATGCCAAAGCAGGGCGGCAGCACAATGTCCCGGTGCTCGCATGTATCTGTACCTCCACCTCCCAGCTCGGCTCGTTGGCAGATTGACTGGGGATTCAAGCACCAGAAGCAGCTCGTGTAAGGCTGCAGCCACTGTCGCCCCCGTTCTTCCTGCCGCTGTCTAGCTTTGGTCCTCTCCCGAAAGACATCGTGACGTCGAGGACACGACGAGAAACGATGATCCCATCTCTCCTCGACTGCTCGACAGAGAAGACAGATGCCCCTCACACTGGCCAGGTCAAGACGGTATTGCCCCAGTTCAGTGGGAGCCCGGAGACGCTCCTGCTGAATGAGGTCGAGCCCTGTGTGTAAAGCGCCGTGTTGGACAGTGTCAACTGGGCGGATGGGATCTTGGTGCGCAGTCCTACAGACGTCGCATGGCACATCCTCAGGGATACACCATCTCCGATGGAGAGCAAGATCCAGGTGCTCCGTTAGCGACGTCCGATAGCATTGCTCGCTCTGGAGGTACCGATGTACTGCGCGCTTCTCGTGACCCTTACGGAGTGACGGATCGTCCTTGTAGCACTTCTCCCCATGCACATCCGTCGCTGCGTCACTTGCGATCTGCGGCTTCCAAGTCGCTGGCAAGAGGACCATTGAATACGCAAGTTGTCCATCCAGCCCTGCCCGGCCGGATTCCTGGGCGAAGATGACCAGCGACTCCGGCTCGTCGATGTTCAGAACCAGACGGACGTAGGGATAGTCGAAGCCTCCAGCGAGTGCGGTGGTCGCTACTATGTACGGGACATCCGGAGTCTGGACCCAGCGATCGGGAATCGCCTTCTTCGTCGCCGGTGTCCCGCTTTCCGCAGTATACGAATCGCAACCGAGCATTTCCGCGAGGCTCTCCGCATCGTTACACGTCCGGACGTAGAGGATGATCTCGTCGCGCCCATGGTCGAAGAGCCCGGACTCACGCCATGCATCTTGGGCTTCGACAGCGCCTTGTTCTAGGAGATTTCCGTTGCGAGCGTGCACCTTGCGGACCATGTAGAATATATTGGGTCTGTTGCTCGAGGCTCGGATTACTGTGGGGTGGAAGAGGTAGTTCCGCTCCTCGAACTCTGCTCGCATCGACGGAGGAAGTGTAGCTGTGAGATAGACAAACTGCGTTCGGAGGCTGCGGATAAGGGTGAGGTCGACGATGCTAGGTCGATACTCGGCGGCGATGACGGTCAAGTGACACTCATCGACCACGATCCGATCGAGCTTCTGCTGGACTATAAGGCGCCGTGCATACTTCATAAAGTCCTTCGTTGAGACCGCCTCGGCGCTGACGAGTACTAACGCTGCCTCGCGATTCTCGCCCGGCTGCCACTCCAGGTGTTCGATTCTCATCTCACGTATACGTCGAAGCATGTCCCCATAGAGAGCCACCAGAGGTACCACAAGGACTGTGATTCTGGCATCGGGCAGGGTGCACGGCAACATGAAAAGTAAGCTTTTCCCAGCTCCCGTGGGAAGGACGGCGACCACCTGTTCGGTCCAGGACATGATTCTGACGAGTGCCTCCCGTTGTTCGTCCGATCTCCAAGCGATGTTCGCGTCACCGTATAACTTCTGTAGGCCTCCAAGGAGGGCTTCGGACGACCATGGCTTTCGCGGTTGATAGACGCCCAGTGCAACGCGTTTCGTAAGACGAGACTCTTGCTCGGCTCTCCCGTGCTTGGTTCCCTTGAGTACGGTTTCGACGCCCCAGAAGTCTTGCCACAGCGTCGACGCCCGCAGGGCCATCCGAATCAGCCCGTCCCACACGTTGCCGAACGCTGCTCCGGTCTGGTTGGCATAGGCTCGATTGACGGTCTGTGTCTTGTGATTGCGCTGTCGAGTCATCGCTCGTACGTCATCTTCCAACTCCTCGGCGTCTTCGTCGTCGTCGTCCGCTTCGAACAAGCCGATCTGGCTGGCGAACTTGGTTTTGACGATGGCGACGGTCATCTGCCGCCAGTTGGCGATGTGGAGCCGTGGAACACCCGCTCGTATACAAGAACCTTCGAGGCATCGACTGAGCTGGCCGTCCGTCCAAACTTTACCGTCCTTCTCCCACAAGACGGCAGAAAGAAGAGCCTTCGGGGACTGCTGGCGGAGGAATAGCTGACGCAAAGGCATCACGTACACAAGGTAGTCAAGGAGGAGTTCGCCGACGGGATCGGGCAGGAAGCGGATGTTCTCCTTGTGTCGACCGGTCTGCTGCTGACCTTTGTGATTCTTGACGTGTATCATCACTCTCCCGTGGCAAAGGGTAATCGATCGCCGACGCTGGGTAGTCATTGAGGAGAACTCGCTCTCCCGTACAGGCTGGTCGCCGCTGATGTGGACAAGAACGCTCAGCCGCTTCAGGAACTCTTGCACGGTCACTTCATACGCAGCGAGCGCGCTGTCCCTCCATGCAAGTCCGCTCGACGATGGCCGGTGATCGGTGAGGTACAAGCGACAGAGTAGATCGGATCGTTCGATGGTCGACAGTAGGACCCTGTCGGCCGACTCAAGCAGGTGACCATTGTCTCTGTGCTGGATGAAGTTCCACCCGACGGTGTCGACGTTGGCACTGTCCTTTGATGCCCACGCACGCATGCGATGACCGTCCGTTACTCCAAACATCAGATCGTTGTAGAGTAATCTCCGACAATCGCGGTACTCGGACTCCAGCAGCGTGGGTATCTGGTCCATGTGCAGCTCCACATCCTCATACGTCAGCACCTGCTCCGTCTCATCCCAGAACGCCTCATGATCACCGACGCTGTCCTTGGAGATCCGAAACAACAACAAACGCCAGCGAAGGATCTCGCCCATGGGTGTCTCGACGGTCTGCTGGAGGAAGCGCTCGCAGTATCGTTTGACGTGAGCCAGCGTCTCTCCTTCGCCAAGCTTCTCTTTACGAGCGCTGTCGTAGAAGAGCAAAAGTTGGACCACCCATATGATGGCTGAAAGATTGCTGTTAAACTTCCCGGGCTCTAGCCAACTTTTCGTGGATGGCTTGATGCTCAACATCGCGCAGAAGCTGAGTAGAGGGGACTGGTACCGTCGGGACCCGGTTTGGTGAGCGACAAGGAGCATCCAGAAATCTAGAAGTCTGTTTTTCAGTCGTCCTCCATTTGCCTCGTCCTCACCCGGAACGTCCAATCTCGCCAGCATGTGGACATCGCTCCAGGTTTCGAGCTGCTTTTGGGTTGGTTGCATACTGTCTTCCGGCTTGATACTCTCTTCGTTCTCAGCGCTGAAGAAGCATTCCTGGCTGGCTGCCACTCGATCGAAGTACGCCAGATGCAGGAGGTAGCCCCATCAGGATGCCCAACCATATCTGGAGCATACGTCCAAGATATGAAAGGATCTCCTATGTACCAATTAGCATACTAGCAGAAGCAGGGCTGGTGGACTAAGGTAGAACAACCTGCCATGTGTGCATCGGTAGTATACGATTGAATGCACCAAGATGGAAGTCCTGCCATATGCCCTGTAATGGGAGCAGAGTATCGAGTGCCTGGATGACACGGCCGTGATGCGCCTTCTCTATTTGTAGCAGATTCCTCAATTTGCTTTCTGACAACCTCGCCTCCCATCGTCTCATACATTGTTCGTTATCGGCTTTCTGTGCTTGACGATAGTAGCGAAAGATGTCGCCATCGGAGAAATGTAG
>JAABUV010007542.1_pt1 | contig 11378 bp, 11 predicted proteins | sample 5559971 | NCBI WGS metagenome assembly JAABUV01 (sample SAMN10711881, study PRJNA513362) | rock metagenome | isolation source: Antarctica rocks | place: Antarctica: Victoria Land, Knobhead nord | collected 2015-12-19
TGGCGGGACGGCCGCTGCCGCGCGGCTACTTCGTCCCCTTGCCCTGGCCCGCGACCTTCCCGACCGCCTCCCCCGCCCCGGCGCGGCAGGTGGCGTAATGTCACTATGGCTAACCTACCCTCAAAAGGGAGGGGCGCCGGGGACCCGTGCTAGTCTGGGCCGGGGCACGATGGCGGTCCTGCGCCGACCCATAGAGGACGGCGCGGAGGGCGGGCGTGAGCGTCGCGCGCCGGCATGCGGAAGCTGAACCTACGCGCCCGTACCAGCGTCATCCGCGCGGGCCGCCGCAGCGGAGCCGGCACGGCCTGCGACGGCGGCAAGACGGTCCGCCGTCGTGGCGTTGGCGCGGGCGCCACGCTCGCCGGGGGCGTGGTCGCGGAGGCGCGTGGTGGGGGCGACGAGCCGATGGACCCGATGATCGTCGCGGCAATGAGGATGACCCCTAGCCAGGACCAACGCGTGAGGCACAACACAAACACAGGGACTACCCTTTCCCCTGGTCACCACGAGACAAAACTCCCGCTACCTGTGACCACGCCATCGTGCCGGTCGCTTGGAGCGTCAGCAATAGGAAAAAGTACTATCGAGGCGCTGTGCGTGCTGATCCGGCGCGACGGCAGTGGCCGTTAGTCAGTGAAGCGATAGCGCAGAAGGGTGCGGATGGCCTTGAGGCCGTCGGTCCAGGTCAGCTTCTTGCCTTCCTCGCGGCTGCGCGCGGCGTAGGAGATGGGCACTTCGTAGATCCTGTGGCCGGCTTTGACCAGCTTGGCCGTGATCTCCGGCTCGATCTCAAAGCCCCGGCTGCGCAACGTCAGTTGCTGGGCCACCTCGCGCCGCATCGCTTTGTAACACGTTTCCATGTCCGAGATGTAGCAGTTGTACAGGATATTGGTCGCCAGCGTCACCAACTTGTTGCCCATGACGAACCAGAACGAGTAGGCCGTGTGGCTGCTGAAGGCGCGGCTGCCGAAGACCACGTCGGCCTTACCGTCCTCAATCGGCGCGACCAGCGCGGCGTAGTCGTTGGGATCATATTCGAGGTCGGCGTCCTGGATCAACACGATGCGGCCACGGGCGTGGCCAATGGCGGTGCGCACGGCCGCGCCCTTGCCCATGTTGCGGGGGTGATGGTAGACGCGCACCCGCTCCCCATCGGCCAAGCCGTCGATCAGCGCGCCCGAGCCGTCGCGCGACCCGTCATCGACCAGGATGATCTCTTTGTCGATGTCGACCGCCCGCACCGCCTCGACGACGCGCCGCAGCGTCCGCTCCTCGTTGTACACCGGCATCAACACCGACAGCAGCGGACGCGCATCGTCCCCTGTCGATCCACCATTGGTCATCTAGGCGATTATCCTTTTCGTGTATGTGATGACTCCCACGCCTAACGGTCGTGGTCTTCTCGGGCCTCGCACCCTTGCCCACTCATCCACAGGCCAGTGGTTTGACGGATATGCGTTCTTTGCCGGTCGGAGCCTGCCAGTCACACACCTGACCCGCTCGATGCTGACGCAACACGGCGGTGGACACGGTTTGTTTACAGTCCAACGAACGCCCCTAATCATCTCTAGTCTACCACGCGCGACAAGGAAGCTACCGGCGCTACAGCCCGTGAAGCCCCTCCCCTTGGGGGCTCATCCCAGGGCTAAAGCGCCTGGGTTTCACGGGCTAACTCATCTAACACCATCGCGTATACTATAGGATAAAGAGATTGTCGCGATGGTGGCACGCGACCTGAGGCAAGATCCGTTGGAGGCCGAAGGTGATGCCCGATCACATCGACCTGCTCGTCAGGTGCGACCCGCGGTTTGGCGTCCATCACCTCGTGACGCGGATCAAGGACGTGAATAGCCGCCTCTTGCATCAGGAATACCCCGCCTTGAAAAGCTGTCTCCCATCGCTCTGGACGAACTTCTCCTACGTCGCCACGACCGATGGGGCGCCGTTGGAGCAGGTCAAGCGGTACATCGAGAATCAGAAGCGGAGCGAGCGATGAAGGCCCGCAAAACGTTCAAGTATCGCCTGTACCCGACGCCCACGCAGGCGGACAGACTGACGTGGGCGCTGGATCGTTGCCGCGAACTCTATAACGCAGGGTTGCAGGAGCGCCGCGAGGCCTATCGCATGTGCGGCGTGGCGGTCGGCTATCTCCAGCAGCAAAATCAGTTGCCGGCCATCAAAGAAGAGCGCCCCGAGTACAAGCAGATTGGGTCGCAGGTCTTGCAGGACGTACTGCGCCGCCTGGACAAGGCGTTCGCCGCATTCTTCCGGCGCGTCAGGGAAGGGCGCCCCAAGCCTGGCTACCCCAGGTTCCAGGGTCGGTATCGGTATAACTCTCTGACGTTCACGCAGGCGGGCTGGCGCCTGGACAAGCGCCTACACCTCGCGGGCGTGGGCGCGCTCAACGTCAAGGTATATCGCCCCATTGAGGGCACGATCAAGACGGTCACGCTCAAGCGTGACGTAGATCACTGGTACGTGACCTTCTCGTGCGAGGTGGACATCGAGCCCGCGCCCATCCAGGACAAGCCCGCCGTAGGCATCGACCTGGGGCTTGAGTACTATGCGACGCTGAGCGATGGGACGCACGTCGAGAACCCGCGCTACTACCGCAAGGCCCAGGACACGATCGCGCGTCGCCAACGCACGATGGAGCGACGCAAGAAGGGCGGCAAGAACCGCGCGAAGGTAGGCATTCTCGTCAGGAAGGCGCACCGGAAAGTAGCCAATCAGCGCCGCGACATGCAGCACAAGGCCACCCGCCGCATCATAGACACCTATGGGGCCGTGGCCGTCGAAGGCTTGAACGTGGCTGGTATGATCCAAAACCACCACCTCGCCAAGAGTATCAGTGACGCCGCGTGGGGTCAATTCATCGCCATCCTGACCAGCAAGGCTGCGAGTGCCGGCGTGGTCGTGGTGGCGGTGAACCCGCGCGGCACGAGCCAGGTATGTAGCGCCTGCGGGGCCATGCCGGAGAGTCCCAAGACGCTCGTGGACAGATGGCATACCTGCGCGTGTGGGTGTTCCCTGCAACGGGACGTGAACGCCGCGCGTAATATCCTCAACCGGGCCGGATTGACCCGCCAGGTAGCCTAGCGTCCTGGGAAGCCCCCAGCTGTAGCTGTGGGGTGTATCACTGCTATCAGGTCTGTTCAAAATGGCGACAACCGATGACAACTCTCCACGCCCCGGTATCCAGCGCGCGCGATCATCTTCCGTATCCTCTATCCGTAGGCGCCCATCCCGCGCGGTCGATACCATGACAGGTAACGCTGGTCATTGTAAAGGAGGCAACGGCGATGTATCGTCCATGTAGCGCGTGTCGTGGTTATGGTTTCGAAGAGCATGTCGACCACACGTTGCCGCCGCCGCCGTGCCGGCTGTGCCACCCCGAGGACGCGCGCGTCCACATGATGCTGGCCCGCGACACGCGCGGGGTCGTGGCGGCGCAACGTACGACAACGTATCACCTACTGCGCGCGGCAATGGGCGCGACCGCGCTGTAACAGCACGCCCTTTGGTGAAAGGGGCGATGCGTCGTGAGCCCCGTCACGTCGCGCGGGCGCGTACATGGAGACCGGCCAGCGTGGTGAGCGCCTCGAGCGGCGTCATGCCGTCGATGTCGAGCGCGGCCAATTCGGCGCCGAACCCTTCGGCGCCGGGGTGGTAGCTGTTGCCGTTGACTTCCTTCACCTGGCCGTTGCTGTTGGCTTCCTTTACCTGGCCGTCGCGTTCGGCGCCACGCGGCTCCAGCGGTTCGGCAAAGAACGATAGCTGTAGCGAGTCGAGCGCATCGCGCTCGGCTCGCGCCCGCTTCTCCAACTCACGCAGGATCTGGCGCGCGCGGCGCACCACCTCTTTGGGAATGCCGGCCAGTTCGGCCACATGGATGCCGTAGCTCTTATCGGCCCCACCCGGCACGACCTTGCGCAGGAAGCACACCTCGCCGCCCTCCTCCAGCACATCCATGCGATAGTTGCGCACGCGCGAGAAGGCCTCGGCCAGCGTGTTGAGCTCGTGGTAGTGCGTAGCGAAGATGGTCCGGGCGGCGCGCCGCGGCGTCTCGTGTAGATGCTCCACGATGGCCTGCGCGATCGCCACGCCGTCGTAGGTGCTGGTACCGCGCCCGATCTCGTCCAGGATCAGCAACGAGCGCGCCGTGCAGCTGTTGAGGATCGTGGCCGTTTCGACCATCTCGACCATAAAGGTGCTGTGCCCCGTGGCAATATCGTCCTGCGCGCCCACGCGCGTGAACACGCGGTCGACCATGCCGATGCGCGCCCGCGCGGCGGGGACGAACGAGCCGATCTGCGCCAGCAGCACAATCAGGGCGGTCTGACGCAGGAAACACGACTTACCCGACATATTGGGCCCAGTCAAAATCGCGATCTGCTCCGCGGCGTCGTCGAGTGTGATGCCGTTGGGCACGAACGGCGTGTCGCGCTGCGCGACCTCGACCACGGGGTGACGCCCATCAACGATCTCGATGCGCGCGCCGTCGTCGAGCTCCGGACGCGTGTAGTCGCGCTCCACGGCGACCGTGGCCAGCCCGGCATAGACATCGAGCCCCGCGATGGCCGCGCCCGTGCGCAACAGGCGCGGGGCCTGCGCGGCGATGCGCTCACGCAGCCCCGCGAGCAGCGCCGCCTCGATCGCGGAGCGGCGCTCGTCGGCGGAGAGGATCAGCCCCTCCTTCTCCTTGAGTTCCGGCGTGATGTAGCGCTCGGCGTTGACCAGCGTCTGCTTGCGCGTGTAGTCGGGCGGCACGAGCTCACGGTTGCTGTGGCTAACCTCAATGGAGTAGCCGAACACCTTGTTGTAGGTCACCTTGAGCGAGCGGATGCCCGTGCGCTCCTTCTCCGTTTTCTCCAAGCCGGCCATCCATTGCCGCGCCTCTTTGACCTGCTCCTCGATGCCGTCAAGTTCCTCCGAATAGCCGTCGCGGATGAAGAAGCCGTCGCCGATCCGCGGCTTAGGGTCGTCGACAATGGCTCGAACGATCAGATCGCACACGTCGGCATGGCCGTCGAGCGCCGCGACGAGAGAGCCCAGCGTCGGTCCCATCGCCGCGTCCTCGCCCGGCGTTTCCAGCGCGGTCACGTCGATGGACGCGGCGGCGGACGCGTCCGCCGCCAACTCGCCCACGACATCCCGCAGCGCGGCGGCGCGCTCCAGCGCCGTCTTGAGCGCGATCAGGTCGCGGGGTGTGGCCGTGCTCTGTAGCACTTTGCCGGTGAGGCGCTCCAGATCGGGTAGCTGGCCGAGGGCGACGGTGAGCTTGAGGCGCAGCGCCGTGTCGTCGACAAGCCGCGCCACGGCGTCCTGCCGCGCGCGCAGGGGGGCAAGCCGCAGCAGCGGGCTGGTGACCCAGCGGCGCAACAGGCGCGCGCCCATGGCCGTCTTAGTGCGGTCGAGCACCCACAGCAGCGAGCCCTCGGCGGCGCCGCCGCGCATGGTGCGGTCGATCTCCAGGTTGCGCCGTGTCGGCCCGTCGAGCGCCATATGGTCTTCGGGCGCGTGCACGGTGATAGGGCGCAGCTGTGGCAAGAGGGCGCGCTGCGTCTGCTCCAGGTAGGCCAGCAGGGCGCCAACCGCGCCGATCGCCAGCGGGAGACGCGCGTAGGGCTGCCCGTCGAGCGCGCGCAGATCGTAGTGTTTCATGATGAGGCGCGAAGCCGCCTGATAGGTGAAATGGCGCGGCTCATAGGGCGTGACAAAGGCGTCGGGGATCATGACCGGCGCGACCGGCTTATCCCTGGTTTCAGCGCCCATCTCATCCATGTCCTCCGGCGCGTGTTCCGCGCGCGGGGGGCGCTCGACATCGGTGGAGGGCCACAGGATCTCGGTGGGAGCCACGCGCGAGAGTTCGCGCTCGACCAGCGTCGCGACCGGTTTACCGTGCAGCGCCACCGTGCTGATCTCGCCCGTCGTGCTATCGACGTAGGCGACGCCGGCGTCGTCGCCCTTGATAAGCGCCGCGGCAAGATAGCGGTTGCGGCGCGGGTCAAGCAGCCCGCCTTCCACGGCGGTGCCCGGCGTGACCACGCGCACGACCTCACGCTCGACGAGCCCCTTGCCCTTGGTGTCGCGTGGGTCGCCGAGTTGTTCGCAGACCGCCACCTTGTAGCCGCGCGAGACGAGCCGCGCGATGTGCGTTTCAGCGGCGTGGTAGGGCACGCCGCACATAGGCGCGCGCTCGCCCTTGGTAAACTCGCGCGAGGTCAGGTGCAATTCGAGCTCGCGCGATCCCACCAAGGCGTCCTCGTCAAACATCTCGTAGAAGTCGCCGAGGCGGAAGAACAGGATCGCGTTAGGGAACTGCGCCTTGAGGGTCAGGTATTGGCGGCGGACAGGGGTGCTCATGCCTCTATTTTACGGCATCCCCGCGTTCCCTCCTCACTCCCCGCCTTTTCCTCGCCCCCCGCTCATCGTTACCTGCCCTCTTCTCTCCTCGCCCCCCCGCCCATGGCTGACTGGCCCCTCGGCTGCGGCCGACGGTCCAGCGCGCCTCCGGGGGAGCCTGGGGAGAGGCCTCCCCCCAGACCCCCGCCATACGCTCATCGCGGACGTCACGGGACCTGGTGATGGGAGACGGCCCGGCTTCCCCGGCAGCTCCTCTATGCGCCGCATCTGTCTATCACACCGGCGGTGTCCAATAACGCCTGACTCGATCGCAACGCCTGACTCGATCGCCAGTACCCTCCCCACCATCCGCCATACGGTCTTTTTGGCGGGGGTCTGGGGGGAGGCATCTCCCCAGGCTCCCCCGGAGGGAGCGGGGGGGGCCTTTCATGGGTAGGTGTGCACGGGTAAGGGCTGGCTGGTAGGATGGGGGTGGTGGTGCGAGGGGGGCACAGCGGGCGGCGGGAGCAAAGGATCGGGCGCGAGACGGCAGGGCAGAGGAAGCAGGCGGTGGGTCACGGAGGCGGCCAGGATGGCAAGGAGGCCGAGCCGGAAGAGGCGCGTCCGGCGGGGCGGTGGGCACGCGCTGCGGCGCGGGGAGAGATCGCGGATGACGGGCACATCCAGGTCCTGTTCACGTGCGTCGCCGGTGCTGATGACCCACAAGGTGGCGACGGCGAGCGCGAGCCAGAGCCGATCAGCGCGGGCGGGATCGGTCATACGGGTGTGTTGCCACGGCCACCCGCCGCGCTTGATCACTTTGAATCCGCATTCGATCCAGGCGCGGACACCATACCACGAAGCCGTACAGTCCGTGGGGGAGAGGTCGGTCAGGATGAACCAGGGGTCCTCATAGCCGGGCTCCCAACAGGCGACGAGCGTGCAGTCGAGGCGACATTTAGCCGAGACAAAGGCGGTCCCACGGCCACGCCAGGTGGCGCCGGTCTGGGGCACGAGGTCGCGCAGCCAGACCCACTCCGCGCGTCCGTGGGGACGGCATGTGGCGGCGGTGTTGATGCGCAGGAAAGGGTGCCAGCCCACGCGGACGATACGGCGGAACAACCAGCGCGCGTACAGGCCGCGATCCGCCCGCACGATGACGGTCCGCTCAGGCGGGATGGCGGGCCGCAGCAGGCGGATGAGGCGCAGCCACGCGCGGCGCCAGGCCCGCTTTTCCTGGGCGGGGAGCACTTTCCAGGCCACGGGGATAGCACAGCCCCGCTAGACCACGCTGATGGTTAGGACGACGAAGCGGTCACCCAGGCTCGTGGCGTCTAGGGCCAGCGTGACTTGAGCGCCCTGCCAGAGCCGCAGGACCCAGGCCAGGAGCGGGGCAAAGCACACGGTCACGTCGACGGCCTGGCGATTGAGCCCGCGTTTGTCGGACGCGTCGTCGCACCACTCGCGCAGGCGTTGGCGCAGTGCGTGATAGCCCTCGCCCGCGCACAGGCCGAGGAAGACCGCGCTGGTATGACACGCGCACGACGGCGTGAGCACCATCCCGTAGCTCCATAAGGCCAACACGCGGGCCTGCGCCGGACTCAACGGCGCTATTTCCTTGGCGACGGTCGCCGTCCACTGCGATAATCCCTCTGGATGGGCCATGCGCGTCCTCCTCTGTGTATCGTGGTTCGTACACCCCTGATACGACAAAAGAGCGCGCTGGCTCATCCTTTTTCTTGTTTCCCCCCATACCTACCCATGAAAGCCGGTCGCGGTGGGGGCGAGGCGAAGGCAGGGGGAGCGAGAAGGCAGGGGGGCGAGGCGAGGACGAGGGAGCGTGCGGGATGTTATCCTAGATGTGGCAACGCCAGCCCCTGCCGACCTGGCTGGCAGTCCGCGAGAAAAAGGGGTAAGGAAGCGCGCGTGGTCGTCCTACAAGGTCTCATCTTCGTGCTCGGCGCCGCGCTCATCGTGGGGACCTTTCTCTCCGCCATCCGCACCTTCGTCGTCCCGCGCGGCGTGTCCGATCGGCTGACGGGGGTCGTCTTCGTGGTCATGAGGGGCATCTTCGATCTGGCGTTGTCCCCCATGCGTTCTGACGCCCAGCGCGAACGAGCCATGGCGTTTTACGCTCCATTGAGCTTGCTCGCGCTGCCCGTCGTCTGGCTCACCGCCCTCCTGATTGGGTACACGGCGCTGTTTTGGGCGATGGGCGCTTCGGCGTGGTCCGTCGCCTTCACGGACAGCCGGTCGTCCCTGCTGACGCTCGGCTTTACCGCGCCAGACGCGCCGGCAGCGCTCGCCTCATTCTCGGAGATCGTGTCATTCTCGGAGACCGTGCTCAGCTTGATTCTGGCCGCGCTGCTGGTCGCCTACCTGCCGACGATGTACGCGGCGTTCTCCCAGCGCGAGGTCGCGGTGACAGGGCTAGAGACACTCGCCGGCTCCCCCCCGTCGCCCTTTAGGATGCTGAAGCGCTACCACCGTATCTCCGGGCTCGACCACATCGACGAGGTGTGGGCGACGTGGCTGGACTGGTTCAACGTAGTGCAAGAGAGCCACACCTCGCTACAGCCGCTCGTCTTCTACCGCTCGCCGCGGCCCGACCGCTCCTGGGTCACGGCGGCGGGGGCCGTCCTCGACACGGCCGCCCTGACCGCCTCGACGCTGGACCGGCCGCGCGACCCTCAGGCCGAATTATGCATCCGGGCCGGATACCTGTGCCTACAGCGTATCGCCGATACGTTCCGCATCCCCTACGACCCCAATCCGCGCCCCGACGCCCCCATCAGCGTCGCGCGGACGGAGTTCGACGCGCTCTACGATGCGTTGGCGACGGAGGGCGTACCTCTTAAGCCGGACCGCGATCAGGCCTGGCGCGACTTCGCGGGCTGGCGCGTCAACTACGACGCCGCGCTCATCGCACTGGCCGTGCTGACGATGGCGCCGGACGCCCAGTGGTCTTCCGACCGCGCGCCGCGCCGGGCGCCGGCGTTCACGCGCCCCGACAAGCGTGCGCGCGCGGTCGCGGCGGACATCACAGCGGGCGTTATAGCCGGTCGATGAAACGCCATCGCCCTGCGATGCCGTATAATGACTATGATTCGTGACCATGATGGATAAATAGGAGGAGCGATGGCGTCGACAATCGCAGCGGGAGAGTTCAAAGCGAAATGCCTGCACTTGTTGGATGTGGTCGCGCGGCGGCAGGAGGAACTGATCATCACCAAGCGTGGCCGTCCCGTCGCCAAGCTCGTCCCCCTGCGGCCGGATGAACCGCTCTTCGGGGCCATGGCTGGGTCCGTGGCGCGGCAGGGTGAGCTCGTTTCGCCGATCGACGACCACTGGGAGGCGGACGCGTGAGCGGCGTCCTGCTCGATACGCACACGCTTATCTGGCTACTGGACGGGGATCGCGCGCTCTCACCGGCGGCCGTGACGGTGATCGAGCGGGCCGCGCGCGAGGCCACGGTCTTCGTGGCGGCCATTACACCATGGGAGATCGCGATGCTTGTCGCCAAGGGGCGCTTGACGTTGACGCGCGATGTGCAAGAATGGGTCGATGACGCGTTGCGCCAGCCCGGTGTCGCGCTGGCGCCGCTCGACCCCGCGATCGCCATCGCCAGCACACGCTTACCGGGGACGATCCACGGTGACCCCGCGGATCGGCTGATCGTCGCGACCGCGCGGCATGTAGACGCGCTCTTGGTCACGGCGGATGAGCGGTTGTTGGCGTACGGCGCCGCCGGACATGTCGCCGTCTTGGATGCGACGACGCGCGATGAGGGCAAAGGCGGGGAAAAGGCCCATTGATTGCCAATAGCTTGAAAGGACTCAAATGAACCAACAAGGCCGCTATCTAACGACGGCGCCGCTAGTGACGCTCACCGCGTCGGGCCAGCGCGCCAACGTACAACTGATCGGTGTGCCCTTCGACGGCACCTCGACCTACCGCACGGGGTCGCGCTTCGGCCCCGATGCCGTCCGCGCCGCGTTCTGGAACATTGAGGTGTACTCCCACGTCCTGGATGTCGATCTAGAGGAGCTGTCGATCGACGACCGTGGCAACGTGCGCCATACGGCCAGGGTCGACGAGATGCTGACCATGGCCGAGGCGACGACGCGCGAGAGCGTTGACACGGGCTACACGCCGGCGATCCTGGGGGGTGAGCACTCCATCACCTTCGGGACGTTCAGCGCCATGCCCGAACGGACCGCCCTGCTCGTCTTCGACGCGCACTTCGACCTGCGCGACGAGTATGACGACCTGTCGATGATGCACGCCACCTACCTGCGCCGCCTGATCGAACGCCGGCCGGGGCTGCGCGTCATCCACGTCGGCGCACGGGCGGCGACCAAAGAGGAGTGGCGCTTCGCCGCCGCGTCCGGCGTCACCGTCATCACCGCCGATCAGGTACACGAAGAGAACGGCGCGCTGGAGCGTTTCAAGGCCGCGCTGGACGGTGTCGAGGGCATCTACGTGTCGATTGACTTAGACGGCCTCGACCCCGCCTACGCGCCCGGCGTGTCCAACCCCGAGGCGGCCGGCATCTCCTCGCGGCAACTGCTGCAGTGCCTCTACCAACTGCGCGACACGCCGATTCGCGGGTTCGACATCGTGGAACTCTGCCCGCAGTACGACCCCAGCGGCGTCACGGCCGTGGCCGCCGCCAAGTTCCTGGCCGAGCTGTGCGGGCTGGTCCACCTGCAACACACGTAGGGCCATTTAGTTTTCCCCCTCACCCCCGGCCCCTCTCCCTCAAGGGGCGAGGGGAGACGGGCGTGACCCGACAGGCGGCTCCCCTCTCCCGCGTCAGGGAGAGCCGGTTGGGCTGTCGGAGCGCAGCGGAGAGAGACCAATCCGCATGGGGTGAGGGCCGCGCCATCGCCGCGAGAACTAAAGGAGTGTTAATGTCCAGTGATTCTGTCACCCATAAGTGTCCAGTGAAAATGTCACCGGGGCCGACGCGCCCGTAGCGCTCTCATCCGGTCACGCGCCTGTTCGCGCGTGCGCTCCTCGCGACAAAAGTC
>JAABUV010007544.1_pt1 | contig 11378 bp, 13 predicted proteins | sample 5559971 | NCBI WGS metagenome assembly JAABUV01 (sample SAMN10711881, study PRJNA513362) | rock metagenome | isolation source: Antarctica rocks | place: Antarctica: Victoria Land, Knobhead nord | collected 2015-12-19
CGTCGCTGAGCTGGTCCTTCGCATCCCGGTGGAGGTTGCGGGCGACCGCCAGGATCTCCGGCAGGGCGTCGGCAGCGGACCCACCATTCCGGAGCACCTGCACCTTGTGGGCGCGTATGCGCGTCTCTGCTTCCTCGCCGGTCGCGACCCGCTGCTCGGCGGCTTCCACGTCGGCTTGTGCTCGCTCCAGAAGATCCTCGGCAGCCCGCACCGCCTGATATGCAACGCCCCACTCCGCATGGCGCTGGCGCAGCACGTCGCGCGCGGTAAGGGGCTCGGGGGCGAGCGCGAGCTGGGGGCGGCTTCGGGCCATTGTCGGTTCCTCGGTCAGGCGTTGAGGCTCGGCGCGCATCAGAAGCCGCCCGTGTTGGCCACGGACGGCGGGATGAAACCGCTGCCGTCCGCGGTCAGGCACATCAGGTCGCAGTACCACTCCTGCCCGCGGGTATCGCCGGAGTAGTCGACCCAGATCACTTTGTAGGTGCCGTCGCCGCTGGCGTTGGCGCCTCCTTGGTCGTCGATGCCGGGCAGCAGCTCGCCGTGGGTGTTCCCGCTGGTGCTGTTCTGCGCATACCGAGCCCGCTGGATGCTGGCGTTGTTGATCCGCACCAGTCCTCCTTTGCGCAGTTGCGGGTTGAGCAGGCAGCGCACCGCAATGCCGTCCTCCGTCTGCTGGGGCAGCCCCACCATGCCGGTCGCCGCCGTCAGTACCACCGCCTCGCCGGGCAGGGTGGCATCGTGCGGCGTCATGTCCATCCGCCCATCGTCGAAGCCCCAGGTGCAGGCGTTGTCGCGGGCCAGCACGCGCATGTGATCGCGTGCCATGCCGTAGAACACCTGCCCTCGCGGCAGGATCGCGGCGTCGGCGAGGCTGGGCGCGTTGCCCTTGGTGAACCCGTAAGTGCCGAAGCTCTCCAGGATCTTGTCGCGCACCTCGTCTGCGCCGGCTCCGGCAGCGAGCGTGTGGTTCACCGTCGCCTGGTTATAGGCGTCATCGCCATCGGCTGCGAACACGTCGAGGTAGGTGTCGGTCTGGCTCTCGCGCCCGACGCGCACCTGGGTGATCTTGCCGCGGAAGATGACGCCGAGCGGCACCTTGGACGGATCCTGCGCGGTGCCGAGGTAGCCGGCCGACAAGAGCACACTGCCGCCTTCCTTTGGCGCGGTGGCGATCGTCTGCCTCGACAGGTTGTAGATCCGGGCGAACAGGGACTTCGGCGTCTGGGTGTCAAAGTGCTGCACCCGGAAGGACACGCGTAGCGCCGACAGGTCAATGCCCTTGCCGGACGGGTCGCCCAGGACGAGCTTGAGCGCGCGGTTGTACTGCTCGGTCATTAGGGCTGCTGCCCTGCCCAGAACGCCCGGTGGGCCGCGTTCTGGGCGCGGAGCTGGGCGTGTGCAGCCTCACGGCCCTCGCGGGTGAACAGCCCCGCCGCGGCACGGCCGGGATGGGCAGCCTGCCCCGCCGCAATCGGCGCCGGCGAGGGCTTCGCGCCCTGTGCTGCGGCCACGGCGGGGACCGTCAGGATGGTCCGCGGCACGGCGTCTCGCGCTGCCTGTCGGCGGATGATCGCGGCGCAAGCGTCGCTCGCCTCAACAGGCTGGCCCTTGTAGACGACGGTTTGCATGGTGCTACCCCTGGCCAAATCGTTGCGCAAAGCGGCTCGAAGCGGCACCGCCCCAAAGCGAGAACTGCGGCGCGGCACCTTCGCCCAACTTCGCCCACAGCGCGGCCCCACTCAGATGCCCTACCGCCAGAACAAGAACACCGGCCGCCGCATTGGCGACGTCATCATGCGCCCCGGGTGAATGGTCGATTGAGTCCCGGCCGCCACGGGCCGTGCGCCGCTCCAGGCCGCAAAGCTGCGTAGTCAGGCGGGGCAGGTCCAGCAGCTCGACCTTGCCGCTGTTCAGGAGCGGCAGGACTTCCCGGTAGATGTCGGACTTGGCCCGATCGGACAGGTTGTAGGTGACGCCGAGTTTCCGGAACTGCTCGCGGGGCCACTCGCCGGCGTAGCGGTCGCCGGTCACTTCGGTGCAGCGATACTGCCGCAGCAACTCGCAGAATTCGGCGACGGTCGCCTCGGGGCTGAACGGCGGCTTTATCTCGCGGATCGCGTCCAGCACGCCGCGCTCGCCGTCCTTGTGGGCAATGGCCAGCGTCATGCTGTCCGCACTGCCACCGGAGGGGTCGACGAACGCGATGTAGCTGGTGCCGGCCATGGGCAGCAGCTCGCGCCGGTCGAGGGGCGTCACCCCGTCTACCACTTCGCGCGATACGAAGGCCGCAATGTCGTTGCGGAACTCGGCGCCATACTCAGCCGAGGCGGCGATGGCGTCCTTCTCATACGCGGCATCAATGACCCGCTGCGGGATGCGTGGGTTCATCTCCGCCGTGGTGCCGCGCCAGACCAGCACGTCGGCACCATCCCGGCCGTAGTGGTCGCGGAAGGCCTGATACAGCGCCCCGCGCTTGGCATAGGGCGAGCTGGCCAGCAGCAGCATGGCGCCCGGGATCGTCGCCAGGCCCGGCCGGATGGCGGCCAGGATTTCCTCGTCCGGGTTCGCGCTGGTCTCGTCCGATCGCCAGAACGCCACCTCGTCAGCCAGCACGGCGAGGAAGGTGTAGCCGCGCGTCACCCGGAAGCTAGCGGTCGCGATCTCCACCGTGACCCGGTTGCGCAGCGTGATGCTGTCGGCGGTGCTGTCCTCCACTAGGTCGGCCAGCATCGGCGTCTCTGTCAGCAGCCCCATGGCGAAGCGGAAGATGCTGCGGGCCTGCTTCCTGTCCGCGGCGATGACGGCGATCGTCGCCCGCTCGCCGGGGGCCAGGTGCGGGGTCACGTCCTGCATGGTGGCCAGGAACACGGCGATCAGGGCGAGGACGCGAGACTTGCCGCCACGCCGGCCACAGATCAGGGCCGCCTCGGCGAACGCCTGCGTGGGCGGCTCCATGCGGCCAGTGTGGTGCCGGTAGAGGGCGAGGGTGTCGGCATCCATCGGCAGGCCGAACAGGGCCGCCAGGAAGGCCCGCCACGCCTGCCAAGTGTCGCCCTTGAAGTGCGGGTCGAACAGGTCCGGGTCGTCCAGGGCCGCGAGGATGTTCACAGACCGGCGTGCTGGGCGAGGGGGGACGTGCCGACGGCGCCAGACATCGCCTAGGCGGCCTTGCTGGCGATGTGGTCGCGCAGAGCGGTGCCTGGCGCTTGCGGCGAGGCGGTCCGGTCTAGGCCCAGCTCGCGCATGATAAGGCGCAGGCTGTTGCACCAGGCCAAGTATGTCCTGGCGTCGTGCGGCGTCATGCCACCGTCGCGGTGTGCCTTCGCGTCCATCAGGTCCACTCGCAGCACCAGATTGATCGCCCGTTCGATCAAGACACGCTGCGTCGCACTCAGGGTGCCGCCAAGGTGCGCCGTGAACTCGGCGCGCAGCTTGGCCAGGTGCCGGCCCTGCCGCGTGCGACCGTCGACGGGCACGACACGGGAGTAGGGGCCAAGTGGCCGCGTCATGGTGTCTGTGCCCCTCTGTCCAGTCGGCATCTCGGATCATACTTGCGCATTTGTCCCGTGTATTTTAGCGGCCGGCGACAAGTCAAGCAAATAGCACAGGACAGGTAAGTATCTGTCTCTTATATATACATAGATACTTGTTTATGCTGTCAGGCGGGGCAGAGACAGGCAGGAAAGGGGAGGGGAGACCATAAGGGCAGACGCCCGGCCAGGCTGCCTGCGCGCGTGCTGTGGCGGGGTGCGATGCCGGCGGCTACCCGAGCTGATCGCCGGCAATGAGCGCGCTATGCTGGCGTGGGATATTGCGAGCCGCGGTGCGCATGGCGGGGCGCACAACCCTAATCGCGATGCCGAGACCGGGCGGTTAGTGGTCAAGCCGCCAAACCTCAACGTGTCTAATATACACTTTGAGGCAGACAGGCCTGCTGGGACGACGGCTCAGGCCGGTCTACGCCGCCTGGAGAAGGCCGCCTCTGCCGGCGACGGCAACGCCGCCACGCTGCTGCGTCGGGTCATAGACCCCGCCGACGACATGAGCGTGCACGGCGAAAGTGGGGCATCTTGCCCCACTTTGGGCGGCCGATCGGCTAGACCGTCTCGGCGGCCTGCAACAGCGTGCGGACGCTCGCCGCAGTCCAATCCGCACCACGGCGGGTGTGTACCCCCCGCTCAACCAACGCCGCGGCTATCTGGCGCAGGCTACGGCCCTCAGCGCGCATGGCAGCGGCGATCGGCCCCACCTCGCCAGCGAACGTCGCTGCACGAGCCTGGCGGGTTTTGAGCCCCTTGGCACCGTCCGGGACAGGCCCGCCCCGATAGCCCCCTAGAACCTGCCCACGTGCCTTTGCAGCCGCTAGGGCGCCCTTCGTGCGGGCCGAGATCACCTTGCGCTCCCGCTCGGCTATGGCGGCATGAAGGTGCAGCATGAAGGGGTCAACGTCGGCGCCTAGCTCCGTCACGATGAACGGCACGCCCTTGGACATCAGGGTGGCCACGAAGGCGACATCGCGGGACAGGCGATCGAGCTTGGCCACGATCACCGGGCAGGACAGCAGCCTGGCGGTGTCCAGGGCCTCGCGTAGCTTCGCCCGGCGGTCCAGTGCGTCGGCGCCCTTGCCTGTCTCCACCTCAACCATCTCGCCGGCCAGCGTGTAGCCCTCGGCCGCGCAGAACCGGGCCACGGCCTCGCGCTGCGCCTCTAAGCCCAGCCCGGAGCGACCCTGTGCGGCAGTGGACACCCGGAGGTAGGCGACGCCGCGTTTGCTGGCCATGAGTCCGTATCCGATCCCGCTACGTTGGTTGTGGGAAATTACACAGGTTCGGCACGGAGGGCAAGAGCGGAGAAAGGCCTGCGGCTCGGGCAGTTTGATAAGCAGGTGGGCCGGGGCAGGCGGTGGAAGCATTCGGCGCGGGAAGGCGGCGATGTTCCAGGCGGGCGTTTCTGGCCCCCTCAGACGCGCGAGGTAGGGCAGGTAGGGCACATCAGGGCGCTAAACCCATATGTAGCCTACAGGCGCACGCGCGGGTGTAGCCCTCATACAGTTTTCCTGCCCAAACCTGCCCTACCTGCCCTACCTGCCTAGTCAGACTGGGAGCGGGGTGGAGAGACGATCAGCTTGACGCCGATCCCTTTGAAGCCTCGTTTCCCGTTCTGCCCAGGTGTGTTCTTCACGGACTCGCACCCCAGCCTCGCGAGCGTCTGAGAGAACCACTTGGTCGTTCCCGGCTTCTCCCCATTCGCCAGCGCGTAGTCGCTCCAGCTCTTGAACAGAACCGCCAGAGTGTCCGACTGACGAGGGCCAAGCTCGCAAAGCTCCTCGACCCACTGGTGCACGGTGTCCTGCTCGCTGAAGTAGTCCGCAGTCGCCGACAACACGACGTCAGGGCGCACCAGGCCGTTCATCTGCCAGTCCAGGCACCCCTCCACCATCCATCTCAGGATGCCTGGGCCTTCCTCGCGCAGCTTGCTTTCGAGCTGCTTGTCCTGATGCGGCGGCTTGTAGAGGAAAGGCGCCAGGTTGATCCGGCGCCGCGCTGCCTCATCCACATTGCGCAGGACGGGCTTGTGGTTGCCGATGATCGTCAGCTTGAACTCCGGCCGGAACTCAAAAAAATCTGCGCGCATGAACCGTGCGGTGATCGTGTCGCCGCCGGTCAGGGCCTTGATTCGTGCCTCTGCCCATGCTCGCCCTTCCTCGGTCTCGCTGGCCGTCACCAGCCGGGCGCCGCGGAGCATCGCCAAGTCGGTGGGGTGCCTGTCCGACTGCGAGGCCGTGAAAGTGTCCATCGCGGCGTTGCGCGCGTAGTCGCCCATGGTCCAGGCCAGGACGTTCAGAAACACGCCTTTTCCGTTGCCGCCATCGCCGTGCGCGAACAGCAGGGCGTGCTCCCTGGTGTCGCCTGTGAGGCAGTAGCCGCACCACTGCCGTAGGAACCGGATGAGAGCGTGGTCCCCGTTCGTGACCTGCTCCAGAAAGGCCAGCCACCGAGGGCAGCTCGGGCTCCTGGCAGGTGTGATGGACGTCAGCTTGGTAATATGATCCTCGGGGATCGCTTGGCGTATCTCGCCCGTCCGAAGGTCCAACGTTCCGCCCGGCGTGCCCATCAGGAACGGATCGGCATCCCAGATCGTCGACGTGACCGCAAACGCCTCGTCGGACTGCGCGAACCGCTCGACGGCAGCAGCAGTAGCGGCGCGGGCGAGCCGGGACAGGTCGCCGTCCTCAACACCCGCTTCCTTCGCGAGCTGGCGGCAGGCGCGGCGGCACCAGGAGAACGCCAGCTTCACCTGATCCTGCCGCCAAGCCTTGCCGGTCCACTGAAACCATGCGCCCCGGGTATGATCGTAACGAAGCCGGTCCTGATGAGCTTCTGTGAAGGCGAGGGCGATCCCATCTTCTGTGAGGTCGTGGCCGCCCAGCCCGGTGACGTTCCCGCGCTGGTTCCGCTCGACCTTTGCTCTTGCCAATGGTGGCGCGGTGTTCGGGTCCAGAGCCGTGCGAGCAAGCGCGGTAAGTTTGTCTGCGGTGCCTCCGGACGTGATCCAGTCGGCGACGTCGCCCTTGTCTGGTAGCCCGGGCAGGGTCAGGACACGGATGCTGGCAGCCTTCTCCCGCAAGCTGGCTGCCACCATTGCAGCGTGCGATCGGCCAGGCTCATCGTTGTCGGGTAGGATTACCGCGTCGGCGCCCGCCAGGAAGGTCGAGTGTTCTGGCCGCCACTTGTTGGCGCCGGCCGGCGAGCACGTCGCGATCAAGCCCAGCTCTGCCAGCCTATCCGCCGCCTTCTCTCCCTCGACGACGTAGATCGTGCGCCGCGCCTGGATGCCCTCCGCAACCTCGGGTAGTCGGTAGATGAGGCGCTGCACGCCGGCCATCTTCCACAGCCAGCCGCCGTTGCCATCGGGGCGCCGCTGCCTGAAGGTCTTCGGTTCGTAGCGGACCACCTGAAACATCAAGTCGCCGGCAATGGTGGTGTAGTCATAGGCGGCCACCTGCCGCTTGCCCGATCCCGACTCCTTCGCCTTGGGCAGGTGTCCGCGCTCGCGGAGCCATTCCACGGCACCCTCCTTGTCGAGGCTGCGCTGCTCCCGCACCAGGTCGAGCACCCCGCCACCCTTGTTGGCCTCGTGGTCGTGCCAAGTGCCCTTTCCTAGGTCGACCGCCATGCTACCGCGGTTGCCGAACCGTAGCTGGCGCTTTGTCTTGTTCTCCTCGGTTGGGTCTCCCAGCAGCTCGCGAGCTACCGGTCCCATGGCACGAACCAGTTCTGACGATCCGGTCGACGCGCTCATGCGTGGCCAGCCGCAGTTGGCTGGCTGTTAAGCCAAGCCAGCATCGCCTGCCGCTCGCTTTGCGATGCCTTGGTCCAAGCTGTTTGCATCACTCGCAGAGGATCGGGAGCCTTCCTCCACCCCATCTCGACGCATGCGCGATGGACCGACATCTTGCTGGTCTCATCCACGACTTGCGCGAGGAGATGCGAGGCGGCCTGGTCGCCAGCCTCGGCTGCTTTGCGCAGGCGACGAATGCCGGCTTGAGCTGTGTTGCCCATTGGATATTCAGGTTGGTCATCCTTAACATTGTTAAGCTTGACCTCTCCTTCTCCGGCAACCTTGGGAGTGTGCTGATTGCGTCCTGTCAGGTTGTGCGCTCCACCAGGAGCGACCTGCATCTCCTTATCGAAAGCTACCAACGCAGCCTCGGCGCGCTCGGTAGCGGTCAGAAGCTGCCGCACTCGGTCAAGAGATGACCCAAGCCCTTGGGGCGGCTTTGAGGTAATCCACTGCACCATGGTGGTATTGCGATAGATGTTCCCCATGGGCGTCTCGAACTCGACCCATGCCTTGAGGCGGATTGCGCGCAGCAGAGCACCAGGAAGGGTCTCGACGCCGTGCACTCCGCTGCGCAAGACTTCTGACACCGTGCGGACTGCGGAGGTGCGACTGTTGAGGCTGGCCTCCTCCGGCGTGGGCAACTGCAGAACTGCCCCTCCGGGCAGGGCTCGCTTCCAAGCCAGCATCGCGCGCTCGTTGCCCGCGATCAGCCTCTCGATGATCTCCGGCGTCGTGCCGAGCCCCACAGGGTAGGGCTTGCGGATGAACTCGCGCAGGTCCATCGGTGGCACAGTGTTGTGCGTCAGCCGGCGCGAGTGCTTCCAAACTTCGTTCTCGATCGCCTCAACCAAAAATGTCGGGAACAGCTCGCCGTGCTTCGTGCTGTCGAGCGTCTGGTGGAGACTGTCCACCACCTTCTGCCGGATCTCTGCGAACTGTTCCTCGGGATCGCGCGTGCGATCCGTGGCGGCAAATGAGCCCTGGACCACGGTCATGCGCGCCCCCGTGCCCGGAGACTGTCGGCAATCTCATGCAAGATCGTCTTCTGCTTTCGCGACGGCGCTGTGAAGGTGGCCAAGCCGCTGATGAAGTTCTGCTCCCACGCACGTAGGAACCGAACGTGACCCCGTGCCAGCGTAAGGTCAGCACGCCAGTTGGCCGGTGCAGGAGTAGCTTCGCCAAGTTGGCGAACCTTCTCGGGAATCATCTCATCCCAGGTGACGCCAGCCGATCGCAGCAACCGTGTCGCCAGCAATCCAGCGGCGGCCCGTTCGCCATCCTGGTCCGAAGCCAGCAAGCCCAGCACGCCGACCAGCCGGCGCCGCTCGGCCGGGGTCATGGCGCCGCACTCCGCAGCTCGGCTGCCATGCGGGCCAGTCTCTCCGCGATGGCGATGTGCCCCAAGACCAGCTCAGCGTCGGCCTGCCGCTCAAGGAGGGCGGCGCGGGTTATGGATGCGCCTGCTTTGGGCAGCGCAAAAAATTGAGCTTGAAGGCTACGGCTCGCAAGACGCTGAGACGCAACCGTGGTATCGGGGTTCCTGTGCATAACTATGGGCCGTGTCCCCGCCGGGCGGTTGGGGATGCGGCCCTTTCCCTGTCAGGCGGCCACGCTCACGTCGTCGGGGATCGAAATCCCGAAGGCCTGCGCCACTTTTACGATGTCCGCTTCGGCCACGTACCAGCGTCCCTGCTTGAAGGTCGACGGGACGACGCCGCGCAGCACCAGGTTGCGTATTTGCTGATAACTCGGCCCAGGCTGGCCGGTCATTTCTGCGATCTTGTGGCCGACGTGGGCGACGGAAATCTCAGACATCGGGATCACTCCAACGAGTTGTGGAAAATGACCGGTCTGACCGTCGAGGCGCCATTGAGGGGTGCCGCGATCAAAGCTACGATGGCGCTGCCAAGCTGCCATCTAGCTCCGGTTTCGGTCGGACTGGTCATGCGAAAGCCGCCGCACTCGGCCCCTGGCAGGGCTGGGCTGCGGCGGTGTCGTTTTCCGGCTTTGGCGTAGTGTCGACATTGCCGACCGGCAGTTGCGTGCGGTTGGGGGTATCGTGAAGCATCCGCCCCGCAAGTAAGATCAAAGACGGATGTATAATGGTCGACCTATACAACGTGCGTCCGCTGTATTGCCCAGATGACTGAGAATAAACGTCAATACGCTCGACGGCTCCTTTGTCGTCAAGCCATATCATCTTGATCTCTGACGGATAGAAACGCATCTCTATTGAGTAAGGCAAGGACCAATCCGTGGTGTCTGCCAGAGTCACGAGACCGCCATCGACATCAAGCGCCAGCGCGGCCCCTTCGATCATCCCGTCCAAAACCTGCCCGTAGTCAGATCCGTCTGTGAGCGGCTTCTGCGCAAGAATGTCTGGGAAGCTGCGCGAGTAAGTGCAGGACCGGAGTGCCCGGACCGCATCGGGCGCCTCGCTGGCTTGGTATGCTGCCAAACCCAAGATCGAGTTGGCATGTTCGGTGGCAGTGACCTGGGACGACTTGTGGGCACCGCCGCGCCCCGGCCGCGTGTAGAGGCCGGCGTCCCGGAGCGAGCGAAAATAGTTCGTCGTCGTCACCACGGAGAGTGCCGTGGATTCTGCAAGCGCCGTCTGCCAAGCGGATGATGTTGCCATGCCGACTCGAAGCCTAGCCGACGATATATGTATAGGCAAATGAATTGCGCGCCGCCCACATCAGCGCATCATGCTCCAAGCCTGGACAGATACGCCTCTAGGGCTGCCTCGATTACAGCCTGATGCGTCGTGCGCTGCCCCGTGCGGTCCTCCTGATCGGCCACGAACCGGCGCAGGCGCCGATACCCTTCTGCTGTCATGCGATAGCTCAGTGTGTGCGCGTAGCTCTTGCTCCCCCCGCCCTGGTCTGGCGCAGCGGGCGCCTCGCCCTTGGGGACGACAAGGGAATCGAGGTCGGGACGCTTGGCCATGTTTATTCCTTTAGGAGTGCCTGGACGTAGGCATAGAGTGCGGCGGCTTCCTGCCCCGCTTTGCCCGGTAGTTCCACGGCGGCCTGTCCATCAATGGCGGCTGCGGGGTAGTCGGCCCGGAATGTCATCAGCACCGGCGCCACTCTGCCGAGGCCCGCTAGCTGGCGCGTGGCACTGGTCAAAAGCCGGGTGCGGGGCGGCACCTGTGACAGTACGAATGCCCAGCGCGGATGCTTAGCCAGGCTCCGGGCGATCGGTGCCGCCGCCAGCAAGTCATCGGGCGTCGGACGAACCGGGACAAGCACGGCATCAGCCTGCGCGAGCAATCGTTCAATGAAGGCGGGGGCGCCAGGTGGTGTGTCAATCACCAGTAACTCGACGCCAGCGCCGGCCAGAGCCTTATCTGTCAGGGTGTGGTTGAGCTTTACCAGGACGGGCGCCGTCGCCTTCCGCCGCTTGTACCAGCCGGTTGTTGTGCCTTGCGGGTCGAGATCGGCAAGCGCCGCCACCCCACCCTGCAAGGTGGCGGCGACGGCCATTTCCCGGGCCAGCGTCGACTTGGCCGAACCGCCTTTAGGGGTGTGCAGGACAAGGGTTTTCATGCTGCTAGGCTAACGGCAGAAAGCCTACAATGCAAGCGTGCAAGGAATGATGCGTTGATGCGTTGACGCAAGCGCATTTCGGGTGTTTACTACAGGGCAGCCGGGCAGGGTGTGCAACCACCCGACCCGGCCTAACCCAAGGCAAAGGTCACTCCAAATGCCCCAGGCTACCCACACTCTTACCACGCCCAGCCTCGCCACGCCCTCACGCCGCCACTTGGTCGGCGGCTCTATCCTCGCCGCCCTGTCCGGCGCGGCGTTCGCCGGCGCCGTAGTGCTCCCCGATCCGGGCAAGGCGGCCCCGGAGGTCGTCGGTCCCGATGCCGAGCTGCTGCGCCTGTGCGCCGCCATCGACACGCTGCAAGTCCAGGCCGACGCGCTCTACACCGGCCCTGGCAGGATCGAAGACGACAACACCCGCGACAACGCCATGGCGCCAATCACCGACGCGCAGATCCCGCTGATCGAGCGCATGTGCGAGAT